>WARP01004376.1_pt1 | contig 15069 bp, 15 predicted proteins | sample 4769151 | NCBI WGS metagenome assembly WARP01 (sample SAMN08893023, study PRJNA449175) | gut metagenome | isolation source: rumen sample fed with dry roughage | host: cow | place: India: Nagpur | collected 2016 | reverse complement strand
CTAACCTCAAAGAACAACAAAACCCTAATTAAGAAAATAATAAAACGATAATAATTAAAGAGAAATTAATTCTATCGGAAGAAGATTTGGATAGTTTGAAATATGATTTCAATTTGGGAAGATGAAAAGGAGTGGAAGGAGTATATGGAAAGTTAGAGATTGAAGAAGAATAATAAATATTTTCTTTCTACAATGTGACGGAAATACAATATTTTATTTTAAGACAAATGATAATACAAGGTAGTATGGATAAACAAAGTGACATTATTATGAATGAACTAAAATTAAAAATAATATTAATTAACACCCAAAGGAAAATGAATACAAAGCGTTACTTAGCATCTATTTTTGCAACAGTAATTCTATCAATTAGCTTTTTGAGTTGCAATCCATATGACGAGGACTCACAAACAAAACCATCGATTTCAGTAGATGTTGTGCAAGAAGTTTATGGATATTATGGGAAACATATATCAGAAGCAACTGCTGTTTTGGACAAAAAAGGTTGGACTAAAGTTGTTAGTGAGTTCACCGGAGGCATAGATTACTCATATTATAATAGAGAAAGAACACAAACATATTCACTCAATGTTTATGAAGATACTATAAGATTATCCTGTTTTACAGAAAAAGAAAATCTAAATAAATTAGATTCTAAACTTGCAAATATTGATAATAAGTTATTGATAACCTTTGAATATTGGGAGATAAGTGTTTTAAAAATCTTTCCTAACTATGATGAATATCAAGGACAAATTATTGCAGATAATGGAGGTTTTAATGACACATATATTGATAGAGAACTTTTTCTGAATGATTATTACACGAAAAAACCTTCAATAAATTTTGTTCATGTTAGATTCTATTACGATAATTCTCAAGGTTATATTTCAGTAAATGATAATCATTATGAACAAACATCCTCAGTAAAAATTGTTTTTGCTGATAAAAATATTTGGTAGAGTGGGATATGTTTCTAGTACGGGAAGGTAAAAAGAATCTAACGCAATAATAAATTGAAATAATAAGAAAGTTATTTATTGTTATATGTTTGGGAGTCTCAGTATTCAGTTGTTCTGCAATATACAAACCCAATATGATTTGTAGTTTTGAAAAGGAAGAAATAAGTAATAATTTGTTGTTGAGTGAAAAAGAGAGTTTATATCTTAATGAGATTTTTGAGAAAAAATAGAAAAGAATTTGATTTCACTCATAAGAAAGTAGGATTTATTACAGGAAGTTCTGGTAAGACAAAGATTAATAAAGAAATGTACTTTGATATGCAAGAAAAACATTCCGCTGATGCAAATTATCCCTGCGATAATGGTTCTTTATATATTTTCGATGCAACTCAAAAAGATGAAAGTGGAGGTTATGATGCTGCAATAGTGTATTGGAGTAAATTTATACTCCCAACAGAAGATATAATTAAACAACTAAAAGAAGAAACAGTAAATGTGTAGTGTAGTATAAGTTATTCTACACGAGAGAAAAGAAAATATAAGAGGATTATACATGATTGGCTTTGTAGATATATTAATGAAAAGAAATAAATAAATAGATATAGATGTTTTGAATTTTGGAGTGGAAAATGCAAGTTGTAGACCTTGAAAAACGTCGATTTCAGTAGTGGAATACGTCGATTTCAGTAGTGGAAAACGACGTATTATTACATGAGATATTTGCATTTTTGACCTTTAAATTCAAATAAGAATTTAGAATAATCAATAAAAACTATTTGATATGCCTATAAAATATTTTATTCAAAAGAGAAAGATTACTAAGAACTCAGTTGCTTACACAAAGTATATTCCAAAAATGCAGTTGGAATCTGTGGTTGGTATTGAAAAAATTGTTGAAAGGGTGGAGAAAAAAAGTAGTATGAGTAGGGGAGATATATTAGGGGTCTTGGCAGAGGTTGAAACTGAATCAGCAGTTTATTTGGAAAATGGACATCCAGTAAAATTAGGAATGTTCGGAACTTTTTATCCAGTGCTGGAGGTTGATTCTGTCGATACTCCTGAGGAGGTTAACAGCAGGTTAATTAAAAGATTAAGATGTGTTTTTAAGCCTTCAAAGAACTTGAAAAATATATTGAAAAAAGCAGAGTTTCATCTTGGAGATAGAAAGGTAAGAGAAGTTGTAAAAAGAAAAAAGACGGATAAAGTTTAAATCATTTAATAATCAATTTAATATTATGATGAGGAAGAAAATGAAAATTGTAGTTTTAGTTATGCTTGTATTGGGATTAATAATATCTATTTCCTGCTGTAGAGGACTATTTACGGATGAAGAATTGACATTACAACGGGAAGTTTACACAGGAAATGAATTAAAAATTGATGGATATTATTATTATATTGTACCAGATTACAATCGTACAGTCATTTGGTTTTTTTATAGAAATGGTGTTGTTTTACATGGCGGAACTTATATGTCTGTGGATTTTGATGAAATAGAAACTATAATGGTTGAAAGGTATTCTCAACTAAAAAAGTTAAAAGGCAGTTGGGGAGTTTTTCTTATAGATGGTGATAAAATTCAAATTGAGACATGGGCAGAAGCACCCAATGGAGTAAGTCTTGCAACATTTAGATATTCGGGTAATATAATAAATGATACTACCATTCATATTACAGAAACTTATTATTCAGGAAGAAACGAAACCAAGCAAGTTGATAAAGTTTGGCATTATAAACAATTTGATAATAAACCTGATAGTACGAATACGTTTATCAAATAAAAATTAATTTCTATCCCTCTAAATTAATAATATGCGATTATGGTAAATCACATAATAACAAAAACAATACGATGATTAGAAAGACATTATTTATTCTATTTATGCTTAGTACCTATGTGTCCTTTTCACAAGATACAAGTAGAAATGATGCTATATTTTCAGATAAATATTCTAAGTATCCTGCATATAATAATGGGATGAAAGGTTTATTTGAATTTATTCGGGCTAATTTGGTTTATCCTCAAACTGCAATTGATGACTCTATTGAAGGGATGGTTTATATAGAGTATATTGTGGATACTTTAGGCAATACTTCAAATCATAAAATAATAAGAGGTGTGCGAGAAGATATAGATAATGAAGCATTACGTATTACACGATTAATAAAGTATGACAAACCTGCATTTAGTTGGAGAGATGAGCCTATTGAATGTGTATACTATTTACCTATAAAATTTACACTTCACCCTAAAAAGCCAAAGAAGTGGTGGCAGTTTTGGAGGGAATACTGAGTTGGGAATAAATTCAAAATTGTAGAAATGGGGGAATTATTATAGATAAAATTTGATTTTTTAGTATCTTTGCAGATTAATCTCATAAACATGTTTGATATGATTAATACAAGATATATATTCGTTACTGGGGGTGTTACTTCCTCCTTAGGCAAGGGGATTATTGCTTCCTCTTTGGCTTTATTACTAAAATCAAGAGGCTATTCAGTCGCTATTCAAAAGCTTGACCCTTATATTAATGTTGACCCAGGAACTCTAAATCCTTACGAACATGGAGAATGTTACGTTACTGAGGATGGTGCTGAAACAGATTTAGACCTTGGACATTATGAAAGATTTACTAATGTTAGGACTTCTCAGGCGAATAATGTTACTACTGGAAGGATTTACCAAACAGTTATTGAGAAAGAAAGAAAAGGGGATTATCTTGGAGGTACTGTTCAGGTTATTCCTCATATTACTGATGAAATTAAGAGAAGAATAAAAATTCTTGCAACTGAAAATAAATACGATTTCTTAATTACTGAAATAGGAGGAACGGTTGGGGATATTGAATCTCTTCCTTTTATTGAAACAGTAAGACAATTGAAATGGGAATTAGGTTCAAGTGCAATGGTTATCCATCTAACCTATATTCCATATCTTGCAGCAGCAGGGGAATTAAAAACAAAACCTACTCAACATTCTGTTAAATCGATGTTAGAGCAGGGAGTTCAGCCAGATATTATAGTTTGTAGAAGTGAAAGACCACTTACAGAGGCAATAAGAGATAAGATTGCTTTGTTCTGCAATGTGGATAGATTAAATGTAATTGAGTCAATTGATGCTTCAACAATCTATGATGTCCCTATGCATATGCTTAAGGAAAAATTGGATATTCAGGTATTGAAGAGATTGGGAGTAAGCGTAAAGGGAGATCCTGTGCTTGACGATTGGAAGAGTTTTCTTTATAAACACAAGAATCCAAATAATGAGGTAATTATTGGACTTGTTGGAAAATATGTAGAGCTTAAGGACGCTTATAAGTCAATAGTTGAAGCCTTTATTCATGCTGGAGCTTCTTTACAATGCAAGGTAAAACTAAAATGGATACATTCTGAGGATTTGGAAGAATGTGATGAAAGGGCTATTGAGGAATTATCAGGATTGCATGGAATACTTGTAGCACCAGGTTTTGGTTCAAGAGGAATTAATGGAAAACTTTGTGCAATTAAGTTTGCAAGAGAAAATAATATACCTTTCCTTGGAATTTGCCTCGGAATGCAAATGGCTGTTGTAGAGTTTGCAAGAAATGTTCTTGGATTTAAGGATGCTCATTCTGTGGAGATGTCTCCAAGTACTAAATTCCCAGTAATCGATATGATGGAGGAGCAAAAAGAAATAACAAATATGGGAGGTACTATGCGTTTAGGAGCTTATCCATGTAAATTGGAAAAAGATTCTAAGATATTCGAGGTTTATAATAAGGAAGATATTTCGGAACGCCATAGACATCGTTATGAATTTAATAATAAGTATTTAAAGGAATTTGCAGATAAGGGAATGATAGCAACAGGGTTTAATCCTAATGCTAATTTGGTAGAGGTAGTTGAATTGAATAATCATCCATTCTTTATAGGAGTACAATTCCATCCAGAATATAAATCAACAGTAGAACAGCCACATCCTTTATTTATAAGCTTCGTTAAAGCTGCTATGAAAAAGTAAATGGATTTTGAATTAGTATCAGAATTTCAACCAACTGGAGACCAGCCCGAGGCAATTGACCAATTGGTAAGGGGAATTGAAGAGGGTAGTAGCTCCCAAGTTTTGGAAGGAGTGACAGGGAGTGGTAAGACCTTTACTGTAGCTAATGTTATTCAAAGAGTAAATAAGCCTACCCTTATAATGAGCCATAATAAAACTTTGGCTGCTCAGCTATATGGAGAGTTTAAACATTTCTTTCCAAATAATGCGGTTGAATATTTTGTATCATACTATGATTATTACCAGCCAGAGGCATATATAGCCCATACTAATACCTATATAGAAAAAGACTTACAAATCAATGATGAATTAGAGAAGCTAAGGCTAAGTGCAGCTTCATCTCTTCTTTCTGGGAGAAGAGATGTTATTGTGGTTAGCTCTGTTTCCTGTATTTATGGTATTGGTAATCCTGATGATTTTGAAAAAGGAACAATAATCCTAAAGATAGGAGAAAAGATAAATAGGAATGATTTTCTTTTAAAACTTGTTGATTCACTTTATTCGAGGAATGAGATAGAGTTTACAAGAGGAAAGTTTAGGGTTAAGGGAGATATAATAGATATTTTTCCAGCTTACTCTGATTATGCTTATAGAATTAGTTTTTGGGACGATGAGGTAGAAAGTCTTGAAAGCTTTAATCCCCTTGATGGACGTCAAATAGAGAAAAAGAATGAGATAATAATCTATCCTGCAGGGAACTTTATAACAAATAAGAATACTTTGAATGCTGCAATGCTCGAGATTCAAAGAGATATGTTTAAGAGAAGAGATTATTTCCAAGAAATTGGACGCCCTTTGGAAGCAAAGAGACTGGAGGATAGGGTGAATTATGATTTGGAAATGCTTAGGGAGCTTGGCTATTGTTCGGGGATTGAAAACTACTCAAGATATTTCGATGGGAGAGAAGAAGGCTCAAGACCTTTTTGTTTGATTGATTATTTCCCTGACGATTTTCTTTTAGTTATCGACGAGAGTCATGTAACAATTCCTCAGATTAGAGCAATGTATGGAGGAGACCGTTCAAGGAAGGAATCTCTTGTTGAGTATGGTTTTAGATTACCTTCGGCAATAGATAATAGACCTTTGAAATTTGAAGAGTTCCAATCATTACAAAACCAAACTATTTATATTTCTGCAACCCCTTCTCCTTTCGAAATTGAGCAAGCCTCAGGAGTAGTTGTAGAACAGATTATCAGACCAACAGGACTTTTAGATCCAAGGATAGAGATTCATCCTGCTAAGAATCAAGTAGATGATTTGTTAGAAGAGATAAGTATTGTTGTTGATAAGGGAGAGAGGGTTTTAGTTACAACACTTACAAAGAAAATGGCTGAGGAGCTAAGCCGATATCTAACTAATCTTGGAATAAGAAATAAGTATATTCACTCCGATGTTGAGACTTTGGAGAGAGTGGAAATTATGAGGGATTTACGCTTAGGAGTTTTTGATGTTCTTATAGGGGTTAACCTGCTTAGAGAGGGTTTAGACTTACCAGAGGTTTCATTGGTGGCAATACTTGATGCTGATAAGGAAGGTTTTCTTCGTTCCGATAAGAGTTTAATCCAAACCATAGGGAGAGCTGCAAGAAATGCTAATTCAAAAGCTATTCTTTATGCTGACAAAATAACTGGTTCTATGCAACGAGCAATGGATGTAAATGAAAAGAACCGCAGAAAGCAAGCAAAATATAATAAAGATAATAATATTACTCCAACGCAAATTAAAAGAGAGGTCTCTGATATAATTGGTCAGGCAGCAGTTTTGGAAGAAGTTGAGAAAAACGCTAAGCTCCCAACAACTGATATTCGTTATTATGAAAGCGATATGGATGTAACTAAAGTAGGTGAGGGAGATATTATTTACAAAAATGAAAAAGATAAGCAAAAGGCTATAAAATCTCTAACTAAGAAGATGAAGGATGCAGCTATGGAATTGGATTTTAAGGCAGCTGCAAAGTATAGGGATGAGATTAATAAGCTAAAACAATAAAATCATAATAATTATGAACGATTTCGATACAATTTGTGCTTTGGCTACTCCTTATGGCAAGAGTGCAATTGCAGTTATAAGATTATCTGGACAAAACTCTATAGAAATAGCAAATAAAATCTTCTTTAATACAAAGGGCGAAAAAGTTTTGGATAATCCAAAGGCTAATAAAGCTTATTTTGGAAGAGTTATTTTTCAAGAGGAAATGATAGATGAATGTATTATAACTGTATTCAAATCTCCTTTTTCCTATACTGGAGAGAATAGTGTTGAGGTTTCGCTTCATGGTTCTAAGTATATTATTGATAAAATCTTAAATGCATTAATTGCCAATGGTGCAAGAATGGCAACAGAGGGGGAATTTACTAAGAGAGCTTTTTTAAATGGTAAATTAGACCTATCACAAGCTGAGGCTGTTGCAGATATTATTAATTCGAATAGCGAAAAGGCTCATGATTTAGCTTTTAAACAGCTAAGGGGTGGATATAGCCAAACACTAAAAGAATTAAGAACGAGGCTTCTTAATCTTTCTTCATTATTAGAATTGGAATTAGATTTTTCGGAAGAAGATGTGGAGTTTGCAGATAGAGAAGAATTTAAAACTGCTTTGACTAATATTAAATCAGAGGTAAAGAATCTAATTGACTCCTTTGCTTTGGGTAATGCTTTTAAGAATGGTATTCCAATATCTATTATTGGAAAGCCAAATGTTGGTAAATCTACTCTTTTAAATGTGCTTTTAAATGAGGAAAGAGCAATAGTTTCGGATATTGCCGGCACAACAAGAGATACTATTGAGGAGAATATTATTATCAAAGGAATAGAATTTAGATTTATCGATACTGCTGGGATTAGACATAGTAATGATAGTATAGAGGCCAAGGGAATTGAAAGGACTTATCTTTCTGCCAATCAATCTAAGATAATTCTTTATATGATTGATATTACTAATACCAATTTGCAAGATATTAATAATGAATTAGAAGACTTGGAAAAGAATGTAAACCTCCAAGATAAAGAGTTAATCCTTATAATAAATAAGTCAGATATTGAAGCTTTAGAAAAAGAGTTCCAAAATAGTATTCATGGCTATAAACCTATATTTATTTCAGCAAAGAAAAGAGAGAATATTGATGAATTGGTAAATAAGATGTTGGAATTATCCCATATTGGAGATATAAGCAATAAGGTTATGCTTACAAATCAAAGACATTACCAAGAAATGCTAAGGATATTCGAAACAATAGAAATAATAGAAAAAGCATTTGAGAACAATCTCCCAAGCGACCTTATAGCAATCGACCTGAACACAGCCCTATATCATATAGGCACAATAACAGGAGAAGTAACAAACGAAGAAGTCCTTCACAATATCTTCTCTCAATTCTGCATTGGAAAATAAAATAAGTCATATCTTTGATAAAAATAAATAGCTATTATGAGCGAATTCGATGAATATATACGTAATGGTGAGCCAGATAAGAAAGAAAAGGCTATATCTTGGAAAACAGCTATTGGGCTTCAAGCTGTAGATGGTTTACAGATTTCTGATTATCTAAAAGATACAGCGGTAAAACATATAGAAGGAGATATTAGTATTGATGAAGTAAAAGAACTTATTAATAGTTATTATCAATCTAAGACTGTTCGTACTCCGAATGATGAAGATACAGAAGAAGCGGATAAGGTTTCTGCTAATATTGCTCGAATATTAAATGAAAAGTCTTTTGCTTATTCAGTAACAGGATTCACTTCTATTCATCGAAGACTATTTGAAGGTGTTTTTAAATTTGCTGGGAATATCAGAGATTATGATATAACAAAGAAAGAATGGGTTCTTTGTGGTGATACTGTATTGTATGTTAATGCAGAAGATTTACATAGGGCTATTGAGTATGATTTGGAACAAGAAAAGAATTTCTCATATAAAGGATTGTCTTTAGACGAGGTGGTTTTTCATATAGCTAAGTTTGTTTCAAAGCTTTGGCAGATACATCCTTTTGGAGAAGGAAACACAAGAACAACAGCTGTATTTATAATCAAATACTTGAGAAGCATTGGTTTTGATGTGAATAATGATTTATTTGCAGAACACTCTTGGTATTTCCGTAATGCTTTGGTTCGTGCCAATTACCGTAATGTTCGTAAGGGTGTTGAGCCTGACATTAGTTTTTTGATACTGTTTTTCAGAAATTTAATGATGAACGAAAGCAATGAATTAAAGAATCGGAATATGATTGTGAATACCACATCAGAAATAAAGAAAGTACAAAACCCGACAAGTACCCGACAAGTACCCGACAAGCTGCCGACAAGTTCAAATGAAGTACATTCATTAATTAAAATATTGGCAGAGCAACAACTCTCGATTAAAGAAATACTTGCCGCAATGAATTTGAAAGACCGAGAGAACTTTATGGTAAACTATCTGAATCCTGCTATTAAAGAGGGGGTTGTAGTTATGCTTTACCCTAATAGTCCTAAGCATCCTCGTCAGAAATATCTACTTACAGATAAAGGATTAGTAATTTACAATTCAATATGAATATTGCCATAATAGGAGGGGGTGCGGCAGGTTTTTTCTTGGCAATAAATCTAAAGCAATTATCTCCGGATACAACTGTAACTATATTTGAAAAAAATACCAAAGTCTTAGCTAAGGTATTGGTATCAGGAGGAGGAAGATGTAATCTTACAAATTCATTTGCTGGTATCGATTCCTTGCATCAGGCATATCCTCGTGGTGATAAATTACTAAAAAGAGCTTTTAGAGTATTTAGTCATTTAGATACCTACAAGTGGTTTGAAGATATGGGAATAAAACTAGTTACACAGGAAGATGATTGTGTTTTCCCTCTCTCACAGAACTCAAACGAAATAATTCAATGTTTTCAAAGGCTATCCAAAGAATTAGGAATAATCGTCAAGACCTTTCATAACCTAAGCTCAATTACGTTTAATGATAAATACGCCCTTACCTTTAATCAAGATAATGAAAGAGTTCAATACTTTGATACAGTAGCAATAACCACAGGTGGAAGTCCAAAGGTAGAAGGGTTAAACTATTTAGAGGCTTTAGGGCATAAGATTATTCCACCTGTTCCATCTTTATTTACCTTCAATATCCCAGAAGACCCAATAAGAGAGTTAATGGGAATAGTTGCAGAGAATACTATTGTGTCTATACAAGGAACAAATATTAAAGCCTCAGGAGCTCTTCTTGTTACCCATTGGGGGATGAGTGGACCAGCAATATTGAAATTATCATCCTATGGTGCAAGGATTGTAAACGATAAGCAGTATCGATTTAATATTCTTGTAAATTGGGTAAATGAAGTCAATTGCGATATTCTTACAGATTACTTAAACTCAATTGTAAGTAAGAATCCAAATATGAAGGTTTCTAATGTAAGACCCTATGATATATCCTCAAGGTTATGGCATTTCTTACTTAATAAAGCTGAAATACCATTAGATAGAAAGTGGGGAGAACTTGGGAAAAAGGGCATAAACAAGATAATGAATAGGCTAAGTAATGATGAGTATTCTGTTCATGGTAAGGGTTCTTTCAGAAATGAGTTTGTAACAAGCGGAGGAGTGAGCCTTGAGTCAATAAACTTTAACACTATGGAAAGCAAGAGTTGCAAAAAACTGTATTTTGCAGGCGAGGTATTGGATATAGACGGCATAACCGGAGGCTTTAACTTCCAAGCAGCATGGACAACAGCATACATAGCCGCCAAAGCAATAAGCAAACGACATAACAACTTTATTTATCTTTAATTTGTTATTATGTTTTAGAAAAATAATGTTTATCTTTGCTCCTACGAATGACAAACGGTTATGAATAGAGAAGAAAAATTATTAGAACTTATATCTCAATTCAAGAAATTGGGAATAGATAAGCAGATAGATTATGATAAATTCTATCTCTATTCACTTATTACTCATTCCACAGCAATTGAGGGCTCTACCGTTACTGAGATAGAGAATCAACTTTTATTTGATGAGGGTATAAGTGCTAAGGGACGTACAATGACTGAGCAGTTGATGAATCTTGATTTAAAGGCAGCTTATGAGCAATGTATTATTTATGCAAAGAATCATGAAGATATAACAATTGATATGCTAAAAAAGCTATCTTCAATTGTTATGAAGAATACAGGTACAAACTTCAGCACAGCATTAGGAGATTTTTCTTCTTCAAATGGAGACCTTCGATTGCTAAATGTTACGGCAGGGATAGGAGGTCGTTCTTATATGAATTATTCTAAAGTACCAATAAGGTTGGAAGAATTATGCAAGAGTATAAATCTTAGACGAAAGGAATCAAAGCTTAGTATTTTTGAAGCCTATCGTTTAAGTTTTTATGCACACTTCCAATTAGTAACCATTCATCCTTGGGCTGATGGAAATGGGAGGATGTCTCGATTGCTTATGAATCAATTGCAATTTGAATTTAATATTATTCCTTCCAATATTAATAAGGATAGCAAGGCAGAGTATATAGAAACTCTTATTGCTACTCGTGAAAGAGGAAATATGGACTTGTTTTATAATTTTATGTTCGATGAGCATATAAAGAATTTAGAGCAAATGATTAATAATTACCAAACCTCATTAGAAGATGATAATGTTTATTATATTGATAAGGCAAAAGAGGGTGATGGATTAAATGATGGATTAAATGATGGATTAAAATTATCGGAAAGATCGAAATCCATTATTTCTATTATTAAGGATAGTCCTACAATTACCGTAGATGAAATTGCAAAAGCCTTGAATTTAAGTAAGCCAACAACAGAAAGAGAATTAGCCGTATTAAAATCTCAAAACATAATTCAAAGACAAGGCTCCAAAAAGACAGGCACTTGGAAGGTAAATATATAAAAACGTTATAGATGAACTAAAATATTAAGATTAAATATCCCATTTATGAATTATAAAGCTATTGAGAGTTATATTGAAGACTATAAAAGTTCTTTTGAAAAAAGAAGCAATGACGAGATATATAAATGGAAAGCGGTAAAATGTTTTCAAGATAATTGGAATATTAATGCAGTTGATTTTGCCAAATTGTTCAGAAACTCGACAAATCAAACAGTTAATCTACTTGCATCGAGAAATTATTATCCTCTAAGTATGATGGATAGTTATATTAATGCAGCCCCAAATGATATCAAAATATTATTTGAAAATTTATTTGATGAAAATATATCATTAATACAAAGAATTGAAGGTTTTACAACTTCAATAAATAATCTTCATAATAAACTTTATACAAAAGAAGACAAGAAGAAGTCACAGCAAGACCATAGAGCAATAATGGTTTACCTAAATCTCATGTATCCTAATATCTATTTTTTGTATCAATTTGGACTGTACGAAAACATAAATCAAAAGTTAGAATTTGATAATGAGGTAAAAAGAGGAAGTATTAATAATATTTTATTCTATACTGAGATATGTAAAGATCTAAGGATAGAATTGATTAAAGATGACGATTTGCTTCATATGCATCATAAAAGATTAGGAGATGATTGTTGTTTAACAGATGACTATCACTTATTAACACAAGATTTTGTTTATTATGTAGCAACAGTATCAAAAAAACATTTTGAGAAAAATAAGTATTTGATAAATGCAAATTGTGATTTTATTGAGTCTTCTAATTATGTAAATGAAAAAGATTCAATCAAATTGAAAGGTTATAAGATAGATTATGAAAAACAAAACAAAATAAATTCTAAACTTGGTAGTTTAGGAGAAGATTATGTTATGAAATATGAAAAAGCAAAATTAATTGGACTAGATAAAAATAAATTAGCTGATAAGGTTGAACGCAAATCTATAATTGAGGGAGATGGTTTGGGTTTTGATATACTTTCTTTTGATGAAAATGGTAAAGAAATATTTATAGAAGTGAAAGCCACTAAAGGTTCAAAAGACAATCCTTTTTATATAACTAATAGTGAATTATTATTTAGTCAATTAAATAAAGATAGATTCTACCTTTACAGATTGTATAATTATGATGAAGAAAATAATCTTTTTGAAATTGAAAAGATAAAAGGCGATTTAACTCATTTGTGCGATCAGCCAATTTCATTTAAAATTCATTTAAAAAATAGAGATGAGTAGTTTAAATAGAGCTATTGAAATAGCAAGAGAAGCGCATTTAGGGCAGGTTGATAAGTCAGGCATGGATTATATAAACCATCCACTTAGAGTTATGTCATTATGTGAGACAGAGACAGAAAAGATAGTAGGGGTTCTGCATGATGTTATTGAAGATAGTAATTTTACATTTGAGTATTTAATCAATGAAGGTTTTTCTGATGAAGTTATTGAGGCATTACGCTGTATAACAAAGCTTTCAGAAGAAGAGAATTATGATAGTTTTATAGAGAGAGTTAAACAAAATAATTTGGCAGTAAGGGTTAAGATTTGTGATTTGACTGATAATTTAGATGTGAGACGTCTAAAAACAATAACAGAAAAGGATTTTATACGCTTAAGTAAATACTTGCATGCTTATCACTCATTAAGAGGAGAAATATAAATAGGATGAAATTGCAAAGGCCTTGAATTTAAGTAAGCCAACAACAGAAAGAGAATTAGCCGTATTAAAATCTCAAAACATAATTCAAAGACAAGGCTCCAAAAAGACAGGCACTTGGGAGGTAAATCCCTAAGAAGAATTGCGTAAAAAACGTCATTGTATTGACGATTTTAATGTAAAACTTGTCAGTTGAGAGATTATTCTTAATTGAGGAAAGTTCTGACTCTTTGACTGCATTGGAATTCAAAATAGCTTTTCCATGAGGTTTGATTTAATAATATAATAGATGTTTACAAGAGAAGAGAAGAAGGCAATTAACAAAGCATTTTGGGATGGCTTTAAAACATATTGTCATAAAAAGAAGATTAAGCGTAAGTGGATGCTTTCAAAGATAAGCATTAAACATACCCAACTAAAATTCTATGCAGACCATAAAAAGGCTTTAGTACTTTTCCAGATAGATAATAAGAGTGAAGAGAAAAGGCTGGAAGTATTTAGTTATTTCAATGCAATGAGAACATTATGGGACGAAGAAGCTGGAGAGGGCTTAATTTGGTCTGAAAGATTTAAAGCAATAGATGATAATGAAGTAAGTGCTATATATTTCCAATTAGATGAAGTAAATATATACAAAAAAGAAGACCATGAGAAGATTTACTCCTTCTTTGTAAAGAAAATGACAATACTCGAAAATATCTACATAGAATACGGAGAAGTCCTCGCAGACCAAATCTCTCAAATAGCGTAAAAGGATAGGATGATTTTCAATTAATTAGCTAAGAAATAGGTTTATATCTTATTTATAAGTTTAAGCGTTTTAAGATCAAAAATTTGTATTTCGTTTTTATCAGTTTTGTCGTATTTATTGTTGTTATTAGTATCATAATGACCAGTTACAACAATCTTACCACTATTTTTATTTACAACCCAATTCCTTACAAAGAATTTACTATCAGTAAGCTGAGTTTTAATCTTTCCATCAGTTGATAAAATAATAATTTGTCTTGGGTCGTTCCCGTCAATACCATTTTTACCATCTAAATCAATTGTCTTCCCTGAAATTAGAATTAAATTAATATTTAAACTGTCAATTTTTATTTGTTCAATATTATATATTCCTGCATCTGCGGAAAAATTCACTTGATTTGTATCTCCTGTATTTGTATTTATAAACAAAAGATATTTATTCTTAGTAACAAACATTTTACCCTTATTATCAATACAGGCAATTACATAATCTGTTCCTACTACTTCTGTAATTCTATTGAAGTGTATGTAATTGTATTTATCTTGCCCAAAAGAGTTTAAAGACAGGATGGTTAAAGCTATAAACAAAATCTTTTTCATATATGATTATTTTTTATTGATACATTTTAAATAACTGCAATTTAATATATTTATTGTTGATATTTATTACCAAAATATAATAGTAAAAAACAGACTTTGTACTCCATTAAAAAGGACTTAGTCCTTAGGGTCGAAGGACTAAGTCCTTAGGGTCGAAGGACTAAGTCCTT
>WARP01000959.1_pt1 | contig 15093 bp, 10 predicted proteins | sample 4769151 | NCBI WGS metagenome assembly WARP01 (sample SAMN08893023, study PRJNA449175) | gut metagenome | isolation source: rumen sample fed with dry roughage | host: cow | place: India: Nagpur | collected 2016 | reverse complement strand
TGGCTTAAACAGGATTCGGGTTGAGTAAAATTTTATAGCATGGAGTAGAGGCTTGATTGAAAGACGTAAAAAAACCGCCCGGAAGGGGCGGTTTTTTTAAATCATTAATTCTAAAAGAATTAACGACCTTGGATGTCACGTTGAACTTCACCAGTGTAAAGCTGACGTGGACGACCGATTTTGTAAGGGCCGCTGTGCATTTCTAACCAGTGGCTGATCCAGCCCACTGTACGTGCAAGAGCGAAGATTACAGTAAACATTTCAGTCGGAATACCAATCGCTTTAAGGATGATACCTGAATAGAAGTCTACGTTAGGGTATAAGTTACGTTTGATGAAGTATTCATCAGACAATGCAATGCGTTCAAGTTCCATTGCAAGAGCAAGTTGTGGATCGTTGATACCAAGCGCACCAAGAACTTCATCACAAGTTTCTTTCATTACTTTCGCGCGTGGATCGAAGTTTTTATAAACTCGGTGACCGAAGCCCATCAGTTTAACTTCTTTAGTCTTCACTTTTTCCATGAAGCCCGCAACGTTTTCTACAGTGCCGATTTCATCAAGCATCTTAAGAACGGCTTCGTTCGCACCACCGTGAGCAGGACCCCAAAGTGCAGAGATACCCGCAGCGATACATGCGTAAGGGTTAGCACCAGTAGAACCGGCTAAGCGTACTGTAGAAGTAGATGCGTTTTGTTCGTGGTCAGCATGAAGCGTGAAGATACGATCCATTGCTTTAGCAAGAATTGGGTTAACTTTGTAGTCTTTGTCTGCAGGAGTAGCAAACATCATGTACAAGAAGTTTTCAGCGTAGCTCAAGTCATTACGTGGGTAAACGAATGGTTGACCAACTGTATATTTGTAGCTCCAAGCTGCTAGCGTAGGAACTTTAGCAATCAAGCGGATTGCAGTAATTTCACGGTGGTTAACGTCTTCGATGTCCAAGTTGTTGTGATAGAACGCAGAAAGCGCACCAACTACACCAACCATAATTGCCATCGGGTGAGCATCACGACGGAAACCATTGAAGAAACGGCTAACTTGGTCATGAACCATAGTGTGGTTACGAACTTTAGCATCAAATTCTACTTTTTGTTCAGCTGTTGGAAGTTCGCCGTTTAACAATAAGTAGCAAGTTTCTAAATAGTCTGCTTTAGTTGCAAGCTGGTCGATTGGGTAACCGCGGTGTAGAAGAACACCTTTGTTACCATCGATGAATGTGATTTTAGATTCACATGCAGCTGTTGCCATAAAACCAGGATCAAAAGTAAAGTGACCTGCGGCCAACACATCTTTAACGTCGATTACATCTGGGCCCAATGTGCCGCTGTAAATTGGTAATTCAATTTCTTTGCCATCAAGCTGTAAAACGGCTTTTTTGCCAGTTGCTGCAGACATTCAATAGATCTCCTGTCCTGGTGAATGTTTTATCTGACTCGTAGTACTAATCTTTTAATGCGCGAATCAGACGGGTCAAAAATTTGCTATAAGATTAGTGAGTACTGAAATTTTGTCAATTATACTTATGGATAAAGCGACGCCCTCACCGGGGTTGGATCAAAAAAATCCAGTAGCCATGAGGAAAATATCAGTATCGACGCTGTATAATAAGTCAAATGAAAATAAGTTGCAGAAAAAAATATGCATGTTGTGGGAATTGTAGGCAATTTTTAATTCCTAAAAACTCTGATAGGTTTCGAATTTACGTCAAGCCTAATATTTTAAATTATTCTAATTTTCGTAACTTACATCTTTTTATTGTATTTTTTGCTGATTTTTTAGTCATAATTAAAAGCGATAAATGAAAAGTGAAATTAAGTTTGTTTGGTTAAAAAATAGCTGCCAAATATGTGCTGAAATGCCGGTTATTTGTCCAAATTGGATAAAATAAACCATAATTTTGCAGAAAAAATCAGCATGATTTTGCCATATAAGGAAGTTATGCACAGACTAAGTGGTTATTTCATTTCATGAAGTTGGATTGATATAATTATTATAAATACCATATATTTTTTATGGAAATGAAAGTTGTTATAAATGATATAAATACAGCTAGGATTGTTGTAAAATATAATGATTCTTTGTTCATCTTTAGTCTAAATAAATAAATTTAATTCTCAAAGCTAAAAACGATAAATAAAATTTAATTTTATTTAATAAAAACCAAACATATAGCTCTGTTTTCTTAGATGTATTTTGTCTGCTTGCATTGGGGATTTTATGTTAATGATTCTTATTTGATGCTTTTTTATGGAAAAGCTAAATGTGACTGTTTGTATTTTGATAGTTCACGTTTTATAATTCAGTGTCGTTTTAAGTTTAGGTGTTACTGGATAGAGTAATTGCCTAAAAATGCTAGCTTTCCTTCGAATTAATTCCAACAAACTCCGGATGGAGTTTTTACTTACAGGATGCCCGCTGTGAAAAGCAACAGACCTGTCAATTTGTCCATGGGTCAAGTTTTAGAAGTAAACTTAAAATCCCCTGTGGCTATTGCATCAATTCTACACCGTCTCTCTGGTGTCATCGTATTTTTACTTGTACCGGTACTTTTGTGGCTTTTAGACAAATCGTTGTCTTCTGCTGAAGGTTTTGCTGAAGTTCAGGCAATCTTTAGTGGCTTCATTGTGCGCTTTATCGTATGGGTGTTTGTAGCCGGCTTACTTTTCCATTTTATTATGGGTATTAAGCATTTACTTGCTGACCTTGGTTTTGCTGAAGAACTGCAAAGTGGTCGTGTGGCAGCTACTATTTCATTGATCTTGGCTGCGATTTCTATTGTCGCATCATTTGTATGGATTGTTCTCTAATGAAAAGTGCTACAGGTTTAACGGGTTCAGGTTCTCGCGATTGGTATATCCAACGCGTAAGTGCTGTTGTATTAGCTGTTTATACTGTTGTGGTATTGGGTTGGATCCTTCTGAATGGTGGATTTAACTATGAACAATGGTTTGGCTTTATGATGACATTACCAATGAAGATTATGTCTTTATTGGCAGTCTTATCTCTTGTCGCACACGCTTGGATCGGTATGTGGCAGGTATTCACGGATTATGTGACTACTCGTCAAATGGGTCCTTCAGCTTCGGGCTTGCGTTTGGTGCTGACTTCAGCAGTGATTATTGCTGTATTTGCATATGCAATCTGGGCGATCCAGATTTTTTGGGCGAATTGATAGGAAAATATCATGGGCGCGATTAACCCTAAAGAAGATTACACAAATATTCCACACGAAACTTTCGATGCTGTCATCGTTGGTGGTGGTGGTTCAGGTATGCGCGCATCTTACCAGCTTGCTCAAGCGGGTTTGAAAGTTGCGGTACTGACTAAAGTGTTCCCAACACGTTCTCATACTGTAGCGGCACAGGGCGGTATTGGTGCATCTCTTGGTAATATGCAAGAAGATAACTGGCACTACCACTTCTATGACACGGTTAAAGGTTCAGACTGGTTGGGCGACCAAGATGCGATCGAATTTATGACGCGTGAGGCTCCACAAGTTGTTTATGAATTAGAACATCTGGGTATGCCATTCGACCGTAACGCAGACGGTACAATTTACCAACGTCCATTCGGCGGTCACTCTGCAAACTACGGTGAAAAAGCAGTTCCTCGTGCATGTGCTGCTGCCGACCGTACAGGTCACGCACTGCTTCACACGCTTTATCAAAGCAACGTGAAAATGGGTACGCAATTCTTCGTAGAATGGATCGCACTTGACTTGATCCGTAACGAAGCTGGTGACGTACTTGGTGTAACTGCTATTGACCAGGAAACTGGTAAAATTGCAGTATTCCAAGCCAAAGCGACATTATTCGCTACAGGTGGTGCAGGTCGTGTTTACCGTGCATCTACTAACGCATATATCAATACTGGTGACGGTCTTGGTATGGCAGCTCGTGCAGGTATTCCATTGCAAGATATGGAATTCTGGCAGTTCCACCCAACGGGTGTTGCGGGCGCAGGTGTATTGTTGACTGAAGGTTGTCGTGGTGAAGGTGCAATCCTTCGTAACAAAGACGGCGAACCGTTCATGGAACGTTATGCTCCAACTTTGAAAGACTTGGCGCCACGTGACTTCGTATCACGTTCTATGGACCAGGAAATCAAAGAAGGTCGTGGTTGTGGTCCTAAAGGTGACTACATTCTTCTTGATATGACGCACTTAGGTGCAGATACGATCATGAAACGTCTTCCATCTGTATTCGAGATTGGTAAGAAATTCGCGAACGTTGATATCACTAAAGAGCCGATTCCAGTAGTACCAACAATCCATTATCAAATGGGTGGTATTCCAACGAATATTCATGGTCAGGTTGTGGTTCCTGAATCTCGCGAAACAACTCCGCTTGAAGCACACTACAACAAAGATACTGATGTTTATTCTACAAATGCGGAAGGCCGCGACTTCACTAAGCCAGTGAAAGGTTTCTATGCAATTGGTGAATGTTCATGTGTATCTGTACATGGTGCGAACCGTTTAGGTACAAACTCATTGCTTGACTTGGTTGTATTCGGTAAAGCTGCTGGTCAACATATCATTGATTATGTGACTAAACATCATGGTGATGACTACCAACCGCTTCCTACGACTGTGCTTGAGCAAACTGTTGAACGTATTCGTAAATTGGATGAGTCGACTTCAGGTGAAAATGCTCAAGAAGTTGCTGATGCAATCCGTGACATCGTTCAAGACCACGCTGGTGTATTCCGTACATCTGCACTTCTTGAAGAAGGTGTGAAGCAAATTCTTGCGATTGAGCCACGTGTTCGTAACATTCACTTGAAAGACAAATCTAAAGTATTCAACACTGCACGTATTGAAGCTCTAGAAGTTGAAAACTTGTATGAAGTGGCGAAAGCAACACTGATTTCTGCTGCGGCTCGTAAAGAATGTCGTGGTGCGCATACAGTGGTAGATTTTGAATTGCCGCCAGAACATGCGGACTATCCATACGGTCGTCGTGATGATGAGTGGATGAAGCACACATTATGGTTCTCTGTTGATAACCATCTTGAGTACAAGCCAGTGCGTTACAAACCTTTATCGGTTGATGCAATTCCACCTAAACCACGTACATTCTAATAGGGAGAAGTAAGATGAGTAGAGGTACTCGTACATTTAATATCTACCGCTACGATCCTGATAAGGATAAAGCACCGTACATGCAAACTTTTAAACTTGAATTGACAGACAAGCACCGTATGTTGCTTGATGCTCTTCTTGCTTTGAAAGTGCAGGATGAATCTTTAACGTTCCGTCGTTCATGTCGTGAAGGTATTTGTGGTTCTGATGGTGTAAACATCAATGGTAAAAATGGTTTGGCGTGTCTGTGGAACCTGAATGATTTACCGGAAGTGATTACTGTTCGTCCACTTCCAGGTCTGCCAGTGGTTAAAGACTTGGTTGTAGATATGAATCAGTTCTATGATCAGTACAATAAAATTCATCCGTTCTTGATCAACAACCAGCCTGCGCCACCGAAAGAGCGTTTACAGTCTCCTGAAGAACGTGAACACCTTGATGGTTTATATGAATGTATTCTTTGCGCATGTTGTTCGACTTCATGTCCGTCATTCTGGTGGAACCCTGACAAGTTCTTGGGTCCTTCAGCATTGTTGAATGCTTACCGCTTCATCATTGACTCGCGTGATACTGGAACACAAGAGCGTTTGGCTCGTCTTGACGATCCATTCTCGCTATTCCGTTGTAAAGGTATTATGAACTGTGTATCAGTTTGCCCTAAAGGTCTTAATCCAACTAAAGCTATCGGTCATATCCGTAGTATGTTGTTAGATCAAGCAGGTTAATCTGCTCCAGTTAAAAAAGCACACCTTAGGGTGTGCTTTTTTATGCTTTTAATAGTTGTAAGATAGGTAAGGAATACTAAATGGCTATATGAATAGACAGGAGTAGGGGTGTGAAGTGTTATTAAAAAATATATAATTGATTAAAGTAGAGACGGAATCTTGCTTAAAAGCGATCTAAGTGTGGTGGGATTGTTTGAGTGAGTGATTAAAGCACTAATTGTAGGCTTGAATCTGCAAAGTTGAGATTAAAATGTTATCATATAACGCATATAAAGAGAGCCAGTTTAAATATTGAGCTCTCTTTTGTTATATGTGTGGGCGTGGGGTAGGACTTTGGTCTAGATTGAATCTAATTATGAGATAAAGCACCATATGTTAGATGAAAATGGAGGATATGTATTTCGCTGAGTTATGAGAGGTATGTGTCAAAAAAATCAATTGCAACTGGAGAACATGTTACGATTTGGCACAAAGCTATATTTAAAAAAAGCACTGTATTTGCGTACATTTTTTCAACATCTGAAATTATGTATAAGGTTTATAAATAGATATAAATCGCTTTAGAAAAATTAAGTCGCGTAGTTATTTTTTCTAAGTCGATTTGCAAAAAAATTGCTCGGTCTTGGTCGAGTATATATCAATGAGTGATGATGCCAATGGGGGCGTTATGATTCATTATTCACATTGGGTTATTCCTAATGTAGTGATCACGCCTCATGGCTTATGCCTTATGGGGACTAATGTCATATTACCAATTTGACATTATTAATCATGGGTTCGCTTAAAAAGCATCCTGAAAATGTTTTTGCAATAGGAAATGGGTCCACAAATGCAAGAAGTTGCTGACGCACTGCGTCTTGACACTGAACTTAGCGCTGACAGTGCAGCGTATATTGAAGAACTTTATGAGCAGTATTTGACGGCTCCAGATTCAGTAGGTGCTGACTGGCAGGAATACTTCGGTAAATTCCCTAAAGGTGATCAACCACATAGCAATGTACGTGAGCAATTCCTTTTATTAGGTCGCAACTCAAGTCGCGTTCAACCTGTAATTCAAAGTGCTGTAAGTTCTGAGCATGAGCGTCGTCAAATTGGCGTATTGCAACTAATTGCGGCTTATCGTAACCGTGGTCATCAAAAAGCAAAATTAGATCCACTAGGTTTGGCTAAGCGTGAAATCGTACCTGATCTTGATCTTGCTGCGCATGGTTTGACTCAATCTGATTTAGATACAGTATTTAACACAGGTAACCTTGCAATCGGTAAGAGTGAAGCAACTCTAGCTGAAATGGTTCAGGCGATGGAAGCAACTTATTGTGCTTCTATTGGTGCTGAATACATGCATATTGTTGATACCAAAGAAAAACGCTGGATTCAACAACGCCTTGAAAGTGCAAAAGGTCAATTCGGTTTCACTGCTGAGCAAAAAAAACACGTCTTAGAACGTCTGACAGCAGCTGAAGGTCTGGAAAAATACCTCGGTAATAAATACGTTGGTGCAAAACGCTTTGGTGTAGAAGGTGGTGAATCCTTCATCCCGATGGTGAATGAACTGATTCAACGTGCAGGCTCTGTAGGCTGTAAAGAAGTTGTAATCGGTATGCCGCACCGTGGCCGTTTGAACTTGCTGGTCAACATTATGGGTAAAAACCCGGCTGACCTGTTTGGTGAGTTTGAAGGTAAATCACTGCACAAAAAAGGTTCTGGTGACGTTAAATATCACCAAGGTTTCTCATCTAACGTGATGACACCGGGTGGCGAAGTTCACTTGGCATTGGCATTTAACCCATCTCACTTGGAAATCGTTGGACCTGTAGTTGAAGGTTCTGTACGTGCACGTCAAGTCCGTCGCAAAGACATTGGTGGTGATGATGTATTGCCAATCATTGTTCATGGTGATGCAGCATTTGCAGGTCAAGGTGTAAACCAAGAAACCTTCCAGATGTCACAAACACGTGGTTATACCGTAGGTGGTACAGTTCACATCGTTGTTAACAACCAGGTGGGCTTCACAACTTCTGACCCACGTGATGCACGTTCTACAGAATACTGTACTGATATCGCGAAAATGATTCAGGCACCGATCTTCCATGTCAATGGTGATGATCCTGAAGCTGTATTGTTTGTTTCTCAATTGGCACATGACTTCCGTCATACTTTCCGTAAAGACGTTGTAATTGACATGTTCTGTTACCGTCGTCGTGGTCACAACGAAGCGGATGAGCCAGCTGCAACTCAACCAATGATGTATCAAGTGATTAACAAAAAAGCGACCACTCGTACGCTTTATGCTGACCAACTTGTACAACAAAATGTTCTGGATCGTGCTGCTGCTGATGCAATGGTTGAACAATACCGTTCAGACCTTGAAGCAGGCAAGCATGTTGCCAATGCATTGGTACTTGAACCAAATACCAAAATGTTTGTCGACTGGTCTCCATACTTGGGTCACGAGTACACAGACGTATGGGATACATCATTCCCAATCGAACGCTTGAAAGAACTCGGTACCAAAATGCGTGAGCTTCCAGAAGGCTTCGTTATGCAGCGTCAGGTTGCAAAAGTGATTGACGACCGTCTGAAAATGCAAACTGGCGAAATGCCGCTGAACTGGGGGGCTGCAGAAACTTTAGCGTATGCAACTATTCTAGATGAAGGCTTCCTGGTTCGTTTAACTGGTGAAGACGTGGGTCGTGGTACTTTCTCACACCGTCATGCGAAATTGCATAACCAGGTAGACGGTTCAACTTACATTCCATTATGTAACCTGAAAGAAAACCAGCCACGTACAGCAATTTATGACTCTTTATTGTCAGAAATGGCGGTACTTGCATTTGAATACGGTTATGCAACGACTCTTCCTAAGAGCTTGATTATCTGGGAAGCTCAGTTCGGTGATTTCGCTAACTGTGCGCAAGTTGTAATTGACCAGTTCATCGCATCTGGTGAAACTAAATGGGAACGCGTATGTGGTTTAACTATGCTTCTTCCACATGGTTTTGAAGGTCAAGGTCCAGAGCATTCATCTGCACGTTTAGAACGTTTCTTACAGCTTTGTGCTGAAGACAACATGCAAGTGATGACACCGACTACACCAGCGCAAATTTTCCATGCGATGCGTCGTCAAGCACTTCGTCCAATCCGCAAACCAATGATCATCATGTCACCGAAGTCATTGCTTCGTCACAAACTTGCAACCTCTACGCTTGAAGAGCTTGCAAATGGTTCATTCCAGACTGTGATTGACGAAATCGATAACATCAACAAATCTGATGTAACTCGTTTGGTGCTTTGTGGTGGTAAGGTTTATTACGATTTACTTGAAAAACGTCGTGAACAGGAATTAAACAACACTGCAATCGTTCGTATCGAACAATTGTACCCATATCCAGAACAACGTATTGCTGAAGTACTTGCTTCTTATCCAAATCTAAAAGAAGTGGTTTGGACTCAAGAAGAGCCGAAAAACCAAGGTGCTTGGTTATTCATTGCTCCTCGTTTATATGACGATGTAATGAAAACAGGTAAACAGGTACGTGTTAGCTACGCAGGTCGTCCAGCTTCTGCTGCGCCAGCTTGCGGTTCACCATATTTGCATGCAAAACAACAAGCTCAGCTGGTAAATGACGCATTAGCGATTGCAGCTGAACAATCAGGAGATTCTAAGTAATGGCAACCGAAATTAAAGCACCGGTATTCCCAGAGTCAGTTGCAGACGGTACGATTGCAACTTGGCACAAACAACCAGGTGAAGCTGTATCACGTGATGAAGTGATCTGCGATATTGAAACTGATAAAGTTGTTTTAGAAGTTGTTGCTCCTGCTGACGGTACAATTGCATCAATCATTAAAAATGAAGGTGATACAGTTCTTTCAGCTGAAGTGATTGCACAGTTTGAAGAGGGCGCTGTTTCTGGCGCTGCTCAAACTCAAGCAGTTCAATCTGAAGAAAAAGTTGAACAAGCGGCTGCACAAACTCAAGCGGGTAATGCACCTGTTGTTGAGCGTGCTCAACCTGTTGCTGATCAAGCTCCAGCAGTGCGTAAAGCATTGACTGAAACTGGTATTGCAGCGAGCGATGTAGCTGGTACTGGTCGCGGTGGTCGCATCACTAAAGAAGATGTTGCAGCTCATCAAGCTAAACCGGCTGCTCCTGCTGCTGCGCCGTTAAGTGTGGCTGTTGGTGAACGTATCGAAAAACGTGTTCCTATGACTCGTCTTCGTAAACGTGTTGCTGAACGTTTACTTGCTGCAACTCAATCAACAGCAATGTTGACTACGTTCAACGAAGTGAACATGAAACCAATCATGGAAATGCGTGCTCAATATAAAGATGCATTTGAAAAGCGTCATGGTGCACGTCTAGGCTTCATGTCATTCTTCGTTAAAGCAGCGACTGAAGCACTTAAACGCTATCCAGCTGTAAACGCGTCTATCGATGGTGATGACATTGTTTATCACGGTTACTATGACATCGGTGTAGCTGTATCAAGCGATCGTGGTCTAGTAGTTCCTGTATTACGTGATACTGACCGTATGAACTATGCTGAAGTAGAAAACGGTATTCGCGCTTATGCTGTTAAGGCACGTGATGGCAAGTTAGGTATTGAAGACATGACTGGCGGTACGTTCACTATTACTAACGGTGGTACTTTCGGTTCATTGCTTTCTACCCCAATTTTGAACACACCACAAACTGCAATCTTGGGTATGCACAAAATCCAAGACCGTCCTATGGCAGTGAATGGTCAAGTAGAAATCTTGCCAATGATGTATCTAGCACTTTCTTATGACCACCGTTTAATTGATGGTAAAGAAGCGGTAGGTTTCCTTGTAGCAATCAAAGAATTGTTAGAAGAACCTGCTCGTCTTATCCTTGATCTTTAATTTTATAGAATAAATCCATGGGCTTAGAGCGATCCTCTAGGCCCATTTTTGGAGAGCATAATGTCTCAACAATTTGATTTAGTAGTAATTGGCGGTGGACCAGGTGGTTATGAAGCTGCAATTCGTGCAGCTCAACTTGGTTTTAAAGTTGCGTGTATCGAAAAACGTATTCATAAAGGCAAACCTTCTTTAGGTGGTACTTGCTTAAACGTGGGTTGTATCCCGTCTAAGGCATTACTTGATTCTTCACACCGTTATGAAGACACCGTAAAACATTTAGATGATCACGGTATTACCACTGGTGAAGTAAGTTTCGACTTGTCTAAGCTTCTTGCACGTAAAGATAAAATCGTTGACCAGTTGACTGGCGGTATTGACCAGTTATTAAAAGGTAACGGTGTCGAGTGGTTAAAAGGTACTGGTAAATTACTGGCAGGTAAAAAAGTTGAGTTCGTTTCTCACGAAGGTGAAACTCAAGTTTTAGAGCCTAAGTATGTCATTCTTGCCACTGGTTCTGTGCCAGTAAATATTCCTGTAGCTCCTGTTGATCAAGATATCATTGTTGATTCAACTGGCGCGCTTGAATTCCCAGAAGTGCCTAAACGTTTAGGTGTTATTGGTGCAGGCGTGATTGGTCTTGAGCTTGGTTCAGTATGGCGTCGTTTAGGTGCAGAAGTTGTTGTATTTGAAGCAATGGATGCATTCTTGCCAATGGCGGATAAAGCATTGGCAAAAGACTTCCAGAAACTGTTAACTAAGCAAGGTCTTGATATCCGTGTAGGCGCGAAAGTGTCTGGTACTGAAATTAACGGTCGTGAAGTAACTGTTAAGTACACTCAAGGCGGTGAAGACAAAGAGCAAACTTTCGATAAGTTGATCGTTTGTGTAGGCCGTCGTGCTTATGCTGAAGGTTTATTGGCAGATGATTGTGGCATTAAACTGACTGAACGCGGTCTGGTTGAAGTGAACGATTGGTGTGCGACTTCTGTGGAAGGCGTATATGCAATTGGTGACTTGGTACGTGGTCCAATGCTTGCACACAAAGCAATGGAAGAAGGCGTAATGGCTGTAGAGCGTATTCATGGTCATGCTGCACAAGTGAACTACGACACGATTATTTCTGTTATCTATACTCACCCGGAAGCAGCGTGGGTCGGTTTAACAGAAGAGCAAGCCAAAGAAAAAGGCCACGAAGTTAAAACTGGTCAATTCGGTTTTGCTGTAAATGGCCGTGCTTTAGCTGCGGGCGAAGGTGCTGGTTTCGTGAAGTTTGTTGCTGATGCAAAAACTGACCGTTTACTTGGTATGCATGTGATTGGACCAGCTGCGTCTGATATCGTACACCAAGGTATGATTGCACTTGAGTTTGTATCTTCAGTTGAAGATTTACAGTTGATGACTTTTGGTCATCCAACCTTCTCTGAAGTGGTTCATGAAGCTGCACTTGCAGTAGATGGACGAGCGATTCACGCGATTCAACGTAAGCGTAAGTAAGACAAAAAAGAGCGGCTTAGGTCGCTCTTTTTACATTTGATAGTTGTTTTTATTAGAACAATCATCTAAAAATAAAGATAAGAATCATTTTAAGTTCTCAAAATACCAATATTGATTGATGTGAACCAAAAGATATTGGTGAACGTAATAACAAAGTCAAATAAGTACTAAAAGGTTGTTCAATGAATTTACATGAGTATCAAGCAAAAACGTTATTAAAAAAATATGGGATGCCGGTTCAAGAGGGTATCTTGGCAACAAATGCAGAAGAAACCGTAAAAGCTTTTGAGCAGCTTGGTGGTAAATTTGCAGTACTCAAAGCCCAAGTACATGCCGGGGGACGCGGTAAGGCTGGTGGGGTAAAAGTGGTGAAGTCTGCACAAGAAGCTGAAGACTATGCCAATCAGATCATTGGTACTCGTTTAGTGACTTATCAGACGGATGCCAATGGACAACCAGTCAACAGCATTTTAGTCTCTGAAGATGTTTATCCGGTTGAACGCGAGCTGTATCTTGGTGCAGTGGTCGACCGTTCCAGCCGTCGTGTAACTTTTATGGCATCGACTGAAGGTGGGGTCGAAATTGAAAAAGTGGCTGAAGAAACCCCAGAAAAAATTATAAAAGTCGAAGTCGATCCATTGGTTGGACTGATGCCATTTCAAGCTCGTGAAGTGGCTTTTGCTCTTCATTTGAAAGATGGTCAGATCAATCAGTTTGTCAAAATTATGACTGCAGCTTATCAGGCATTTATTGAAAATGATTTTGCCCTATTTGAGATTAACCCCCTTTCAGTTCGTGAAAATGGTGACATCTTATGTGTGGATGCCAAAGTCGGGATTGACTCTAACGCCTTATACCGTTTACCCGAAATTGTAGCGATGCGTGACAAGTCTCAGGAAAATGAACGCGAATTAAAAGCTTCAGAACATGACCTGAATTATGTAGCCTTAAAAGGTAACATTGGATGTATGGTCAATGGAGCGGGGCTTGCTATGGCAACTATGGACATCATCAAACTGTATGGTGGTCAGCCTGCGAACTTCCTTGATGTTGGCGGTGGTGCAACCAAAGAGCGCGTCATTGAAGCGTTTAAAATTATTTTGGCAGACAGCTCGGTACAAGGGGTTTTAATTAATATTTTTGGTGGAATTGTACGTTGTGACATGATTGCTGAAGCCATTATTGCAGCGGTCCAGGAAGTTCATGTAACCGTGCCGGTCGTTGTGCGTTTGGAAGGAAATAACGCAGAACTGGGTGCCAGGTTATTGGATGAATCTGGACTCACGTTAATCTCTGCATCAGGTTTAGCTGATGCAGCAGAAAAAATTGTTGCTGCGGTAAAAGCTTAAGGAGTATCAATCATGAGCGTATTAATTAATAAAGACACCAAAGTATTGGTACAAGGTTTTACCGGTAAAAATGGTACGTTTCACTCAGAGCAAGCATTGGCTTATGGTACCAAAGTCGTCGGTGGTGTAACGCCCGGTAAGGGGGGGAAAAGCCATTTAAACCTACCTGTATTCAACACCATGAAAGATGCAGTCAAAGAAACAGGCGCAGATGCCTCGGTCATTTATGTACCTGCACCATTTGTATTGGATTCAATTGTAGAGGCAGTAGATTCTGGGATTGAACTTATTGTTGTAATTACTGAAGGTGTGCCAACTTTAGATATGTTAAAGGCCAAGCGTTATCTTGAAACCAATGGCAATGGTGCACGTTTAATCGGTCCAAACTGTCCGGGTATTATTACCCCGGGAGAATGTAAAATCGGCATTATGCCAGGACATATTCATCAGCCAGGTAAAATCGGAATTATCTCACGTTCGGGTACACTAACCTATGAAGCTGTAGCTCAGACTACAAAGCTCGGTTTAGGTCAGTCAACCTGTATTGGCATTGGGGGAGACCCAATTCCAGGCATGAACCAGATTGATTGCTTGAAGTTGTTCCAAGAAGACCCGCAGACCGAAGCCATTATCATGATTGGTGAAATTGGCGGTAGCGCAGAAGAGGAAGCAGCTGAATATATTCAGTCTCATGTCACCAAGCCGGTTGTGGGCTATATTGCAGGTGTGACTGCACCAAAAGGTAAGCGTATGGGGCATGCAGGTGCAATTATTTCTGGTGGTAAGGGCACAGCAGAAGAAAAATTTGCAGCCTTTGAAAAAGCGGGTATGGCTTATACGCGTAGTCCTGCAGAGCTCGGATCAACCATGCTAGAAGTTTTAAAACGCCAAAACCTGGCCTGAGTCAATCAATAAACTTGAAAGCTCTCAATTGAGGGCTTTTTATTTTATGGTCTTTGATAAGCTGGGTATCTGACATTGAAAAAACTTCATATAAAAAATGAGAAACCAGACTTTTTGCAAAATCACTTTTTAAATTATTTCAATGTTGTAAATTACAGTAATCAAATTCATGCCTAAACCTATACCTTTACATCGACTATAGTAAAGTGTAGCAAGAATTTTGAAGAATCTTTAATTTACCATTTACCTGCTCAATTCGAAAACGATGTTTGCCCATTTCTCGATTACTCTGCTTATGTAAGAAAGTTAATGGGTTGTTTTACTTGCTGAAAATGTGGTCGGCGTCTGATCCCTAATCGGCTTAAAGCTGGTTACTCTTTATCAATAAGTATAAGGGCTTGATATCTCTGCTTCTTGTGCTGATCTTTAGACAATGAAAATCATGTGTACTTCCTTATGCAAGACCTATTGGAATCATCTGCATCGTTTCATCATGAATTGTCAGTTGAGCTTTAATCGTATGGTATTTTTTCTTAGCACTTATAGAATTTTTTTCCGCTTTTTGGGGAATGCTTCATTGCCATCTCAGTGGCATCAACAATAACAACCTCCCCATCTAAGCCTTCACTAAGTTGACAAAAACAACTAAA
>WARP01000968.1_pt1 | contig 15149 bp, 12 predicted proteins | sample 4769151 | NCBI WGS metagenome assembly WARP01 (sample SAMN08893023, study PRJNA449175) | gut metagenome | isolation source: rumen sample fed with dry roughage | host: cow | place: India: Nagpur | collected 2016 | reverse complement strand
ATTGCAGTATGTCGGGATTTTTATCTTTTGTTTTGACAGTTGTTGCCATTTTTTATACATTTTACGCCAAAATGAAAATATAAAATGTCAAAAATAATCAGGATGCCCCGTGCAAGAATTGCAAATACCCAATGGCTATTTTCAGCTACTACAAATGTATTTACAGCAGCAGGGGATAGACCTCTTTAGCCTAGCCTGTCTAGAGCAGCATCAAGCACAACTGCGTTATGTTCTATCTTTGCCTATCGATTCACAATCAGCTTATTCACTTTTTGCAGAAGTCATGCAGCTGACTCAAAAACAGATGGATTGTCCGCAATTGGTGTTTGAAATGGCCTGCCTGATCCGTCCTGAACATTTTGGTGTACTGGGCTATATGGCGACTCGAAGTAACAGTGTGGCAGAGGCATTGCAATATGTGATTCGCTTTAGCCGTCTGGTCATTGACGGGGCAGATGTTAGCCCGATACAGATGCATCAACGGGACAAAAAGATCTGTTTAAGCTGGCCTTTTCATGATTTAAAATATGCCTTGCTCAATGAGATGACCATGGCCTGTATGGTGCATTTGGCCCGGCAGATTTTTCCGGCTCAAAAATTCCAGCTATTGCAGATCAATTTTGCCCATAGTCCAGAAATGGCAGATGATCATTATCAAAGGTTTTTTGCTTGCAAAGTGGAATTTAAACAGTCGGATTATTCTTTTGAGATCAATGTGGAAAACTTAGAGCTGAAGTCCGAGCTGGCTGATCCCTCTTTAATGCAGCTTCTACTCAGGCAGGCAGAAGATGCCATTGCTGCCAAACCCCATTATGAAAATCTATTGCTGCATATTCAGCAAAAACTGGCTGAATATTTGCGGGTTAAGGAACAGTCCCCGAAAATAGAATGGCTGGCGGATGAATTGCATGTATCTGTACGGACCTTGCAGCGTCAACTGTATAAACAAAATACTTCCTTTAAAAAACTGCTTGAAACCGAGCGCATGAAACGCTGTGAACAGTTACTGTTGCAAAGCATGAATTTTACGGAAATGGCCATGTGTCTGGGCTATTCAGATCAGTCGGCTTTGGCACGTGCTTATAAAGCCTATAGTGGTCAAACCTTATTACAGCGAAAACAGCAACTGAAAGCACAATCTGAACGATAAAAAGGGCGTATTTAAGGTACTTTGAAATGCAGCGCAACTACGCAGACATGCAGTTCACCTTTGCATTCGGCAATCTTATAAAATAAAAAATAAAAAGTCTGTGTCCTAGAGTGCAGGTTTTTGCTATTGCATGAAACTTTAAATTTAAAAGACAACATATTTATTTTTATCAATTTTTTATGAATAAGAATAAGTTTATCTTCATCAGGGATATTTGTTTACATGGCAAAATTAGGCATCTTTGATCATTGAGAAAAAGTCGTAAATATCAGTAAATGGTGCTCTCGGATTGTTCTGAAAAAATGAGATGCTGAGTCGAAAGTAGCGTGAAATGCTCAGGCTCTATTCAATGAGTAAAAAATAGCGTTACAATGCGTTGTCTTGTATTTCTACAAAGCCAACTCCTCAGTTCTTTAATAATTCAAGGAAAGTACAACCCTATGTCACGTTTAGCCACTCGTTTCGGACAGCTTAAATCTCAGCAGCGTAAAGCGCTCGTTTCCTATGTGATGGCTGGCGACCCTCATCCACAAGTAACCGTTCCATTGTTACATCAAATGGTTGAGGCTGGGGTAGATGTGATTGAGCTTGGTCTACCATTTTCAGACCCTATGGCGGACGGTCCCGTGATTGCCCTTGCAGCAGAACGCGCATTGGCAGGTGGAACCAATACCCTGGACGCTTTGAACATGGTGAAAGAGTTCCGTCAAAAAGATGCAGAAACACCGGTGGTTTTGATGGGTTATCTTAACCCTGTAGAAGTGATCGGTTATGAAAAGTTTGTGTCAATCGCCAATGAATGCGGTGTCGATGGTGTGCTTCTGGTGGACTTGCCGCCTGAAGAAGCCAAAGATTTTGATGACGTGTTGAAGAAATTCGACATGGATCAAATTTTCTTGCTGGCACCGACATCGACTGATGAACGTATTCAGCATGTGGCGAATCAGGCCAGTGGCTTTATCTACTATGTATCCTTGAAAGGGGTAACCGGTGCTGCAACCTTAGATGTTGCTGAAGCGGCAGCCCGTATCCAGAAAATTAAAACTGTGACTGACGTTCCTGTGGGTGTCGGTTTTGGGATCAGCGATGCTGCCTCGGCAAAAGCCATGGGTGTAGCAGCTGATGCTGTGATTGTTGGTAGTGCATTTGTAAAACAGTTTGCGAACTTAGCGCCAGAACAAGCCGTTGTCGAAACGGTCAATAAAGTCAAGGAGCTTCGAGCTGCGCTCGATGAGTTAGTATGAATCAAGAAGTGAAATCAGGCAAAATTCTTAGCCCAGCGAAGCCGTGGACCGAACGTCATGTTCCGGGTATTCAAGTGCCCGATGAGCAAGCTGCACTCAAAGCAACATTTACCGAGCCTACGGTTGAGTGTCCTGAATGTCATGCGCTGGTTACACGTACCGCGATGACATTTAATGCCTATGTTTGTCCACAATGCGATGAGCATTTGCGTATGAAAGCACGCGATCGCTTAAACTGGTTCTTCGATCAGGTTCAAAATGAACTGGGTCAGGAATTTGTTGCTAAAGATCCGCTGAAATTCATCGATAGCAAAGCCTATCCGGACCGTATGTCTGAAGCGCAAAAGAAAACCGGCGAAACTGAAGCCTTGGTGGTAATGCAAGGTTTGCTGAAAGACATTCCTGTTATCGCGTGTGCATTTGAATTCGACTTTATGGGCGGTTCAATGGGTACAGTGGTAGGTGACCGTTTTGTGCAAGCTGCTGAGCGTGCCATTAAAGAGAAACAACCTTTAATCTGTTTTGCTGCATCAGGTGGTGCACGCATGCAGGAAGGCATGTTGTCATTGATGCAAATGGCACGTACTTCAGCGGCAATTCAAAAAATGAAAGATGCTGGCCTGCCATATTTAGTGGTGTTGACCCATCCGGTTTATGGTGGCGTAACTGCATCATTGGCAATGCTCGGTGATGTACACATTGCAGAGCCTAAAGCCATGATCGGCTTTGCGGGTAAACGCGTGATTGAGCAAACTGTACGTGAAAAACTGGAAGAACCGTTCCAACGCGCAGAATATTTGCTTGATCATGGTGTAGTCGATCAAATTGTTCATCGTCACGCATTACGTGATACTGTATATCGTATTATCGCGAAACTGATGAATTTGTCTTGAACACAGCACCACTTGCAACAGACTCTTTAAACACATGGCTCGATTATTGGAGCCATGTTCACGTTACGGGTATTGATTTAGGTTTGGAACGGGTTATTCCTGTGGCTGAAAAGCTCGGTGTAACGCGTCCGCAGGCCAAAGTGCTGACTGTAGCGGGAACCAACGGGAAAGGTTCAACCACCACCGCTTTGGCTGCCATTTTAAATGCGCAAGGCTATAAAGTGGGGTTATACCAGTCACCGCATATTTACCGTTTCAATGAACGGGTAAAACTGGCTGGCATTGAAGTGGATGATCAAACCCTGGTGGATGCCTTTGTGCAGGTGGATCAGGCCCGTCGTGACTGTGACCTATCCCTTTCCTTCTTTGAAGCCACCACACTCGCGGCTTTTGTAATTTTCAAGGCCAAGCAGTGTGATGTCTGGGTGCTTGAAGTCGGACTGGGTGGTCGTCTGGATGTGGTCAATGTGATTGAGCCGGATGTCGCCGTGATTACCAATATCGGTCTGGATCACACCGACTGGCTCGGTGATACGATTGAAAAAATTGCGTTCGAGAAAGCCGGGATTATTCGTCCGAATATTCCGGTGATTTTTGGTGGTTCGCAAGAGCTTCCTCAAGCCATACAAAATAAAGCCGATGAATGTCAGGCGCAACTGTTTGCCGTCAATCGTGATTATTTCTATCAATATACGGATGATGGTCAAGCCTGGATGTTTGCCTCATCGGGCAGTACTTTAAAACTTCCCCTTGGTGCTCTGGCACTGGAAAATATTTCCACAGCTGTGGCCGCGATTTTGGTCAGTGGTTTAAATGTGACTCAGGATGCCATTGCACACGGCATTCAGAATGCAAAATTACCAGGTCGCTTTGAAATACGCCATATTCAAGATAAAACCGTTATTTTTGATGCCGGACATAATCCCCATGGCGTAGAATTTTTGTTAAATCAGTTGCGAAAATTTTTGGAATACAATAAACAGTACACAGAAGTGATCAGCGTTTTTTCCATGTTGGCGGACAAAGACATCAATTCTGTCGTAGATTTGTTGAAAGATACTGTTTTAATATGGAAAATCGCACCGTTAACCGTTCCGCGAGCAGCCACAATCGGGCAGCTTGAGGAAGCATTACAGGGCGAAACAGTACAACACTTCAATAGTGTTCAATTGGCTTTTAAATCAGCGCTAAATGAAACAAAAAATAATCAGTTGATCTTGGTATGTGGTTCATTTCATACCTTAGAAGCGGTATGGGAGTATTTGGAAGAATGTCAATGAATAGCAAACAACGCTGGATGGGAGGCGTTGTTTTATTAGGTGGTGGTGTTTTATTGGCAGCATTGCTTCTAAAGGGTAAAGAAGAAATATATCAGAACCAACTCAGAACTCCGGATTTAGCTGCTCAAGTTGAGCAAAAAAAGCCGGCAGCAGAAGGGGAAATGGTTCAGCTGCAACCTTTAACAGTTGATGTGGAAACAGAAAAACGTTTACTAGAAGAACAACGCCGGGCACGTGAAAAAGCGGTTGCAGAACAGGAAGCACGTGCAGCCGAGTTTCTAGCGATGCAGCAACAGGCTGAGGCAGATGCGGCACGTAAAGCAGCTGAAGAATATGCCGCTTTAAATGCTCTGCGTAGTGGAGCACAGCAGAGTTCGGATAATATTCCCCCTGAACTGGTAGAAGATGAAAAAGCTAAACAAAAGCGTTTGGCTGATGAAAAGTTGCTCGCTGAAAAAAAGTTACAGCAGCAGACAGCTCAACAACAACGAACTGATGCTGATAAAAAAATAACCGAAGAAAAACGTAAGGCCCAAGCTGAAGCCGCAAAGCAGTTAGCCGCAAAGCAAGCAGCCGAGAAAAAAGCAGCTGAGGACAAGGCAAAGCATGATGCGGAGCTAAAACGTAAAGCAGAAACTGAAAAACAGCTGGCTGCTAAAAAGGCGGAGGAAGCCAAGAAAAAAGAACAAGCACAGCGTGAATTAGAAGCGAAGAAAAAAGCAGAAGCTGAAAAAGCCCGAGATTTGTTAGAAAATGGCGATAAACAGTGGATGGTTCAAGTGGCCTTGGCTGCCAATGAAGCCAACGCAGATGCACTGGCCTCCAGGTTACGAGCCAAAGGTTATAAGGTGACCAAGAGCCCAACATCGAAAGGGGTTCGAATTATGGTTGGGCCATCGAAAGACCGTGATGCCGCTGATGCTGCACGCAAGAAAATTACCAGTGATGCAAGCTTGGGTATGAAGTCGGCATGGGTGATTGACTGGGTTCCGCTCGATAAGCGCTAATCTGGCTTGAAGTGAAACTAAGATGGATTCGACAGTCGCTGTTGAATCCATTTTACGTTTTTAGGACTGAATATTTTTTCAATATGAATCCAGACTGGGTGAAAACCGTAGCCACCATGTTTCATTTCATTGAGTGCATCTGCAATCGGCCAGTTTTCAAAAATAATCCGGTACATGGCAATACTTGCACCGGTACGGTCTGAACCGTGATAACAATGAATGAGTATCTTGTGATTTAAGGCCTTAGCTTGCTGAATCTGCCGCATGACCTGTAATAAATCTTCACGGTTCATTGCCCAGGTGTGGATGGGGATATGAACCAAGTTAAAATCCGTGGAGGGCAGGACAGTCAGATCTTTATTTCTTGATCTTAGATTAATTACCACATCAATATCATGTGTCTTTAATTGCGGAATCAGCTCAGTTGAGGGCTGCTCACTACGAAACACATGCTCACTAATTTGATAAAAATTATCTGTTTGATTAATTAATGTTCCCCAGTGTGTAGGGCGTTGTTCAGGTGGAAGTGCGGGTGTGGTCATGCATCCCATCAAGCTTGAGCTACCCAGTAAAATGGCAACAACTGTTCTTTTGATCATACTAGATAACGTGCCAATTCAATCGGATCATGCGCACAGATAATCTCGATATTTTTTTCATTTTGTGCCAGTTGCTGGATTTTGTGCAAGTTATCTATACGCCTCTGATTGTCTTCGGCAAAAAATCGCTCCAGTTTATCCAGTGTTCTCAGCCTGTTTTTAGGGTTGAGTTGCAAGTGAGAGTAATAGGCATCACCACAGAAAAACAGCCAGCCATCATTCTGCTTAATGGCAACCCCGCAATGACCCTGGCTATGACCCAGCAGGGGAATCATTAAAATTTCATCCTGGAATATGTGAAATCCCTGTACTTGATGCAGGTTAAACCAGGCTTCGCCCTGATCAGGTTCTATAAAGTTCCAGTATCGGTGCTGCCTGAATTGCTGGGTTTTATAACGGGCTTTATTTTTTAAGGAAAAAAAGTTTTGAGTAGCATTATATTCGCTGGAAAGAATATGCACGGTAGCGTGCGGAAAATCGGAAATACCGCCAGCATGATCAAAATCAAGATGGGAGATCAGTATATGCTTCACATCTTGAGGGCTAAACCCGAGCTTTTGAATCTGCGCAATTGCCGTGAGTTCTAAATTGTTTTCGATGCGGCCTAGCCGTGAAACCAGATTGCCTAAGCGGGCTTTGCTATGCAGATAATCTTGTACGCCTAAACCGGTATCCACCAATACCAAGCCTTGATCGGTTTCCAGCAGCAGGCAATGACAAACCACTTTGGCATGTAAACCTTTTTGCCCAAATAGCGGACCGCACACAGGACACATCGTGCCACAGTGCAAATGATGAATGTTATAGATCACAATATTTATTCTTAAGATGATTAGGCTTAGTTATAAACTGGCTGTGAAACAAACGCCAACCTGATTTTGTAATTCAATTTCTGAGCTGAATAAAAAAGCCTGTCATCAGACAGGCTTGAGCAAGATCAGGATTTGGCTCGTCATTTTAATCCTCTATTTGCTGCATACTTGCGGCAGAGCTTCTCACCTTATGCGTGCAAGGGTAGAGCAGTATTTTCTGAGTAAAACTACGCGCTTTGCTTGTCTTGCGACAAAATAAGACAGCGTCTTATTTTGTCTCAGGCTGTGGCGTAAGGCGTAAGTATGGTGTTACAGCTTTATAGCCTTTAGGGAAACGTTGCTTGATTTCGTCTTCATCTTTAAGAGAAGGTACAATCACCACATCTTCACCTTGCTGCCAGTTGGCCGGTGTAGCTACTTTATGGTTGTCAGTCAGTTGCAGCGAATCAACCACACGCAAAACTTCATGGAAGTTGCGGCCAGTCGAAGCAGGATAGGTAATAATCAAACGTACTTTTTTGTTCGGATCAATAATCACCAAAGAACGAACAGTCAAGGTTTCACTGGCATTCGGGTGAATAAAGTCATACAGCGTTGAGACTTTACGGTCTTGATCGGCAATGATTGGAAAGTTCACAGAGGTATTCTGGGTTTCGTTAATGTCCTTAATCCAGCCCTTATGTGATTCAACATCATCGACCGACAGGGCAATGGCTTTAACACCGCGCTTTACAAATTCATCTTTCAGTTTTGCGGTATAGCCGAGCTCAGTGGTACATACCGGCGTGTAGTCAGCAGGATGGGAAAATAGAATTCCCCAGCTGTCACCCAAAAAGTCGTAAAAATTAATTGGGCCTTCGCTTGAGTCTTGCACAAAATTCGGTGCTGTATCGCCTAAATGTAATGCCATTTTTATTACCTCAAATTATTTGTTATAGACTTGGATGGGACTTAATATGGCGCATTTTTTATGCAATGAAAATAGTGTTTTTGTATTTCTTTATGAATATATGGAATATAAAAAGTGGCTTGATTTGTAAAAACAATATGAACGGTTAGGTTTATGGCTATATTGGCTGTTTAAAATTTGTTACATTGTTTGACCTTAGCTGTCTCGTGCTAGAACGAGTGATCAGAATTTTTTTACTGGTTTTGTGCAAAGCCCTTGTACTTCAAATTTCTAGCACCATAATAACGACTGAGAAAAAATTTATTCATTCGACAAGCAAGATTTAGAGAGTCTATTCATGTTGGCAAGTCTGATCGGAGGAATCTTCGGTACCAAAAATGAGCGCGAACTCAAACGCATGCGTAAAATCGTAGACAAGATTAATGCGCTCGAGCCGACGATATCTGCACTAAGCGATGCAGACTTATCTGCAAAAACTGAAGAATTCAAACAACGATATAATAAGGGCGAAAGCCTGGATAAATTATTGCCTGAAGCATTTGCTGTTTGTCGTGAAGCGGCAAAGCGGATCATGGGAATGCGCCACTACGATGTTCAGCTGATTGGTGGTATTACACTTCACGAAGGTAAAATTGCAGAAATGCGTACCGGTGAAGGTAAAACCCTGATGGGAACCTTGGCCTGTTATCTGAATGCGATTAGCGGTCAGGGCGTGCATGTCATCACCGTGAATGACTATTTGGCACAGCGTGATGCCGAGTTAAACCGTCCCTTATTCGAATTCCTAGGTCTGAGCATTGGCATCATTTATTCCATGCAAGATCCAACAGAGAAAGCTGAAGCCTATCGTGCCGATATTACTTACGGTACCAATAACGAATTCGGTTTTGACTATCTTCGTGACAACATGGTGTTCTCTCTGGCCGAGAAGAAACAACGTGGCTTAACCTATGCCATTATCGATGAGGTCGATTCGATCCTGATCGATGAAGCACGTACACCGTTGATTATTTCCGGTCAAAGTGATGACTCTTCACAGCTTTATGCAGCCATCAATAGCATTCCGCCAAAACTTCATGCGCAAAAAGAAGAAAAAGTGCCGGATGGCGGTCATTTCTGGATTGATGAAAAACAGCGTCAGGTTGAAATGACTGAAGTGGGTTATGAAGCTGTAGAAGACCAGTTGATTCAGATGGGCTTGCTCGCTGAAGGTGAAAGCTTGTATTCACCCTCTAACCTGAATCTGGTTCATCATGTTGCTGCAGCAATTCGTGCCCATTTCCTTTATCAGCGCAACGTGCATTACATCATTCATGATGGTGAAGTCATCATTGTGGATGAAAATACCGGTCGTACCATGCCGGGTCGTCGTTGGTCAGAAGGTTTGCATCAAGCGGTTGAAGCGAAGGAAGGTCTGGAAATCCAGCCTGAAAACCAGACTTTGGCAACCACCACTTTCCAGAACTATTTCCGCCTTTATAAAAAGCTTTCTGGTATGACCGGTACAGCCGATACCGAAGCTGCGGAGATGAAAGAAATTTATGGTCTGGATGTAGTGCTTATTCCAACCCATCGACCAATGATCCGTAAAGATGAAAACGATCTCATTTATTTAAACCGCAATGGTAAATACAACGCCATTATTCAAGAAATTCAGCGGGTGCATGAAGAGGGTGTTGCACCGATCCTGATTGGTACGGCAACCATTGAAGCTTCTGAAATTCTTTCTGAAAAATTGAAAGAAGCGGGTATCAAACATGAAGTATTGAACGCGAAGCAGCATGAACGTGAAGCGGACATTATTGCCCAGGCGGGTTCACCACGTGCTGTGACCATTGCAACCAACATGGCCGGTCGTGGTACCGACATCTTGCTGGGCGGTAACTGGAAAGCCAAACTTGCCAAAATTGAAAATCCAACCCCTGAAGATGAAGCACGCTTAAAAGCCGAATGGGAACAAAACCATGAAATGGTATTAGCCTCTGGCGGCTTGCATATCATTGGTTCAGAACGTCATGAATCACGCCGTATCGATAACCAGCTGCGTGGTCGTGCCGGTCGTCAGGGTGACCCGGGTGTTTCACGTTTCTACCTGTCGCTTGAAGATGACCTGATGCGTATCTTCGCTGGTGATCGTGTGGTTGCGATGATGCGTGCGATGGGCTTGCAGGAAGATGAAGCCATCGAACATAAGATGGTGTCGCGTTCGATTGAAAATGCACAACGTAAGGTAGAAGCACGTAACTTCGACATTCGTAAGAACCTGTTGAAATACGATGACGTGAATAACGAACAGCGTAAAATCATCTATTCACAACGTGATGAAGTGCTTGCTGAAAATACGCTACAAGATTACATCGAGGAAATGCATCATGAAGTCGTGAAGGGCGTGATTGCTAACTACATTCCACCTGAATCGATTCATGACCAATGGGATATTGAAGGTCTGGAACGTGCATTGCGTGAAGAGCTCGGTATTGATTTACCGGTCAATCAATGGCTGGAAGAAGACCGTCGTTTAGATGAAGAGGCGTTGGTAGAACGTATTTCTGACGAAATTGTTACACGCTATCGCAATCGCCGTGAACAAATGGGGGATGAATCAGCAGCCATGCTGGAACGTCACTTTATGTTGAGTGCTTTGGATCGCCACTGGAAAGATCATCTTGCAGCGATGGATTACTTGCGTCAGGGTATTCACCTGCGTGGTTATGCGCAAAAGAACCCTGAACAGGAATACAAGAAAGAAGCCTTTAATCTGTTTGTAAACATGCTGGCTATCATTAAATCCGATGTAATTACAGATCTTTCACGTGTGCATGTTCCTACAGCTGAAGAACTGGCTGAAATGGAAGCACAGCAACAGGCTCAAGCAGAAGCAATGAAGTTGAATCTGACTCATGCAGAATTTGATAATTTGTTAGCCGCCGATTTAACCGGTACTGAAACTGTAGAAATTGAGTCAGGCTTTAGTCCAGCTGAGCAGACATTTGCACCGCCTGCAAGCCGTAATTCGCCTTGTCCATGCGGTTCAGGTTTAAAATACAAGCAATGTCACGGTAAAATTTAATTTTTATCTTAATCATTCAGCCACTTTATATATTTATTTCCCTCCGGATTTGAATCGATAAAGTGGTTTTTTTATTGCAACAAAATAAGAGTTTATTTTTGCAAGAAGTGAATATGTTTGCAGAGCACTAAATTAAGTGGTATTTAGTGCATATTGATGAATATTGAGTAGCGGAAAAGATAATGAAAAAAGTATTACAACCATTGATGATTTTAGCTTTAGTTATTCCTGGTTTGGCTTTTGCAAATGAGTCATCAAAAAAGACAGCGGCCAATGTTGTTAAAGATGAAAACACTACGGTTATGAGTCCACGTACTGGAATTCGCTATACTTTTGCGAATCCGCAGCAACGTCCAGTAGTGCTAAAAACTACAGCAATCACCCCTGCAAATGCAGCGAATGCAAACCGCATTGTGGCATCAAACCCGGCTTTATCTGCGGCAAGTCAGGAAAAAGCCAAGCAGGCACTGTTGTCGGAATCGGCTCAGTTGGCTTCCAACTAAATCTGATATATTGATAAAACCAGTCTGCGGACTGGTTTTTTTGTGCCTGTAAATGTCAAACTGATAAAAAATAAATCAAACAAAGTGTTCTGCTCGATTTTTTACTGAATTTCTACTAAGCTGTCTTTTTATCACGAACTTATTTGGAAGTTTAAAAATGGCGGTGGGTGACTTAACAATGCCACAGATGCATGTGGTTAAAGGTGTAAAAATTGGTTCAGCTGAAGCATATGTACGCTATCAGAACCGACGTGACCTCGTTATTTTTGAATTTGCTGAAGGTTCAAATGTGGCCGGTGTATTTACTCAAAATGCATTCTGCGCAGCACCGGTACATGTGTGTAAAGTCCATTTGCAAGTAGGTAATCCACGTTATCTGGTCATTAATACCGGGAATGCCAATGCAGGGACTGGTAAAATCGGTATGGCGAATGCTCAGGCGGCTTGTGCCAAACTGGCTGAACTTGCCGGCGTAGCTGCTAGCGAAATTTTACCTTTTTCAACCGGTGTGATTGGCGAGCAGTTGCCGATTGAACGCTTGATGAATGGCTTGCAGCCTGCTTTAGACTCTTTAAAGGAAGATGCTTGGTTAGATGCGGCAACAGGTATCATGACCACGGACACACTGCCTAAAGGGGCGTCAGAACAGTTTGAAATGGATGGCGTGACTTATACCATGACTGGTATTTCTAAGGGTGCCGGCATGATTCGTCCAAATATGGCGACCATGCTCAGCTATGTTGCGACCGATGCACCCATCAGCCGTGAACTGGTACAGCAGCTATTAAAAACCACGGTGAATGTTTCATTTAACCGTATTACCGTAGATGGTGATACCTCAACCAATGACTCCTGTATTTTTGTGGCAACAGGTCAGGCAGGCGGTACTGAAATTGCCTCAACTGATGATGCACGTTATGCAGTAGTTCTGGATGTTTTGACCCGTGTTATGAAACGCTTGGCTCAACTGATTGTACGTGATGGAGAAGGGGCGACCAAATTCATTACTGTTGCAGTTGAAGGTGGAGCAGATACCCAAGAATGTTGCGATGTAGCGTATAGTATTGCCCATTCTCCACTGGTGAAAACTGCAATTTTCGCCTCAGATCCGAACTGGGGACGTATTCTTGCTGCGATTGGTTATGCCGGTGTTAAAAATTTAGACGTTGAAAAAATCCAGGTTTGGTTAGATGATGTACAGATCTGTAAAGATGGTGGTGCGGCAGCGGACTATACGGAAGAAGCTGGTGCACGCGTGATGTCTCAGGCTGAATTGACCATTCGGGTCGATTTGGGACGAGGTCAGGCAAAAGATACTGTTTATACCTGTGATCTGTCTTATGACTATGTCAAGATTAACGCGGATTACCGTTCGTAAAATTAAAATTGAGTGACAAAGCCTCCGTTGTGAGGCTTTTTTAGCATTCAATCAATCGGCAAAGGGCTGGTGAATGAGCAAATTGCCCCCATATCATCAGTGACTTGAGTACGCTTGTGTTAGGGCAAGCATGAAGATAGAGAAGACGTTGTTATGAATGATGCGACCAATTTAATTGCCAATGACGCAAAATCGATTGTGCAGGCGCATTTAGATCGTTTAGGCGAACCTAAAGATATTCATTTAAGTGATGAGGTCAAACAGGAGAAGTTTGCACAAATTCTGGCAGAACTCAAAAAACGTGATGCTGTCCTTGTCGCTCACTACTATTGTGATCCTGAAGTGCAAGAAATTGCTGAATTGTCTGGCGGTTGTGTTTCTGATTCCCTTGAAATGGCACGTTTTGGTCGTGACCATCCTGCCAAAACCTTGGTGGTCGCTGGGGTGAAATTCATGGGGGAAACAGCAAAAATTCTTTCTCCTGAAAAAACCGTACTCATGCCAACTCTAGAAGCGACTTGTTCGCTGGATTTGGGCTGTCCAGTCGACGAATTTACTGCATTCTGCGATGCCCATCCGGATCATACCGTGGTGGTCTATGCCAATACCTCTGCTGCAGTCAAGGCACGCGCAGACTGGGTGGTGACCTCAAGTTGTGCTGTGGAAATTATTGAGCATCTCGATAGCCTGGGTGAAAAGATTATTTGGGCACCGGACCAGCATCTGGGGCGTTACATACAGAAGAAAACTGGTGCAGACATGCTGCTTTGGGATGGGGCTTGTATTGTGCATGAAGAATTTCGTGCGCGCGGTATTGCCAGTATGAAAGCATTGTATCCGGATGCAGCCGTATTGGTCCATCCGGAATCACCAGAGTCAGTGGTGGATATTGCTGATGCTGTGGGAAGTACCTCTCAACTGATTAAAGCAGCACAGACGCTTCCGAATGAACGTTTAATCGTTGCAACCGACCGCGGCATTTTTTACAAAATGCAACAAGCCGTTCCAAACAAGATTTTGATTGAAGCTCCGACAGCGGGTGAAGGGGCGACCTGTCGCTCATGTGCGCATTGTCCGTGGATGGCCATGAATGAGTTAGATGCAATTTTAGAAGTTTTACAAAAAGGTGATCAAGAAATACAAGTTGATCCTGTACTTGCAGAACGCGCTAAATTGCCACTTGATCGTATGTTAAGCTTTAGTGCGAGTCTAAAACGTTAATTTTGATCAAAAAATATCTAAAATGCTTGATAAATAAGCGGTTGAAGTGGTTTTTTAAGTTTTTTTGAATATAGGTGTTGACGTCTCTTGGCGTCACGCCTAAAATGCACCCCGTACCGCACGATGTGCGATACACTAAAAGCTGAGATGAACGGAGTATGGCGCAGCTTGGTAGCGCATCTGGTTTGGGACCAGAGGGTCGTAGGTTCGAATCCTACTGCTCCGACCAATTCTTCAAGGCAAGTATCGCATGATAGTAATATCATCGGTCATGCGCCTGTAGCTCAGTTGGATAGAGCATCCGCCTTCTAAGCGGATGGTCACAGGTTCGAATCCTGTCAGGCGCGCCATTTGGTAGTCTGGTATTTAGAGCCAAAATGTTGTAACGGTGGATGTAGCTCAGTTGGTAGAGCCCCGGATTGTGATTCCGGTTGTCGTGGGTTCGAATCCCATCATTCACCCCAATTTCGGAGTATGGCGCAGCTTGGTAGCGCATCTGGTTTGGGACCAGAGGGTCGTAGGTTCGAATCCTACTGCTCCGACCATTTTAAGTCTAAACTTAAAAATAAATGATCCGCTTAAATGCGGTTTTTTTATGCCTGAAATTTGATAATAACATTCAACATTCAACATTCAACATTCAATATGGCTTGAGCAATATTGAATCTTTGTGGTCTACAGTTTAAAAGTAATGTGATTGCTCTTACTCGGTGTATAGCACCAATTGAGGTGGCGATCTTATTTGAAATCTAGATTGAATTGCATTCAACAAAATAGAAATCTCAAAATTAAAATACTTTCTTATGTGGAGTTTATGGATAAGTAATTTTATTTTTAAATTAGGTCATACTTTTTTGCTTTGATTATTCTTTTGTCTAAATAAGCTGTATTTAAGTGCTGGCTATAATTTAAGAATTAAATGAGTTCATAGGAATATAAAAAAAAGAAGGATGAAATAATTCATTAAATGTTAGGGATGCAAAAATTATGGGCTTTGCTTTTTTGGGTGTTAAGCAGAAAAGTGTTGTTAATTTAAACTTAAAAATAAAAAATCACTCCATTTGTATAATAAGTAAACAGTC
>WARP01000821.1_pt1 | contig 15149 bp, 10 predicted proteins | sample 4769151 | NCBI WGS metagenome assembly WARP01 (sample SAMN08893023, study PRJNA449175) | gut metagenome | isolation source: rumen sample fed with dry roughage | host: cow | place: India: Nagpur | collected 2016 | reverse complement strand
GTGTTTTTACCTATATCGCACCCGAAATAGCTTGTGCGGCGCACAAAAAAATGGCAGATGCCCCAAATTGAAGCATCTGCCATGTACTCGTTTAACTCAAAACGGATCTTTCCGAATTTCAACCATTCCTGGAAAACTTACATGTCTTTCAATTTTTCCAGGTCAATCACCTACCTTGGCATATTCTTTTTTGTCTTCCATGCTGGCAGAACCGTCAATGGTCATCCTTTTGCATTTAGCTGATTAATCAATTGCGTTGCCATGCCCAGTGACTGTTGGCCATGACATAATCTTTCTGCTCATAAGCAGCCAGTGCTTCCTTGATGGCATCTTCCACCTCATCGTTTTGATGTATTATTTTTATGGATCGTCAAGGAGACATTATGTTGCGTTTACTGAAAAAAACCGGCCTGGCCCTATGCCTTGCGACAACATTCCTGGCTAGCCCCGGTCTGGCCCAACAATCCTCCCCAGCCAAAATCTCGGTACAGGTGCTTGAAAATCACCTTGAATACCCCTGGGGAATGGCCTTTTTAGCCAACAATCAAGGTATCCTTATTACCGAAAGACCAGGCAAACTTCGTCTGTGGACGGCCAAATCCGGTCTTTCAGCACCCATCAGCGGGGTCCCAAGGGTTTTTAACCGGGGTCAGGGTGGTTTACTGGATATTGCCCTGGCACCCGACTTTACCACCTCCCGCCATGTTTATCTTTCATTTGCCGAAGAAGGCAGTACTGGCAGGGCCAGCACCAGTGTTGGGTATGGCAGGCTTTCCGAGGACATGAAAACCCTGGAAAACTTCCAGGTGATTTTCCGTCAGGAACCCAGGCTTTCCACTGGCATTCACTTCGGATCAAGACTGGTGTTTGACGACAAGGGTTATCTGTTCATCGCCCTTGGTGAAAACAACCAGCGCCCTACCGCCCAGGACCTGGACAAACTGCAAGGCAAAATAGTGCGCCTGTTCCCTGACGGCAGCATTCCCAAAGACAATCCCTTTTTCAATGTGCCCGGCGTTCGCCCTGAAATCTGGTCATACGGGCATCGTAACCAGCAAGGCGCTGCCCTTAACCCCTGGACCCGCCAATTATGGACCCATGAACACGGCCCTCGCGGCGGTGATGAAATCAATATTCCCAAACCCGGCAAAAACTACGGCTGGCCGATCATTACCCATGGTATCAATTATTCAGGCACGCCTATCCCTGAAGCGGCTGGCACCCATGCCCAGGGAATGGAACAACCCGTTTATTACTGGAAAGTATCCCCCGCCATCAGCGGCATGGCATTTTACGACAGCAACACATTCCCGGAATGGAAAAACTCTCTGTTTATTGGCGCTTTGGTTGGCCAACGGTTAATCCGTTTAGTGCTGGACGGGAACAAAATCACCGCAGAGGAAAATCTTCTGGAAGATCGCAATGAGCGGATCCGGGATGTTCGTGTTGGCCCGGATGGTTACGTTTATGTCTTAACGGATTCAAACAGGGGAAAGCTCCTGAAAATTTCCCCATGATGGCCATGTCCAGGCCTTGTCCCTTGCCAACGCAGGGTTACATGCCACCATATCTGTTTTAAACTATGGGCAGATCGCAAGCATCAGCCTTGCACTGCATCATTCTTAATTGAAAACTGCCTGTTAAACAGGCAGTTTTCAAGGATTACGACAAGAAAAAACATTAATCAATAAAGAACCCGGGTTTTGATGGTTCCCTCGATTTCCTTGAGTTTTGCGATAGCCTTGTCAGCATCCACGTTTTCCACATCCAACACAACATAGCCAATTTCCGGATCGGTCTGCAGGTACTGGCCAACAATGTTCACGCCATCTTTCATGAAGAGTTTGTTAATGGCAGTCAGTACGCCTGGACGATTAGCGTGAATATGCAGGAAGCGGCGAGCCTGTTTGTTTTCCGGCAAGGAAACTTCAGGAAAATTAACCGCAGACAGGGTGGAGCCGTTGTCTGAATATTTGACCAGCTTGCTGGCAACTTCAATACCGATGTTTTCCTGTGCTTCACTGGTTGAACCACCAATGTGGGGCGTCAGGATCACGTTGTCGAATTTACGCAAGGGAGACACAAACTCTTCATTGTTGGACTTGGGTTCTACCGGGAAGACGTCAATGGCTGCGCCACCCAGATGTTCTTCTTCCAGCGCGACAGCCAAGGCATCAATATCCACCACCGTGCCACGCGAAGCATTGATCAAATGGGCACCCTTCTTCATCTGGGCAATCCTTTCGGCACTCATCAGATTTTTGGTCGATGCATTTTCGGGCACGTGCAAGGTGACAACATCACTGATATTGAGCAATTCGGTCAAAGTTTTAACAGGCTTGGCATTGCCCAAAGGCAGTTTGGCTTCAACATCGAAATAATAAATTTCCATGCCCAAGGCTTCGGCCAGGACGCTTAATTGCGAACCAATGTGGCCATAACCGATAATGCCCAATTTTTTGCCCCGAACTTCATGGCTACCCTCCGCTGATTTTTGCCACTGGCCACGGTGCACTTCGGCATTGGCGGCCGGGATCCGGCGCATCAGCAGGATCATTTCTGCCAGTACCAATTCAGCCACAGAACGGGTATTGGAAAAAGGCGCATTAAACACCGGGATACCCCGTTTTTTGGCGGCCTCCAGGTCTACCTGGTTGGTACCAATACAAAAGCATCCTACTGCAATCAATTTCTTGGCGGCAGCAAAAACCTCTTCAGTCAACTGCGTACGTGAACGGATACCCACAAAATGTGCATCGGCAATGGCTTTTTTCAGCTGATCGCTATCCAGTGCTTTTTTCTGATAGTCAATTTGTGTATAGCCGGATGCATGCAAAACATCAATTGCGTTCTGGTGTACACCTTCCAGCAACAGGAATTTGATTTTGCTTTTGTCTAATGAGAACTTTTCCATACCACTTTCCATAAGAAAATAACAATTTATTTAACCATTGTATAGTAGTTTACTCGGGTATTCGCTAATTGATAATCCCCATACTCATAAAAAAAATCGCCTGACTTTGACATCAGGCGATTTTTCAGCTTTGGCAACAACAGATATTATTCTGCTGCTGGTGGCTCATCCGAAGATGTATTGTTGAACGGTGCAAAAATACTTTCCAGGGAAACCGGTGCTGAAGTCGGTTCTTCGAAAGGATTTTCCTGTGCACGGGCTGCCAGGCGCTCTGCACGTTCAGCTTCTTCTTTCACTTTACGTGCATGATGATAGGCCAAGCCTGTACCTGCAGGAATCAGGCGACCAACAATCACGTTTTCTTTCAGACCACGCAATTCATCACGTTTGCCCATGATGGCAGCTTCTGTCAGAACACGGGTTGTTTCTTGGAACGATGCCGCTGAAATGAAGGAATCGGTAGAAAGCGATGCTTTCGTGATACCCAACAGAACGTTCTCATAGGTTGCAGGAATCTTGTTCTCTGCAATCATGCGATCGTTTTCATTCAGCAATTCAGAGCGCTCAACCTGTTCACCCGGGATGAATGAAGTATCACCCGCATCAACAATGTTTACGCGACGCAGCATTTGACGAACAATCACTTCAATGTGCTTGTCGTTAATCTTCACGCCTTGCAAACGGTAAACGTCCTGAACTTCGTTAACCACATAAGTAGCCAGTTGCTCAATACCTTTCAGACGCAAGATATCATGCGGATCGGCCGGACCGTCAACAATCAACTCACCCTGGTTAACAACCTGGCCGTCGTGAACCATGACCTGCTTCTCTTTAGGAATCAGGAATTCATGCGCCACGCCATCAATGTCGGTAAGTACCAGACGCTGTTTACCCTTGGTGTCCTTACCAAAAGAAACGGTACCGGTCACATCAGCCAGAATACCGGCATCTTTGGGTGAGCGGGCTTCAAACAACTCGGCCACACGTGGCAGACCACCGGTAATATCGCGGGTTTTCTGTGATTCCTGAGGAATACGGGCCAGAACTTCACCCACTGCAACCTGCTGTCCGTCACGAACGGTAATCAGCGCGCCAACCGGGAATGAAATGTTCACGGAGTGATCGGTACCGGCAATCTTGACTTCTTCCCCAACTTCATTAAGAAGCTTGATCTGGGGACGCATCATGATCTTGCCACCACGGGTTTTCGGTGTAATCACCACCAGTGTGGACAAGCCGGTAATTTCATCAACCTGTTTGGCAACCGTTACGCCTTCTTCGATATTCTCGAAACGGACGGATCCGGTGTACTCGGAAACAATCGGACGGGTCAACGGATCCCATGTTGCCAAGCGTGCACCTGCCTTGACCACTTCATTGTCACCCACCAAAATAGTGGCACCATAAGGAATCTTGTGGCGTTCGCGTTCACGGTTGTTATCATCAAAAATAACAATTTCACCTGAACGGGAAATGGCAATGCGTTCATTCTTGGCATTGGTCACATAGCGCATGGAGCTGGTAAAGCCAACCGTACCGGCTGATTTTGTTTCAACTGCAGACGCCATGGCAGCACGCGACGCGGCACCACCAATGTGGAAAGTACGCATCGTAAGCTGAGTACCTGGTTCACCGATAGACTGGGCAGCAATAACACCAACCGCCTCACCGGTATTCACCAGATAACCACGACCCAAATCACGGCCATAACAATGTGCACACAATCCATGACGTGTTTCACATGTCAGCGGTGTACGGATCTTGACTTCATCAACACCCAGCTTATCAATCAGCTCAACCGTATCTTCATCAAGCATGGTACCGGCAGTAATCACAGTTTCCTGGGTATCAGGATTAACGATATCTACTGCAGTTACACGACCCAGAATACGATCACGCAACGGCTCGATAACCTCACCACCTTCCAGCAACGCCTTCATGACGTAACCCTGGGTTGTGCCACAATCGGTTTCCGTAATCACCAAGTCTTGGGTCACGTCAACCAGACGGCGTGTCAGGTAACCCGAGTTCGCTGTCTTCAATGCGGTATCGGCCAGACCCTTACGGGCACCGTGGGTTGAAATAAAGTACTGCAGAACGTTAAGGCCTTCACGGAAGTTCGCGGTAATCGGGGTTTCGATAATCGAACCATCAGGTTTGGCCATCAGGCCACGCATACCGGCCAACTGACGAATCTGTGCTGCAGAACCCCGCGCACCGGAGTCAGCCATCATGTAGATGGAGTTGAATGATTCCTGACGGACGGTATCACCAAAACGGTCTACCACCGGTTCAGTTGCCAATTGTTCCATCATGGCCTTGCCGATCTTGTCACCGGCCTTGCCCCAGATATCAACCACGTTGTTGTAGCGCTCTTGAGCTGTTACCAGACCTGATGAATACTGCTTGTCAATTTCCTTGACCTCGCCACTGGCCTGGGCAAGGATTTCTTCCTTGGCAGTCGGAATAACCATATCGCCCATGGCAATCGAAATACCGGCCCGGGTTGCCAGACGGAAACCGTTTTGCATTAGCTTGTCAGCAAAAATAACGGTATCACGCAAGCCGCAACGGCGGAAAGACTGGTTAATCAGGCGTGAAAGTTCTTTTTTCTTCAACGCCCGGTTCAGTACTGCAAATGGCAGGCCTTTAGGCAAAATTTCAGACAGCATGGCGCGGCCAACCGTTGTTTCAAAACGGCGCAACACCGGTTGCCATTCATCATTTTCGTCTTTGACATACTCGTTCAGGCGAACCGTAATGCGTGATTGGAGTTCAACCACACCATTGTCATAAGCGCGATATACCTCGGCCAGGTCGGAGAAGAACAGGCCTTCACCCTTGCCATTGATACGCTCACGGGTTGTGTAATACAGACCCAACACAATATCCTGTGAAGGAACAATGGAAGGCTCGCCACTGGCAGGGAACAGCACGTTGTTGGAGGCCAGCATCAAAGTACGGGCTTCCAGTTGTGCTTCAAGCGACAATGGAACGTGAACCGCCATCTGGTCACCGTCAAAGTCGGCGTTAAACGCAGCACAAACCAGCGGGTGCAGCTGAATCGCCTTACCTTCGATCAGGACCGGTTCAAAAGCCTGAATACCCAAACGGTGCAAGGTTGGCGCACGGTTAAGCATGACCGGGTGTTGGCGAATGACTTCTTCCAGAATATCCCATACTACGGGTTCCTGGGCTTCAACCAGTTTCTTGGCTGCCTTGATCGTGGTAGCCAGGCCCATGGTTTCAAGACGGTTGAAAATGAACGGTTTGAACAGTTCAAGCGCCATTAATTTAGGCAAGCCGCATTGATGCAAAAGCAATTGCGGACCCACCACAATAACCGAACGTCCAGAGTAGTCAACCCGTTTACCCAGCAAGTTCTGACGGAAACGACCGCTCTTGCCCTTGATCATGTCTGACAGGGATTTCAGCTGACGCTTGTTGGCGCCCGTCATGGCTTTACCGCGACGACCGTTGTCCAGCAACGAGTCAACTGCTTCCTGCAGCATGCGTTTTTCGTTACGCAGGATGATATCGGGTGCTTTCAGTTCGATCAGGCGTTTCAGGCGGTTATTACGGTTAATAACGCGGCGATACAGATCGTTCAAGTCTGAAGTAGCGAAACGACCACCATCCAGAGGTACCAAAGGACGCAAATCAGGTGGCAGCACTGGCAGTACTTCCAGGATCATCCAGTCAGGCTTGATACCTGATTTCTGGAAGCCTTCAATAACCTTCAGGCGCTTGGAAATTTTCTTGATCTTGGCATCGGAAGAAGTAGCCTTGAGTTCAGCACGCAATGCTTCCGCTTCACGATCGATATCGATCGTGCGCAGCAGTTCGCGAATCGCTTCAGCACCCATCAGGGCGGTGAAATCATCACCGTACTCTTCCGTTTTGGCCAGGAAATCGTCATCAGACATGATTTGGCCGCGTTTTAGCGGCGTCATGCCCGGTTCAATAACGCACCATGCCTCGAAGTACAGAACCCGCTCGATATCGCGCAGGGTCATGTCAAGCACCATGCCCAAGCGGGATGGCAAACTTTTCAGGAACCAGATGTGCGCAACCGGACTGGCCAGCTCAATATGGCCCATACGTTCACGGCGAACTTTGGTAACCGTGACTTCAACACCGCATTTTTCACAAATGACACCACGGTGTTTCAGACGTTTGTATTTTCCGCAAAGACACTCATAATCTTTGATCGGGCCAAAAATCTTGGCACAAAACAAACCATCACGTTCGGGTTTAAACGTACGATAGTTGATGGTTTCGGGTTTGCGCACTTCACCATAAGACCACGAACGGATTTTTTCTGGAGAAGCAATCCCGATCTTGATGACGTCAAATTGATCATCTTGCGAGATTTGTTTGAATAAACCTAATAATCCCTTCATTCTTTACGCTCCAAATCCATATCGAGTGACAGTGATCGAATTTCCTTGACCAACACGTTAAACGATTCTGGCATACCTGCATCAATTACATGATCGCCCTTGACGATGTTTTCATACACTTTGGTACGGCCGGTAATGTCATCCGACTTGACCGTCAGCATTTCCTGCAATGTGTATGAAGCACCATATGCCTCAAGCGCCCAAACTTCCATCTCACCAAAACGCTGGCCACCAAACTGGGCTTTACCACCCAGCGGCTGTTGGGTAACCAGTGAGTAAGGACCCGTAGAACGGGCGTGCATCTTATCATCAACCAAGTGATGCAGTTTCAGATAGTGCATATAACCAATCGTGACAGGACGCTCGAAACGATCACCGGTACGGCCGTCGAACAGGTAAGCCTGTGTACGTGAATCGGTTAATTGCAGCCGTTCCTTGATCTCGTCAGGATAAGCAAGCTTCAACATGGTTTCAATCTCTTCTTCGGTAGCACCATCGAAAACCGGTGTTGCCAAAGGAAGACCTTTTTTCAGGTTGTGTGCCATCTCGATGATCTGTTCATCGGTCAGTTCTTCAAGATGTGCCTTGCTACCGGTTGAGTTGTAAACGGTATTCAGGTACTCACGCACTTGCTCAACCTGGACTTCGCGCTCATCACGAAGCATGTCGGCAATACGATGACCAATACCTTTGGCAGCCCAACCCAAGTGAACCTCAAGCACCTGACCCACGTTCATCCGTGAAGGAACGCCCAGCGGGTTCAACACGATATCTGCAGGTGTACCATCGGCCATGTGTGGCATGTCTTCAACAGGCGTAATACGGGATACAACACCCTTGTTACCGTGACGGCCAGCCATTTTATCGCCAGGTTGCAGACGACGTTTAACAGCCAGGTAGACCTTGATCATTTTCAGGACACCCGGTGGCAATTCGTCACCCTGTGTGAGTTTCTTGCGTTTTTCTTCAAAGGCAAGGTCAAACTCATGGCGTTTCTGTTCAACAGATTCTTTGATCTGTTCCAGCGCAACGGCGTGCTCTTCGTCGGCAAGACGAATGTCAAACCATTGCCAGCGATCAACACCTTCAAGGTACTCGGCGGTAATTGCCGTGCCTTTAGGCAGACGATTAGGGCCACCGTTAACGGTTTTGCCAATCAGCAATTTGCGGATACGGTCAAAAGTATCGTTTTCAACAATACGCAACTGGTCATTCAGATCCTGGCGATAGCGGCTGAGTTCATCATTGATGATGGATTCGGCACGTTTATCGCGCTGTACACCTTCACGGGTAAATACCTGAACGTCGATGACCGTGCCTACCATGCCTGATGGCACGCGCAGGGAAGTATCCTTAACGTCAGAAGCTTTTTCACCAAAAATCGCGCGCAGCAGTTTTTCTTCCGGTGTGAGCTGGGTTTCACCTTTGGGTGTTACCTTACCAACCAGCACGTCATCAGCACGTACTTCAGCACCAATATAAACAATACCGGATTCATCAAGACGGTTTAACTGTGCTTCAGGCAGATTGCTGATATCCCGGGTAATTTCTTCGTTACCCAGTTTGGTATCACGCGCAACAACGGTCAGCTCTTCAATGTGGATGGACGTATAACGGTCATCGGCAACCACTTTTTCAGAAATAAGGATCGAATCCTCGTAGTTATAACCGTTCCATGGCATGAAAGCGATCAACATGTTCTGGCCTAGTGCCAGTTCACCCAGGTCGGTAGAAGCACCGTCAGCCAAAACGTCACCACGGGCAACGATATCACCCCGTTTTACAACGGGACGCTGGTTGATGTTGGTGTTCTGGTTGGAACGGGTGTATTTGATCATGTTGTAGATATCTACACCTACTTCACCTGCCTGGTTTTCTTCGTCATTGACACGAATAACCACACGCTCGGCGTCAACGTGATCAACAATACCGCCACGTCGGGCCTGTACGGTTGTACCCGAGTCAACCGCCACGGTACGTTCAATACCGGTACCTACCAGGGGTTTTTCAGGACGCAGGCAAGGAACAGCCTGACGTTGCATGTTGGCACCCATCAGGGCCCGGTTCGCGTCATCGTGCTCAAGGAATGGAATCAGGGAGGCGGCCACCGACACGATCTGTGAAGGCGCAACGTCCATGTAATGCACATTGCTCGGTGCCGTCAGCATGGTTTCACCCGCTTCACGGCAAGCAATCAGATCACCGGCAAAACTGCCATCCTCGTTCAGCTCGGCGTTAGCCTGGGCAATCACATAACGGCTTTCCTCAATGGCAGACAGGTAATCAATTTGATCACTGACTTTGCCATCGATAATTTTGCGGTAAGGTGTTTCCAGGAAGCCATACTCGTTCAGGCGGGCATATAGCGCCATGGAGTTGATCAGACCAATGTTTGGACCTTCAGGGGTTTCAATTGGGCAGACGCGGCCATAGTGAGTTGGATGTACGTCACGAACCTCAAAGCCGGCACGCTCACGGGTAAGACCGCCAGGGCCCAGTGCGGAAACACGACGCTTGTGCGTGATTTCCGACAACGGGTTGGTTTGGTCCATAAACTGGGAAAGCTGGCTTGAGCCAAAGAATTCCTTGATGGCGGCAGAAATAGGCTTGGAGTTGATCAGATCGTGCGGCATCAGGTTATCGGCTTCTGCCTGACCCAAACGCTCTTTCACGGCGCGCTCAACACGAACCAGACCGGCACGGAACTGGTTCTCGGCCAATTCACCAACACAACGGACACGACGGTTACCCAGGTGATCGATATCGTCAATCACACCCTGGCCGTTACGCAACGCAACCAGTACCTTGATGGTCTCAAGAATATCTTCATCGGTCAGGGTCATTGGACCGGTAATTTCATCACCGCGACCCAGGCGACGGTTTACTTTCATACGACCAACACGTGACAGATCGTAGGTATCTTCGCTATAGAACAGACGCTGGAACAGGGCCTCGACAGCTTCTTCAGTTGGAGGCTCACCTGGACGCATCATGCGGTAAATAGCGATACGCGCGGCATTCTGGTCGACGGTTTCATCGGTACGCAGGGTTTGTGAAATATAAGATCCACGATCCAGCTCATTCGTGTAGATGGTCTGGAATTCGCGGATATTGGCATCACGCATTTTCTCAAGCAAAGACTCGGTGATTTCATCATTCGCATGAGCAATGATTTCACCGGTTTCTTCACTGATGATGTTTTTTGCCAACACTTCACCGATCAGGAAATCTTCCGGTACGGAAATGCGCTCGATTTTAGCAGTAGCCAAATCACGCAAATGACGGGTATTGATACGCTTGTCTTTTTCAACAATGACATTACCGTCTTTATCTTTTAGATCAAATCCAAGGACTTCGCCTTTCCAGCGCTCTGGAACGAATTCCATGACAGCACCAGTTGATTTCAATTCATAGTGGTCGAAATCAAAGAAATGCGCCAGGATGGTTTCCGGCTGCATGCCAATGGCTTTAAGCAGAATGGAAACCGGCATTTTACGACGGCGGTCGATACGGAAAAACAGGATATCTTTTGGATCGAATTCGAAGTCTAACCAGGAGCCGCGGTAAGGAATCACACGGGCTGAAAACAGCAATTTACCTGAACTGTGGGTTTTACCACGGTCATGTTCAAAGAAAACGCCTGGAGAACGGTGTAACTGGGAAACAATGACACGCTCGGTGCCATTGATTACGAAAGAGCCGGTTTCGGTCATCAGGGGAATTTCACCCATATAGACTTCCTGCTCTTTCACTTCTTTAATAGTTGGTTTGCTTACTTCACGGTCAAGAAGTACCAAGCGTACTTTAGCGCGCAAGGGGGAAGCATAGGTCAAACCACGCAGCTGACATTCTTTAACATCAAATACGGGTTCACCCAACACATAACTAACAAACTCTAGACGAGCCATGCCGTTATGGCTGATAATGGGGAATATTGAATTGAACGCAGCTTGCAGACCTTCGTCTTTGCGTGCTGACGAACGAAGGTCAGATTGTAAAAATGTACGGTAAGAATGTAATTGCGTTGATAGTAAGTAGGGAACATCCTGAACGTCTTCACGTTTTGCGAAGCTTTTACGGATACGCTTTCTTTCTGTGTACGAGTAAGGCATGAGCACTCCGACTCGAGAGGTTGCACGGACTATGGGACTCCATAACCGTTAGGGTTTTACGACTCCACGAAAAACGGCTTTTATTAATGTAGCATTTAATTTAATGCAATAAAGCACGTCTTTCCTGAAAGCGCAAAAACCCGGAGGTAGCAAAAGCCACTCCGGGTAACATTAAGTAAAGATTACTTAAGTTCGACTTTAGCGCCAGCTTCTTGAAGCTTTTTCTGGGCTTCTTCAGCTTCAGCTTTAGACAAGCCTTCTTTAACAGCTTTAGGAGCACCGTCAACCAGTTCTTTTGCTTCTTTCAGGCCCAGACCTGTCAGTTCGCGAACTGCTTTAATAACGTTAACTTTTTGTGCGCCTGCTTCAGCCAGGAAAACTGTGAATTCAGTTTGCTCAGCTGCTGCTGCTGCACCTTCACCAGCGGCTGCAGGTGCTGCAACTGCTACTGCTGCTGCTGCAGACACGCCAAATTTTTCTTCCATTTCTGTAATCAGTTCGGACAATTCCAGCACGGTCATGCTAGCGATTGCGTCCAGAATTTCTGCTTTGCTTAAAGCCATTTTAAGAACTCCAAATAAATAAATTTAATGCCAGGGTTTTGTATCGCTTAGTCTTTAAAAAAGATCCAATGAAGCTTGCCTTATGCAGCTTCTTTTTGATCGCGGACGGCAGCAAGGCCACGCACGAACTTGGTTGGAACTTCATTAAGCGTACGCACAAATTGTGCAACAGGTGCTTGCATGGTACCCAACAGTTTCGCCAGCAACTCTTCGCGAGAAGGCATTGTTGCCAATGCTTTAACGCCATTTTCGTCTAGAAGGTTGTTTGGTAATGAACCAGCTTTCAGGACGATTTTGTCGTTTGTTTTGGCGAATGTAGAGAGTACTTTTGCAGCCGCTACAGGATCAGGACTGACCGCATAGATCAGGGGACCTGTCAATTGATCGGACAAACCTTCGAAAGGTGTACCGGCAATTGAGCGACGTACAAGCGTGTTTTTAAGAACACGCAGATACACACCAGATTCACGTGCAGATTTGCGCAATACGGTGACAGAAGCGACGTCAATACCACGGTACTCAGCAACAATAATAGATTGAGCATTGGCAACTTGTGCCGATACTTCTTCAATTACTGCCGCTTTCTCATTACGATTGAGACTCACGGTTTGAACACTCCATCTAAAGACGCGGAAGGGAAGGGTTCCCAATTGCGTCAACCATATGCGGCGTACCTCTGGTAGAGCTCTGAATAGAATTCTTCCATGGGACGCCGTCTACGTTGGATCCGGAAACTTCCCGGGATTAAGTCAGGTAAAAACCGCTTACCCGACTCCAACGGTCTTTGACAGCAGTGCCTGGTGCACGACCAGACACAGCCCAAAGTTCTTTACAGTTAGACTGCCAAAGAGGCAATCTCAACTTTGGCTCCGCCACCCATTGTGGATGACACAGCCACTTTACGCAGGTAAACACCTTTTGAGGAAGCAGGACGTGCTTTGTTCAAAGCATCAATCAGTGCTGCCAGGTTTTCCTGCAATTGTTCTGTACCAAAAGATGCACGGCCAATTGTTGCGTGAATGATACCAGCCTTGTCGGTACGATACTGGATTTGACCGGCTTTTGCATTTTTAACTGCAGTCGCTACGTCAGGAGTTACAGTACCAACTTTAGGGTTTGGCATCAGGCCACGAGGACCCAGGATTTGACCCAATGCACCAACAATACGCATTGTATCAGGTGAAGCAATAACGATGTCAAAATCAAATTGGCCAGACTTAATCTGGTCTGCCAGATCTTCCATGCCGACAATATCAGCACCGGCTTCTTTAGCAGCTTCAGCTTTTTCGCCTTGTGCAAATACAGCTACACGTACGGTTTTACCTGTACCAGCAGGCAGAACAACTGAACCACGAACCAATTGGTCGGATTTCTTAGGATCGATACCCAACTGAACTGCTACATCGATGGATTCATCGAATTTGGCAGTTGCAGTTTCCTTGACCAGAGCCAAGGCTTCTGTAACAGGATACAGTTTGTTGCGATCGATTTTTTCTGCAATAGCTGCAGCGCGTTTAGATAACTTGGCCATTAGTTTACACCTTCAACTGTGATACCCATGCTACGTGCGCTACCAGCGATGGTGCGAACAGCTGCGTCCAGATCAGCAGCAGTCAGGTCGGGCTCTTTGGTTTTGGCAATTTCTTCAGCCTGTGCACGTGTCAATGTACCAACTTTGTCGGTATGAGGACGTGGAGAACCTTTCTGAATACCAGCAGCTTTCTTGATCAGAATGGTAGCTGGTGGGGTTTTCATGATGAAAGTGAATGATTTGTCTGCAAAAGCAGTAATCACCACTGGAATCGGCAAACCAGGTTCCATGCCTTGTGTTTTGGCATTGAACGCTTTACAGAATTCCATAATATTCAGACCACGTTGACCCAATGCTGGACCAATCGGAGGTGATGGATTAGCTTTACCAGCTGGCACTTGCAGCTTGATGAAGCCGACGATTTTTTTCGCCATTTTTAGCTCCTGACGGGTAATAACGCAATAAAGATATTGCTTCCCAAGTTAATAAAATCAGACCTTTTCGACCTGACTGAAATCCAGTTCCACGGGCGTGGCACGACCAAAAATCGTGACGCTTACGCGAACTTTACTTTTCTCGTAGTTGACTTCTTCAACGTTACCGTTAAAGTCGGCAAACGGGCCTTCTTTAACACGAAGCATTTCACCAACTTCAAACAATATTTTCGGACGGGGTTTCTCACCACCCTCTTCAATCTGAGACAGAATTTTCTCAACTTCTTTCTCTGAAATAGGAGTTGGCCGATTGCCTGATCCACCCAAGAACCCGGTAACACGGTTTGTATTTTTTACAAGATGCCATGTCTCATCGGTAAGATCCATTTCAACCAGGACATAACCTGGGAAAATGCGACGTTCAGTGATGGATTTTTGACCGCCTTTGACCTCAATTACTTCTTCAGACGGCACCAGAATGCGACCAAATGAAGTTTGCAAGCCTGCACGCTCGATTCGTTCGAGCAAGGCTTTATGAACACTTTTTTCCATGCCAGAATAGACATGCACAACGTACCAACGTTTACTCATTTGCTTGTCCTTAGTTCCAGCCTAATACTACACCATAGATAAGCCAACCTAAAACCTTATCTACAATCCAAAGGAAAAGCGCCATTACACTGACAAAGGCAAACACAATGCCCGTCATTTGAATGGTTTCCTTTTTAGTTGGCCATATTACGCGTTTTAATTCATTGTAAGAGCCGGTGGCAAAGCTGATAATGCGTTTACCCGGCTCACTGAACCATACCAGCAAAGCCGCAATTACCAAGCTGCCAATAAAAATACCTACACGCGCATAAACATTTAATTCACTGAAAAACGAATACGCAAATATACCCGCAGCAACAACGATTATTGCCATAAAGATTTTGGCTTTATCTGCAGGTTGGGTGATGGTTTCTACACTACTGTTTGACATTTGCTTGAGCAGCCTTTTAGCGGCGCCATAATAATGGTGGCAGGGGCAGTAGGAATCGAACCTACAACCTTCGGTTTTGGAGACCGACGCTCTGCCAATTGAGCTATACCCCTAGTGTTTTAATTTCTGCACTGAGTGACAGAAATTTGGGTAGCACGCCTGTACTACCCATACTGCTATATTAACTGTTAAGCAGCGATTTTTGCAACA
>WARP01003323.1_pt1 | contig 15196 bp, 10 predicted proteins | sample 4769151 | NCBI WGS metagenome assembly WARP01 (sample SAMN08893023, study PRJNA449175) | gut metagenome | isolation source: rumen sample fed with dry roughage | host: cow | place: India: Nagpur | collected 2016 | reverse complement strand
AAAATAGCCGCTTTTAATTAATACTTAATAGCTTGTTAGTGTTTAATTTTGATTATATTTGCTGGTTTTATTTTTTATAATAAAGGTTTTAATAGGTGTTTTGAATTGTAAGTAGTTGAATATATGGCCCATTTCTCAAAAATTGTTCGTTGGATTGTAAGTCAGGAGCATCTGTATTTCTTATTCTCCCTGTTGCTTATTGTCCCAAATCTGGTTTTTTTTGTTACGGAGCCATTCTCTATCTCAGTGGGAATTGCCGCAATCTTAATTCCTCTGGCTTGCGTTATGTGGCTGTTGCTGGCATTCAAAAAGCCGGGAATAATGGTATGGCTGCTTCTTCCCAAGTTTATTTTGGATGGGGGACAACTTATCCTGCTTTATCTTTTTGGCGAATCAGTTGTTGCCGTAGATATGTTTTTAAACCTTACCAGTTCGAATGCTTCGGAAGCAGGTGAATTGGTCGGAAATATATTCGTAATAATCCTCTGCGTTTTCTTTCTCTATACATTGCCAACATTGTATCTTGCTTATCGCTCTGTGCGACTGAAAGATAAATTGTCGCAAAGTTTTAGAAAGAAGTGGGCGTTAGTGGCCTTGGCAATTTTTATAGCGGGTGGCACTTCCTATGTATTAACACCTGATAGAGAACAGGAAGTCTCTTTTAAAAAGGATGTTTATCCGGTCAATGCTCTTTATAATCTTTATTTTGCAATAGAAAAAGCCGGTAAAAATAAAAGATACCATGAAACTTCGGCCCATTTTACATTTAATGCAAAGAAGGATGAAACATCTTCTAAAAGGGAAATTGTAGTGCTTGTTGTAGGAGAAACCTCCCGGGCGATGGAATGGAGTTTGTATGGCTACGAAAGAGAAACAACTCCTCGGCTAGGTAAACAGGATGGATTGGTGCATTTTACCGATGTAATTACTCAATCTAATAATACACATAAGAGTGTACCCATTATTCTTTCGGCAGCTTCGGCCGAAAACTATGAGGTGATATACAGTCAGAAAAGTATTGTGACTGCCTTTAAAGAGGCTGGATATAAAACAGTTGTAATTGCCAATCAGAAGCTTACCACCTCTATGATCGGTGCTTTTTATCGTGAAGCCGATCATTTTATTGATCTCAGCTCTTTCAAAACAGGCAGCTTACTGACCTCTTTTCACGATGGAGCCGTTCTGCCTTATGTAGACAAAGCAATTAAGGAAAATTCAGGCAATTTATTCATTGTGCTTCATACCTATGGATCTCATTTCAATTACCATGAAAGATATCCAAAGGAGTTTAGTGTGTTTAAGCCTGATAAAGTAGCCGGAATACGTGCAGCTTATAAGAAAGAAATGCGTAATGCTTACGATAACTCGATACTTTATACCGATTATATTTTATCCGAACTTATCTCGAAGCTTAAACAAACCGGCGATTGCACATCGTTGGTATATCTGTCTGATCACGGTGAAGATATTTTTGATGATGCACGTGCCAGATATTTGCATGCATCGCCAATTCCAACTTACTACCAGCTCCATATACCTTATATTATCTGGTTTTCGGATGTATTCAGAACAGAATGGCCCGAAAAATACAGATCGGCAGTAAATCATCAGTCAGCGCCTGTAAGCACCAACAGTGTATTTCACACTGTTCTTGATTTAGGCGGTGTAAGCACATCACAATCTGATTCTTCTTTTGCGCTTACACAGCCGGCATTTAAGGTACGCGACCGTATGTATCTGGGAGATCATGACGATCCGATTCCTTTCTGGAAAATAGGGTTAAAAGAGCTTGATTTTAAAATGCTCGATAAATGGCAATTAACTTATGGCGAAAGATGATAGGCTAAAGTTTTTAGCTTAGAAAGTTAGCAATGGTTTCATTCAGTAGTTTTACATCTACGGGTTTGGATAGATACTCTGATGCTCCGGCTTTTTTTGCTGTTTCAATGTCGGAATCAAATACATAGGCCGAAAGCATAATGATCGGGATTGTATTTGATTCTTTTCTTATGATTGTAAGAGCATCAAGCCCCGACATAACAGGCATTTTGTTATCCATCAGAATCAAATCAATGTTTTCTCTTCTGAATATATCAATTGCCTCTTTGCCGTTCTTAGCTCTGATCAATTGATACTTATCCTTAAGAATGGTTTTAACCAACAGAAAGTTGCTATCTTCATCTTCGGCAATCAGGATAGTTGATAAGCCATTCTTTGGCTGATGAGTTGCTTGCATCTGTTGACTGTAGTCTTTCTCTCCTTTACCGCAGTTGGGTACGATGCTATCCATTTCATAGGACGCAGCATCCTGATCGGGTATGCGAACCTCAAAGCGTGTTCCTTCACCTTGCTTGGATGTTACTTGAATGGTGCCATTGAACCTATCTACAATTACCTTGCAAATCGATAATCCCAGTCCGGCTCCCTGAGTAAATTCATTTTTCTTATAGAACCGGTTAAATACATTGTTTAGATCTTCTTCGGCAATACCCCGACCTGTATCTTCAACAAAGAATTTGAGATATCCCTCTTTTTCTTTCGTGTAGCCAACTTTAATATAACCTTTAGTTGTAAACTTGATGGCATTGTTTATCAAGTTTGTTATCACCTGATTCAGTCGGATACAGTCAATCATCAGAATTGATGTTTCATTAGGCACCTCCTTTATCAAGCGCAGATTGGATGGTATAATTACCTGATGTGTATTAATAATTTGCTCGATCAATTCGTTCACATCGCAGCGGATATTCTTAAAGAGCATGGATCCACTTTCAATCCGTGCCAGATCCAAGATGTCTGATATAAGAGCCAAAAGCAATCTGCAGTTGTTGTTTATTGCGTCAATAAAGATAAGTCTATCTTCCTGGTCATATTCATCATCACAGGTTAGCAGGTTTGAGAATCCAACAATAGCATTTAGAGGCGTGCGAATCTCGTGACTCATATTTGCAAGAAAGGCACTTTTAAGTGCATCCGATTGCTTTGCTTTATCCCGGGCTGCTACAAGTTCTTCTTCCGTCTGTTTATATGACTGGATATCAATTACTATTCCAAAAATGAATTTCTTCGTACTCGCTTTGGGATCGTACATGGATGATAAACGAAATTCAAACCAGTTATATCCCTTATTATTTACATTAATACGGGCTTTAAAAGCAATCTGACCCTCCAGATAGTAATCAGAACTTATCAAATCATGGAAGAGTTCAACATCATCCGGGTGAAGCAGTTTAATGAATTCGTCGTTGCTGATTAGATGACTCCCATCGTCATAAATTTGATAATGACTGAAGAACAGGGGACTAAAGTTAATTCCTTCATGGTTTTCGGGTATTCGAAGGGTAAAAATACTACCATTATTCATAGCAATATCCATCAGTTCGTTTTGAATCAGTTCGTTGGATATATCAGTAAATGTAATAACGGTTCCATAAGCGATGCCATCTCTGTAAATTCCTGCGATGTCTCCTTTAATAGGAAAATCTTTTACATTTGGAGATTTGATATAGGCAGCTTTATCAAATGAGAGGTTCTTTTCTTTTCCTTTTGTTGATAATATCATTTCTTGTAGATAATATGTATTACCTGGAAGATGAATATCCAGTAAGGTGAAAAGGTTTGCTCCTATGTAGGAGGTGGCATCTCCTTTCAATTTCAAAAACTGCATGGCAGCTTTGTTTATTGTTAATACACAATTGGCTAAATCTAATGATATTACACCTTCTGGGATTGATTTAAGCGACAGTTCAAGCTCTTTACCTTGTTTAAGTAATTTATGCAGCGTATCTTTTTTCTGTATGATTTATTCTTTATATAGAAGTATTAGTTGAGTGATGGCAACTAAAATAAAAACAAATACAATGCCTCCTCCGGTTTGCAGAGGTATTTTATATTTCTCATAAAACGGCATGTGGGCGATAAGCGTATTTTTAGGAAGATCTTTAATATTCAAGTCCCATTTTTTTATCTCTCTCCAGTCGAAGACAGGAACTTGCTCCATGTCTTTTATTGGGATGGATTTAATGGAGCGGCCTTTAAGTACTTCAAGAGCTGTTTGGGCTGTAAGTTGAGCTTGTTTATTGGTGGGCACCATATATCCACCCAGGCTTCCATCTCCAAAACCCTGATTATTAACGAGGAAAAAGGGTGCAGATGATTCATGTGCCAGGTTCGAATAGAAACTATTCCACTTGGGCATGATAACAAATACATCTTTGGAATAGTATTTATTCCAGTACATGATGTCGTGAATATTCTCTTCATATATGTTATAATACAACATCTTGTCTGAGTGATTTTCGGGATTCATTTGTTTTTTAAAAGTATCCAACAAGCTTAATCCGGCAGGAGTACCGTCTACAATCACATTAAGCATCAACGTACTATCCTTTAGCAGTGTTTTTGCTAATTTGTACACTTTATTAAAATCCGGTTTAGCAATAAAACCGGTAATATTAGAATGTTTAGCAATCAAGTGATTGATATAATGTGAAGTTCCACTGAACACGATTGGTACATTATAGGCAATATAGTGAGAAGAGGATAATAAGGAATAAGTGGCCTGATTATTGAAGGTGATAATTAAATCCGGTGGATTTTGTTCGTACGAGGTCATAAGATTATTCATACGTCTTATGTTTTCTCTATTGAGAACAAAGTCTGTATTCATGTAATGTACCGATATGTTTACATCGACATTGTTCTCATCAAAATACTGTTTAACCCCCTGGGTCAATTCATCCTGCCATACAGGTCCCTCTTTGTATGAGTGAATAAGTAATATATTGTAGGAATCCTTGTGTTTTTTTGCATCAGAACACGATATACAAAGAATGCTGATAACAACAAACAGGATTGTTGCCACAAGATACTTCAGATTATGTTCAATTTTAAGTTTACTCATTTTCATACGAAGCTTCAATTACACTTGAATAGGGTAGGACCACCGTAAATTTTGATCCTTCACCATGAACCGATTGAACAGAAATTTCACCACCCATGCGTTCAACAATCACTTTACAAATAGAAAGGCCTAATCCTCCTCCCTGACTAAAGTTATCTGTCTTATAAAAACGTTCGAAGATCTTTTTTTGTTCTTTAAGTGAAATACCCAATCCTGAATCTTCGACATAGAAAATCAGATTCTTATTTTTGGAAAGGATACAACCAACTTCAATAAAGCCATCATGTGTAAATTTAAATGAGTTATTAATGAGATTACGGATCAATTGTCTTAATCTCAATGAGTCGGCATTAATAAATACAGGTTCCTTTGGTAAATTCTTTTTAAGTGCGACGTATGGACTTAGGATTGTTTTTTCGGAGGCCAGCGTCTCTTCTATGATTAATGTTAGGTTGCATACTTCAGGATTAAATGGCAGGCCACTCTCAATCCTTGACAAGTCTAGTATGTCATTTATTAGTGTAAGCAGTATTTCGCACTTTTCATTAATTGTAGTTACAAAGATACTTTTCTCTTCGGCTGAGAAATTATCATCGGATGTAAGTAGATTCGAGAATCCTACAATTGCATTTAATGGAGTACGTATCTCGTGACTCATATTAGAAAGAAAGATACTTTTAAGCTTATCAGATTCTTCCGCTTTGTCCTTTGCAATCCGCAGGTTTTCTTCTGTCTCTTTGAATGTTTGAATACTCATGCACAGTCCAAACAGCGTGAATGAGGTAGAAAGGGCAGGGTTGTTGATGTAAGTTACATTGAAACTCCACCACTCATATTTATTATTAATGTATATACGTATTTGGATGGTCAGTTTGTCACTCTTTCGGTCCAGAATATGTTTGATCTGTTTATTCCAATTCCCGTAGTCTTCCGGATGAATCATTCCTTCAAAAACATCCGAATGGATGGTATGTTTACCGTTGTCATACACTCCGGTCTCTCTGAAGAAGACCTCTTCAAACACAAAAACATCTTTTTTCCCGTTGTAACGCCACGCATATACATGTGCATCCCCCATGGCCAGCGTATGAAGCTCTTTTTTTATGAATTCGTCTGTAATATCTTTAAAAGAGATAATCCAGCCCGTATAATTATCCATTGTTTGTAATGAACTGACAGTTCCCTCAATTAAAAGAGACTGATTTTCTGATGTAACAATTGTAGCTCCTTTATCAAGCTGATAAGAGAGATAGAACTTGTCTAAGGAAGTGAAAATATCTGCCAAATAATTGTCACGACCTCTCAATGTTATATTGAATACAGAGAAAATATCGGCGCCAATATATTCGTGTATATCTTTTTTTAAACCGAGACTATCCAGCGCAGCCTGATTCATCGCAAAGATTTGCTTGTTATTGTCAATTGAAATTACCGACTCACGAATTGATTTCATGGTAACCTCCAACTCTTCACGTTTATTTAGTAATAGGTTTTGAGCTAGTTTCTTATCTTTTTTCTCTTTATTTAAAATATATATCAAAGATACAGTAACGAAAACGATAAACAAACCTGAAAAAACTAGTACATAAATAATAAGATTACTATATCTGATACCCATCGGCATATTGAGAATAATGCTGTTAGCCGGCAGCTTATCAATTGGGATATTCCATCGTTGCAATTGTTGCCAATTAAATATGGGTTTAAGCTCTATTGCTTTAACAGGTATTGAAGCAACTGGAGTGCCAGTTAAAATTTTGGCAGCCATAATTCCTGCTTCATATCCAACCTCATAATTTTCGGCCATATAACCTCCAATCCGTCCATCTCCAAACCCCTCATTGTTTACCATAAGAAAAGGGGCAGTTCCCATGTGAGGCAAGTCCGAGTAAAAATCGGACCATTTAGCCATAATGCAAAAACTGTGAGGCTGATAGGTCATGCTTTCCATTAATTGGCGCCCGTTTATTTTATTAATATTCTTAATAAATATATAAATCGAGTCGTTCGATTCCAGCTCCAATGGTTCCCAGCCGTCCTGATGTAAACTATCCTCTTTAATAACTGTATTTGGTATGGTTATTAAGTGAGTCTTTGCGTCATTTATAGCTGCTCTGCCTGCATAAGAATCTTCTGCGATTATTTGAATGCTGTTTATTTTACCAAAAAGTTGAACTGCAAGTCTGTAGGTTTGCCTAAAATTGGGCTCATTTGTAATTCCTGTAATATTTCCGTGATTATGTTTTTCAATTAATTCAGATATAACATAGTCAATTCCCGCAAAAATAACAGGTTTAGAATGTGTGAGCGGATGCTCGGTGGCAAAGAAAGACGAAAAACAGTCGTCGTCAGCCACAATAATCAAATCCAATGGTTTTGACCTATAGCTGTCCAGTAACTTGTTTATCTCATTTTGTTTGGCCTCTTCGGTCCTTAACTCTGAGGAAAGATAGTATTCCTTAACTTGGGTATCTAAATTCTTATCATCAAAGGCTTCTTTAATACCCTTGTTTAAATCCTCTACCCAACTATCGTTTTTATTGAAAGAATGAATTACCAATACATTGTGGGGCTTTTTGTCTTGCACAGAATTACATGCATAAAGTGATACTATCACTATGCACAAAACGGTTAGCCAAAGGAATAAACTATATTTAATATTCACATTAGTAGTTCATCAATTATAAACAGCAACAATTAGCTGCAAAAGCATTTTTGAGCTTTCGGTTTATGCAAATATAGAAGAATTATTTGAATTTAAAAGGTTTTTTTAAGGGTTTTCTAATATCGCTAATTGCTGACGATTAGGTAAAAAAGGAATCATTCCTTTGGAATATTCAATCTGTTGATTTCCAATAGAATCCGTATAGATGATGAAATACTCGATCCCTTTAGTCTTTGTGACCAGCTTTCGCATAGCCTTTGTTCCCATGGCCATGAAGGAAGTTGCATATGCATCGGCCGTCATACAATCGTCGGCCACAACTGTTGCACTTAATATATCTTGTTGTGCGGGGTATCCGGTTCTGGGATCTATCGTATGGGCATATTTTTTTCCATCTTTTATGTAATAATTACGATAATTCCCCGACGTAGCCACCCCTCCTTTTTTACATAATTGAACCACCTCTTCAACTTCATTTTTCATTCCGGTAGTTTCGTCTTCGGGCTTATTAATTCCGATTCGCCAACAATCGCCTTGGGCATTTACCCCCTTCATGGTTACTTCACCACCAATCTCCACCATGTAATTCTCAACACCTTCTTTCTCAAGTAATCGGGCAATAACATCACAAGCATATCCTTTGGCAATGGCTGAACAGTTTATTATTACTCTTGGATCATCTTTAACTATCCTTGATCCTTCCAAATGAATCTTTTGGTAGCCTACAAAAGATTTGATGCTATCAATCATTTGAGGCGTTACACTATCCATTTTGTTAAAACCGAATCCCCACAGGTTGACCATCGGCGCACAAGTGATATCAAAGACTCCGTCTGTAGCAGCTGATACTTCCAATGACTTGGTAAACACCTCCTTAAACCAGGGATCTACTTCAACAGGTTCGTTATTGTTTACCTTCGATATAATCGAGTTGGGATTGAACGGATTAAGAGAAAGATTGAACTGTTGAAGTTCGGCATCGATCTTTTCTGTCAGGAGCTCATGGGATTCATATTTGATATGATACAATGTATGAAATACTGTACCACTGTCTTCAAAATACTCTTTTTTATTGAAGCAGCCTGTTAGGATAAAGACTATCCCCACAGCTGCAGTAAATGCAACAAGCTTAGTCATACGAATCTTTCTATTTTTTGCAAAGGTATGAAATATTATGGTTTGACTATTAAAATTCTCATCATACAAAAAAGCTTAGCAACAATGCAATTCCAAATCCACCCAATGCAATAATTGTTTCCATTACGGTCCACGACCTTAATGTCTGCATTTCTGTTAACCCCAGGTATTTGCCCACTAACCAGAATCCGCTATCGTTTACATGGGATAAAATGGTAGCACCCGAAGCGATTGAAATTACGATCAAAGCCAGATGAATTTCGGAAAGGGTATAGGCTTCCAGGATAGGTCCGATTATTCCAGCGGCAGTAATCATGGACACTGTGGCCGAGCCCAATGTTATACGAACCGCTGCAGCAATAATAAAAGCAAGAACTATGGGAGGAAGCTTCGTGGCAGAGATGCCTTCGGCCAGAACATTACCCACACCGCTTTGGATAAGCATCTCTTTAAAAGCACCGCCCGAACCTATGATTAAAATAATCATACCTGCCGGCGCCAGCGCTTTGGCGCTTACATCCAGTAATTGTTTTCGGGTAAATCCCCTGCGTGTACCCAGAAAATAGGCCGCCATAAGAGTTGCGATGATCAAAGCTGTGAACGGGTGGCCAACAAATACAGATATATCGTACGCGATTCCTTCTTGCATGTAGCCTAGCTTTATCAGAAGTTCGATGACAGACTTTACTACCATAAGCAATAAGGGTATACCTATAATGGTTGCTACAGCCGTAAAAGAAGGAAGCGAACATTCCGACTGTTCTGTCCCATTGTTCAGTTCTTCCATCATATGCTTCGGGGGAGCCACATCGATTTTTTTAGAAATGTAAGATCCAAATACCGGACCGGCAAGAATAGCTACCGGCAGACCGATAAGAGATCCGATGAGAATGACCCAGCCTAAGTCGGCACCCAACATATCCGCCACAGCCACCGGTCCGGGAGTAGGAGGTACAAATGTATGAGTTACGGCCAGTCCTGCTAATAAAGGTATTGCATAGAACAAAGTAGAACGCTTCGTGTCTTTAGCCAAGGCATACACAACCGGCACCAGAATTATAAAACCTACATCGAAGTAAACAGGTATGGCAATCAGAAAACCGGCTATTACCAGACTCCAATGTGCCTTGTCTTTGCCAAAACGCCGAATAAGATTCCTTGCAATGGCTTCTGTACCACCCGATGCTTCCAGTATCTGTCCGAATATTCCTCCTATGCCTACCACGGTGGCTACAAACCCCAATGTGCCACCCAATCCGTTTTGTATAGCCGTGTTAACCTTGCTTAAAGGCATTCCCGAAGTTACACCTAAAAACATGGCCGTAATAAGCAGCGACAGAAAGGGATGTAGCTTTACCCTAAGTACGAGATAAAGTAACAAACCAATGGATAAGAATGTGACAAGTAGTAAATGGGATGCTTCACTCATTGTTGTTGTCCTCCATATATGCACCCTTCATCGGAGAAACACTGTTGCGTGTATATATCTGCAATATACCCTGATTATGCTTTGAAACAGGCGATTTCCATTTTCTTCTTCTTTCGGTAAGAACCATTTCAATCGTATCTGGAGAAAGCAGCTCACCATTAATCCCGATAATATCCAGTTTGCGCTCTGGAATATCTATACCGATTATGTCGCCCTCTTCAACAAGGGCAATAGGTCCCCCGTCAATGGCTTCCGGCGAAACGTGTCCAATAGCCGGACCTCTTGTTGCACCCGAGAACCGACCGTCGGTGATAAGTGCCACACTATCGATAAGTGATGCGTCGGATGCTATGGCCTCTGTTGTATAGAACATTTCAGGCATACCGCTTCCTTTGGGACCTTCATAACGAATAAACACAGCGTCACCCGGATGAATCTGCTTGTCGATTACTGCTTTCATAGCATCTTCTTCGCAGTTAAACACCCTTGCTTTTAAAGAAACCTTTAACAATTTGGGCGAGATGGCCGAGTGTTTAACAACAGCTCCTTCGGGGGCAAGATTTCCTTTCAGTATGGCAATGGCACCTTCGCGCCTTATAGGCTCGCTGGCCGGTCTTATAATATCGTGTACTTTTACTCCCAGACCCGATAAGTGCTTTCTACAACCTTCGTAAAAGCCTCTCAATCGCATGTTCTCCAGATTTTCACCCACCGTTTTTCCTGTAACAGTAAGAATATTAAGGTGTAGAAAATCCTTTATTTCTTCCATGATGGCCGGTACACCGCCTGCATACCAGAAATATTCGCCCGGCCAATATCCACTGGGACGAATATTAAGCAAATAGGGAATTTTGCGATGTATTTTATCGAACAGGGCAGGGGATAGCTCGATTCCCAGTTCATGTGCAATTGCAGGAAGATGAAGCAGGCTATTGCTTGATCCGGCAATAGCGGCATGAACCATGATTGCATTCTCGAACGCCTCCATTGTCATGATGTCCGATGGCTTAAGCTGTTCTTTGGCAAGGCCCAGAGCTCTTTCGCCGGCTGCACGTGCAGCATCCTTCAGATAATGCGAGGAGGTTGGTATCAGAGCTGTGCCTGGTAGGGCCATACCTAATGCTTCCGCCATAATCTGCATGGTGGAGGCTGTACCCATAAAAGAACAGGCTCCGCAATTGGGACAGGCATCCCTTTTGTAACTCATAAATTGTTCGTCGGTAATCTCTTTACGTGCGTGCATCGCACTGTATTTGCCAATTTGCTCCAGCGTTAGCAACTTCGGACCTGCACTCATGATTCCTCCGGGCATTAACAATGCCGGCATATCCAAACGGGCTATGGCCATTAAATGTGCGGGGACCGACTTATCGCAGCTGGTAATAAAAACACCGGCATCAAAGGGCGTAGCTTTAACATGAATCTCAATCATCGCAGCCATGATGTCTCTCGAAACAAGAGAGTAGTTCATCCCATCGTGGCCCTGTGCTTCGCCGTCACAAATATCGGTTACGTAGTAGTTGGCAGGTTTGCCGCCACAGTCTTTAATCCCTTTTCCGGCTTCCTCTACCAATGCTTGCAGGTGGGCACTACCCGGGTGACTGTGTCCGTAACTGCTTTCTACAATAATCTGGGGTTTTTGGAGGTCTTCCACACTCCATCCGCTACCTAAACGCAGCGAATCAAGTTCGGGTGCAAGCTTTCTTAATTGTTGGCTTTTCATACATGTGTATTTTTACATTACTGTCAATATAACAAGCCTATTAAGGTTAAGTAATTTTAAGGCCTGTTAAGCAGTAGTTTGGTTTTATCAGATAATATGATCGGTCGCTAAGATACTGTTTTTTCTTAGAAAAAAAGATGTTCGGATAGAATTTTAAAACCGATAAGAATAAGAATGATCCCCCCGATTAATTCGAGTCGTAAATTAATGTTCCGGCCAAACCTGCCTCCAAAGTACACTCCAAATGCAGAAAAAGCGAAGGTTACCAATCCGATTGTTAAAGCCTGAATCATGATTCCGGTGCTGATAAGCGCCAAAGATATCCCTACGGCCAGTGCATCGATACTGGTTGCAATAGCTAAGCCGCATATTGTCTTATTGCAGAGTGGATTGCATTTGCAGTTTTCGTCTTCATCATTGGCCGATAGCTCTTCGTAAACCATTTTACCTCCTATATAAAGAAGCAGAAAAAAAGCAATCCAATGATCAAAACGACAGATGTAGTTCGAAAAACCTATTCCGGCGAAATAGCCAATCATAGTCATCCCAGCCTGGAACATGGCCATGATGGATGCGATGCGAAATATATGTCTTCTTTTGTATTCTTTAATTACTGAGCCTGTGGTAACGGATGCCGCCAAACTATCCATTGAAAGTCCTACCGACAATAAAATAATTTCTATAAAAAACATATCAGCAGTACTTTTCCCATTTAACGATTTCGCTCAATCCTTTTCTTTTTTTGGCTGTTTGTTCGAACATTAACGAATCTTCCGGGTAACCAATCGGAATAATGGCTATCGGCTCGGTTGTATCCGGTAAGCCAAATTGACGATGGCAGAGCTCGGCATTAAAGTTGCAAACCCAGCAGGTACCTAATCCTAATTCGGTTGCTGCAAGGCAAATATGTTCGGCCGCGATAGCTGCATCAACATCCAGAAAGTCTTTGCCATCGGAACCTCTTTTCCATGATTGGTCATGATGTCCGCAAACAATAATATAAAGAGGGGCCGATTTAAACCACTCACGCGAATAGCAATCGTGTAACTTTTGTTTTCCCTCTTCCTGCTGAACCACAACAAACGTCCAAGGCTGAAAATTTACAGCCGACGGGGAAAGTCTTGCCGCTTCGAGAATGTATTCAATCTTCTCAATCTCCACAGGTGTAGATGCAAACCTGCGTATGGAGCAACGTTTGGTAACTAATTCGAGAAAGTTCATATTTCGGCTTCAATTTTATATTGATTACGTTTTGAATCGCTGCGTGAGATTAATTCGCCAAGGAATCCGGCCAGAAACATTTGCGTACCCATAATCATTGCTGTTAGTGAGATATAGAAATAGGGCGAACTGGTAACAAGCGGACGTGGGTCGCCGGCATACAGGGAGGCCATCTTCATTCCCAATACAACTATCAATGCAATAAATCCAATAAAAAACATAACGCTTCCCCATAAACCGAAGAAGTGCATGGGCTTTCTGCCAAAACGGGAGGTAAACCAAAGTGTGATCAAGTCGAGGTAGCCATTTACAAAGCGGCTAAGACCAAACTTGGTAGTGCCGTATTTGCGGGCCTGATGTTTTACCACCTTTTCGCCGATTTTATTAAATCCGGCTATCTTGGCAAGATAGGGGATATAACGGTGCATATCATTATAAACCTCGATATTCTTTATAACAATATTTTTATATGCCTTCAGTCCACAGTTAAAGTCGTGCAGTTTGATGCCCGAAAACTTGCGTGCCGTAGCATTGAAAAGCTTGGTAGGGATTGTTTTGGATATAGGGTCATATCTTTTCTTCTTCCATCCGGATACAAGATCGTAGCCATCTTCCATTATCATACGGTATAATTCCGGAATTTCATCCGGGCTATCCTGCAGATCGGCATCCATTGTAATGATTACATCTCCCTGAGCCCGTTCGAAACCGCAATGCAATCCAGGAGATTTACCGTAATTGCGTCTGAATTTAATTCCCTTGATGAAGGGCGACCGGGCCTTGAGACGCTCTATCACCTCCCATGAATTGTCCGTACTACCATCATTTACAAAAATTACTTCGTACGTGAAATTATTAGCTTTCATTACGCGCTCTATCCAGGCATAAAGCTCGGGTAGAGATTCGGCTTCATTGTACAACGGAATGACTAGTGATATGTCCATTATTCAATCGTATTATCAGTATTCTCTTTATCCTCTTTATTTAATGCCCCGGCGGATTTATATCCACGGCAAACAATTGCTGCAACAGGAATGGAAAAAATAATGCCATACATTACATTATTAAAGATTCCCTGAATTGTCATCCCAATGGAAGTAGGTGTTGCCATATCTTTCAGCGTTGATATCAGCTTGGCATCCACATTGGCCATTGTCATCATTTCGATGGTTTGTTTATAAGCGTTCGCTATATAGTCGGGCGGAGCAATGAATCTGTAGAAAATATAATGTACCAGAGAAACTACCAAAGCGGCAAAAAAGTAAATCAGAATTCCAAATTGCCAGGCATGGAAAAAGCTGATACGTCCACCTATATATTGTTTATATTTCTTAGTCAATATATAGGCCAGATAAGGAACGGTCATTGTCATCCCCCAATAAACTACATACAAAAAGGGTACTTGCAAGCCGAATATAAAGAACATATATTTAATAATCCAGTATATGCCTAATGACAATCCGTAGGTTGCAGCTGCCTTGAGTAGATAATTTTTGTTTTCAATCATGTTGTGACAGTTTACTTTTCAGCAAAAATAATTCTTTTGCCGCATATTTGCCGAATAATTGGAAATAAAAAAAGGAAGCTTTTAGTAAGCTTCCTTTTTTGAGCCTCTTGTCGGATTCGAACCAACGACCCCGAGATTACAAATCACGTGCTCTGGCCAACTGAGCTAAAGAGGCAGGTGGGTAAGCTTACTACATCGCGCCGCTACAACCAAGTACCCTTGCTGCGGTCAAGCCCTGGGGGATTCCGAGGGAGCATGCCGTGTAGGACTTACCCGGGTGCAAAAGTAGACATTTTTCTTTACCCTGCAAGGGGTTTCACAGTGTTTGCTGTTATTTTTTTAACTTAAAGAGGTTAACGTGCTGGTATGCTTGTGTTTCTGTAAGTGTTAAATAATGTTTAGCTGTTATTGTTTATAGTCTGATGTGAGCTCGCTGCGTAAAATCTATGGTTTTATAGTTTATTTGCCGGAGCATCCTTGAGTATATTTACGTCTGTGGTCTTATAAATAAACCTTTTCTATACCGAGATTAAATAATTTTAATACGAAGAACTAATCGTTGGACCCAGGTCCAACGATATCTCAACCTTGGTTCAACGATATGTTGACCT
>WARP01002890.1_pt1 | contig 15250 bp, 9 predicted proteins | sample 4769151 | NCBI WGS metagenome assembly WARP01 (sample SAMN08893023, study PRJNA449175) | gut metagenome | isolation source: rumen sample fed with dry roughage | host: cow | place: India: Nagpur | collected 2016 | reverse complement strand
ATCTGTCAATGCGTAAGTCCTAGAATATTTAAAGTCATTGTTCTATTAGAGTGCTTGGAAATATTACTTTTCAGCAAAGATCAGACGTTTGTATAAATTCATTGAGGCTTTTAAAAAGCCCAGAATACCAACTCTCTATATTTGTCATTACTCCAAAAAATAAGGGCTGATAAATCAGCCCTTATTCTCAACTACTTAATCAATTAAGACAATTGAGCAGCAGCAATTTTCTTAGTATCGATGTCTTTAGCAGCATCTGTATACTCGCCCATCTTGTCGAAGTTCAAGTATTGATAGATATCAGCCGACATGCTGTCAATTTGAGCTGCATATTGTTGGTATTCTTCTGGAGTTGGTAATTTACCAAGTACAGCAGCAACAGATGCAAGTTCAGCAGAAGCTAAGTAAACGTTAGCGCCTTGACCTAAACGGTTCGGGAAGTTACGAGTAGAAGTCGATACACAAGTTGTGTTCGGAGCTACACGTGCCTGGTTACCCATACATAATGAACAGCCTGGCATTTCAGTACGAGCGCCAGCTTTACCATAAATGTTATAGAAACCTTCTTCCATCAATTGGTGCTCGTCCATACGAGTTGGCGGAGCCAACCATAAACGAGTAGACAATACGCCACCAGGTACTTTATCAAGTAATTTACCCGCAGCACGGAAGTGACCGATATTCGTCATACATGAACCAACGAATACCTCATCAATCTTAACGCCTTGAACGTCAGAAAGAAGTTTCGCGTCATCTGGATCATTCGGGCAGCAAAGAACAGGTTCAGTGATTGTAGCTAGGTCGATTTCATACACTTTAGTGTATTCAGCGTCAGCATCAGCTTTAAGAAGTGATGGATTCGCCAACCATTTTTCCATGTTCTCAACACGACGAGCCATAGTACGCGCATCGCCATAACCTTGAGAAATCATCCATTTCAACATAGTGATGTTAGAACGGAGGTATTCAGCAACTTTCTCTTCAGAAAGCGTAATTGAACAACCAGCAGCAGAACGTTCAGCAGAAGCATCAGAAAGTTCGAATGCTTGTTCTACTGTTAATTCAGTTTCCATTTCAGTCAGGTCGATTTCTAGGATACGACCAGAGAAAATGTTTTTCTTACCTTTTTTCTCAACAGTAAGATCGCCTTCTTGGATCGCACGGTAAGGAATCGCATGTACAAGGTCACGTAGAGTGATACCAGGCTGCATTTTACCTTTGAATTTCACAAGAACAGATTCAGGCATGTCTAGTGGCATAACACCAGTCGCTGCAGCGAACGCTACAAGACCAGAACCTGCTGGGAATGAAATACCGATTGGGAAACGAGTATGTGAGTCACCACCAGTACCAACAGTATCTGGAAGAAGCATACGGTTTAACCAAGAGTGAATAATACCGTCACCTGGACGTAATGAAACACCACCACGGTTCATGATGAAATCAGGAAGCGTGTGTTGCATTTGTACGTCAACTGGTTTTGGATACGCAGCTGTGTGACAGAAAGATTGCATTACTAGGTCAGCAGAGAAGCCTAGGCAAGCCAAGTCTTTCAATTCGTCACGAGTCATAGGACCAGTTGTATCTTGAGAACCAACAGTTGTCATCTTAGGTTCGCAGTAAGTACCTGGACGAACACCTTGACCTTCTGGAAGACCACAAGCGCGACCTACCATTTTTTGAGCTTGAGTGAAACCTTTACCAGTATTCTCAGGTTGAACTGGAGTACGGAATAAAGTTGAAGGTGCAAGACCTAAAGCTTCACGCGCTTTACCAGTCAAACCACGACCAATGATCAGGTTGATACGGCCACCAGCACGTACTTCATCTAACAACACTGGAGTTTTGAGTTCAGACTCGGCAATTTGAGCGCCATCTTTGAATGCAGTTACTTTAGCAGCAGCATGGTCGATTTTAAGTGTGATCTCGTCGCCCATGTTCATGTTGGTAACGTCGATCTCGACTGGTAACGCACCAGCATCTTCCATTGTGTTGAAGAAGATCGGAGCAATTTTACCACCTAAGCAGTAACCACCGTCTTTTTTGTTCGGGATGTGAGCAATTTCGTCACCAAAGAACCAAAGAACAGAGTTAGTTGCAGATTTACGAGAAGAACCTGTACCAACTACGTCGCCGACGTAAGCAACTTGGTTGCCTTTCGCAACAAGTTCTTTAATTTGGTTTAATGGACCAACTTCACCTGGTTTTTCAGGATTGATGCCATCACGTTCGTTTTTCAACATCGCATTTGCATGTAATGGGATGTCCGGACGGCTCCAAGCATCTTGAGCTGGAGACAAGTCATCAGTATTAGTTTCACCAGTAACTTTGAATACAGTGAGTTTAATTTCTTCTGGAACGTCTTTACGGCTAGTGAACCATTCAGCATCAGCCCAAGACTGCATAACAGCTTGTGCATTTGCATTGCCCGCTTTCGCTTTGTCAGCTACGTCATGGAATGCATCAAATACAAGAAGAGTTTTTTTCAATGCATCAGCAGCTAAACCTGATAATTCTGCATTGTCTAAAAGTTCAACTAAAGGCGCAACGTTATAACCACCAAGCATAGTACCCAGTAAGTAAACCGCACGTTCTTTAGAAACTAATGGCGAAGTCGCTTCACCTTTTGCCACAGCAGCCAAGAAAGCAGCTTTAACATAAGCAGCTTGGTCAACACCTGCTGGAACACGGTTTTCAAGCAAGTCAACTAAAAATGCTTCTTCTCCAGCTGGTGGATTTTTTAATAGTTCAACCAAGTCAGCTGTTTGAGCATCGTCAAGTGGCTTCGGTGGGACTCCGAGTGCGGCACGTTCTGCAACGTGTTGGCGGTAAGCTTCTAGCACAGTGTTATTCCTCTTTTTTAAAAAATTATTTACGAATTCCAGCTTATGCAAAGCTTCGCAAATAATATGGACTGCTAAATTTTACTAAAATTCCAGTTAAAAGTTAATGCAACTACAGTGTTTCTTTGTGATGCCCATTATTTTATAGCTAAATAATGCCCATATCGATTACACAATAAGCAAATCCTTCACTTTTAAAGCTTTTTGATGATGAAAAAAGTTACTTTTAATGGAACATTCAACACAAAAAAGACAACTCCATGTTGCCTGTTTTGCTTCTATAAAAATATTCAACCTTAGTGGACAGTGGTAGCTGTTAAATATTGAGCTAATTCTGTACGATTCCCGGTAAATTTAACTGCACATTCATCTTCAAACAGGCCTTGATGTTGATTACTGGCGAATGAAATATCAACTAAATAACGAGGATAATGCTGATCTGCCAATTTTCTGCGCAGAAACACTTTATCTCCCACACTCAGGACATAATTTGCACCACCAATAATTGCTACACCGTGCTCATCTTCCAAGAGCAAATCTTCATGATGTAAGTAGCCAATCACATCCATATTTCTACTCCAGTCATTATAATTCTTGATTTCATTATTCAATAACAAGATAAGTTTTTCCATATTTTTAATGAAGCAAATGTCACAATTTATGCTGATCAATATACTCAGGCTATTTTAAGTCACCCAATAAAAAACCGTTCATTAGAACGGTTTGTAATTCGGCATTTTATCATGCGGCGTAGCGATACATTTTTCAGTTATTTTCTGCTTAAATTGATTACGGCTGGCTTCTGGATCTTTACTAATTTCATCTATAGGAAATGCATAGACCTGTTCAATAATATCCAGAATAAAGGTTTTGGTGATTTCATCTTCAATCTTGTTGGCGTGTTCTATAGCGGCCTCTTTGGTAATGGTATTTTGACGATCATACATAATATTGTTTGCCGCATTACCCATACTCGTACAATAGCCTTTCCACTGCTCTTCAGGTGTTAGCGGCTTCTTTTCAGCACAGCCCACCAAGGCAACCAATGCCATCAAAGTGAATAACTTTTTCATCAATGTTCTCCTATTGCCCCCTATCATAATCAAAGTTCATGAAAATACGAAATCATCAAAACAAGATATCCCCAAAAATCATGAGCAAACTAAAATCAAGTACATAAAAATAAGCTCTATTTTAAGTTCATGGTTTTAAAAAAGACTTTGAATTGATTTTTTTATTTTTAACTGATCTTTAAGTTATTAATTTAATTAAATATAATTATTAAGTTACAAATTTAAGCTATAAAATGCAGCAATAGGTAGCTATTCATTTGCATAATTTCATACATAACTGTATGCTTAAAGCCAACTAGAAAAATAGTTTGCTCTGGTAAATCTTCTTGTATTTCGCAGTTTTAGTCATAATCCTTCGTTTTTCAGATTTAAAGTTCCATTCTTATTTTCAAGTTAAATTATCTGGCTTTTCAATAAGCTAAAAACATTTTTAAGGATTTTATTATGTCTAATACTGTAAAAGGTACTGTTAAGTGGTTTAACGAAACTAAAGGTTTTGGTTTTATTCAACAAGAAAATGGCCCTGACGTTTTCGCTCATTTCAGCGAAATCACTGGTAATGGCTTCAAAACTTTGGCTGAAGGCCAACAAGTTGAATTCAGCATCGCTCAAGGTCAAAAAGGCCCGAATGCTGTAAACATCGTAGCACTATAATTTTTAAATCGCGCTTGCCGACTGCAAGTATGATTTAAAAAAAGCGAGAGTTTAACTCTCGCTTTTTTTGGATTTTAAAACACTGATGCGCTAAATTAGGGTGTTTTATTGAGTAGTTGATCTACCAGTTCATTAATTTTAGTTTCAATGATGCACGTTGCGAGTGACATTGCTGAGGTCAGAATCGGGGGATTGGAAATATTGTTTCATTCATGTCCACCACCTCACAGAAAATAAATAGCCCAATATTGAATTGGGCTATTCTTTACTCTTCAACTTCTATCGGATCCCCATCTTCAGGTCGAATATGACGAGTTCCATCATCTGCAGGGTCAACACTTGAGCCATCTTTAGTAATCGTGTTGTACATCTCTTCCTCTCTCTTATCGTCGATAAATTCTTCATCTTCGAAATCTTGAGGCTCATTATCATCGTCAAAATCTAAAGGTTTTTCTTCATCTATCATGACAATCCATCACTTGTTTGATCAATCAAATATCATGCTCAAACATTCGACAGTGTTATTCAATAGTGAACTATCCTTATTTGTGTAACTGATGATGAGATATTTTGTTGTGGCTAAAACCACAAATGCAACACTTGTCTTTAAGTCCGAAATGATGCAACAAGCTATATATGGTCTACACTGCTAAAAACAATGCAGACCGATGTTGATAAAATTTTGAATATAACAAATACTTGAGAATTTATTTTCTCAAGCCATTAGAAGCGCCAGTTATAGAACACGTCGATCGCACGTTCTAGCGATTGGCTCGCTTCCAGATACAAGCGTTTATTCATTTGATAACGCAAGGTCAATTTATTCACCGGTGTAAACACCCCTACACCATAACGGATGAACAGATCCGGTGTAATATAACCTGTCACACTGACCTGAGTATCGTCTCCCGTTCCCTGTGCATCCAACGCCAGACCACTCAGACCAAAAGTACGTCCAATCTGGTTGGTGAGAGCGCGTGTACCGCCTAAGCCCATACTGATTCCGGCAGCCGCAATGGTATTATTGACATCGGACTTAAAGCCCGCTTCCTGACTAATACCACTAGCCCCCTCATTAATACGGCCGGTAATGATGGCATTTAAGGCTTCTTGTTCAGACAATCCGGCATCGTTATAGACCTGAATATTCGGACTGGTGGCTGTACCTGTTACACGCACCCCAACCAGACTACCCTGTACAGTCTTATTGGCATCGATATCCAGGGTCGGGTTATATAAAGGACCGTTAAAACGTGCAATCGAACGATTCAAATCCAGACTTTGTCCATAGGCTTCAATTTTTACCCGTTGACTGACCCCAATTGCACCATTAGCACGCATGGCGGTTTCAAGTCCACGTTGTGAAAGATACAAACGGCCGGCCAGTGGAATACGACTATCAAAGCCCTGGAAAATTACCTGATTACCTAAATTAACCATGACATCGGCACGAATATCCCAAGGACGGGCTGCCCTTAATATTGCAAGCTGGTCTTGTCCTTCACGCACGATTCGTACATCTGAAGATACATTGATTACCGGTGCTGAAGCTTCAGGCATCGAAATTAAGGCACGTGGTACATCCACCTTACCGTTTAAGCTTAATTTCTTCTTAAATGGCAGCACATCTAAAGACAAATCCGGCGTAACCACGGCGGTAATTAACGGCGCCTGACGTATAAGCAGGTTTTCACCTTTTAAATGCAACTGAATGCGGGGATCATCTTTCCAATTTACACTACCAGTCAATGCACCTGCACCTTGACCACTATTAAATGCACCGTTAATGGTAGCGTGATCCTGGCGAATGGAAGAATAGACCTGAATATTGGTTAAATTCACCGGCAAGGAAATCATGCTGATCGCACCATCTTTCAGGCGCATTTCACCATTCAGCAAAGGCTGCGTTAAAGTACCGCTAATTTTTCCAGCAAAAGACAAGTTGCCCGCCAGGGAACGGACATCTCGCATAAACGGTTTAAAGACTTTCAGTTGTACCTGATCGAAGGCGATCTCACCGCGCATCGGCATCCTGTCTTTATAAGGGTCGATAATGACATTGACATAACCGGTACCAATTTCAGGGGTTTTAACATCTAAACGAACCTGTAGCCCCGTCGCTACACTTTTTGCCACCACTGCAATTTCATTATAATTTAGTGTAGAACCCATATCTTGTGGATCTTCAGCGGCGAGCCCGATCACACCACTGCGTGTCACCAGTCTGGCATCAATTTTTGGCTTGCTGCCTTGTGCCCAAGTGGCTTTGGTATAACCATTGACCTTACCGGTAATTTCCAGACCTTCTGGCATAAAAGCAGCAAAGTCATTTAAATCGACATTACGGGTAATAAATGAAACATTACCTCTGGTTTTGCTGACCCGAATCGGTTGGTCAAAACACAACTGGCTTTGTTGACTCGACCAGCAATGTGCACCGACAAACAATTCGCTTTTGGCAGAACTGTAAATCACTGAGGCATTTTGACGTTGTACCAAACGTGCGCGCAAGGAGTCAAAATCACCTTTCTGGATTTGTCCCAACCAGTCATTCTGTGCATTAAAACCACCAGCCAATTGCACATAAAATTTAGACAGTCTGTTTTGTGCTTGTACTTTCAGGATATGGGCCTTACGCGTTCCGGCCAGTGAAATTTCACCCTGCTGAATCTCACGCTTACCACTACGCAAGTTTTCCATTTTTGCAGTCATCAAGGTCGGAGCCGACTCAGAAGTCGGCAGCTCGCCTTGTACACGTAATTTTTTAACACTGAATAACTGGTTAAAACCGAAATCATCTACCGCCAGATTGGCCGTCGCTTGCAGGCGTGGTTGTGATTGCACATTTAAATAGCCATAAGCACGGCCACGAAGTCCACTGTATATTTCATACAAGGCCGGCGCATTGATTTTCAGCCTTAGATTCTGTGCATTGCCTGTGGCCTGAAGCTGGTTTTTGGCATAAGAAAGATACAAGTTGTTCGCTTCAAACTGTTGTGGCAGGAAGCCTTTTTGATTTGAATTAATCACCATCGCTAGATTTCCTGTTCCGCGAACAGGTTTATTGTTGATGATACCGGCTATATTCAGTTTCTGGATATTAATACGTTTTAAGTTGTCCGACCAAACCCCTTCAGTTTTCACGTTACCGGACAATTCACCGCGCACAGATGAGACAAAATAATGCGGTTTAAAACGTACTAAAGAGGCATTGATATTCCAGCCCAAACCATTTTTAAGATAGACCAGACCACTGGCATAAATTTTTCCGGCAATACCTGAATGTTTCAGTTCATCGACTTTAACCAGTTCAGGTGTACCGGAGATCTTGAACTTGAGCATGCCTTCGCTGGCCGGAATTTGACTGGCATTGAGTGCGCCATCATAATTGACAGCAAAACTTTTAAATGCACCACCCGCTTTTTGGGTATTAAATAAAAGGGCGATGGTGCTACGACCAGTTAAGCGTACAGTTTCGTTGTTATTTTGCTGCGCCAGGCGACCGGTTAAATTAATCGCATTCAAATGAATAATCTGCTGATTCGGTTTGGCAAAACCATTGGCTTTTACCTGTCCATTGAGCAGATTCACCGGTGCAGCCACCGCAACAGTTTGTGGATTAAAATCTTTGGCATTGAGAATGGCATTCCATTTCAATTGACGTTTTTTGGTCGGCAAATCTACTTTGGCACTACCGCTTAAACTACCTTTACCTGCTACATAACTAAAACTCGGGATATTCAAGTCATTATTTTTGAAATTGAGCTGGGCAGTATACAAGCCTTCAGGCAACCTGCCCTTATCATTTTTGGTCACTGTAGTGGCGACATGAATATCCTGCTTGCCTTCAACCAGCGCTAATTTTACATCGCCCGATTTACTGCTTAACCAGCCCACGTAAGGCACGGCACGATCAATATTTTGCCAGGCCACATTGAGCAGCATCGGGTTTGGTTTTTTGCCTTTCTGCTCCGCCTGATCGAGCTTTAAGTTCCATGTTTCATAACGGTCAAAATCCACCAATGCGGTTAAATGCAGACCATCTTGCAAACGGCCTTTAGATGCAATTTTTGCATCCAGACTTGGCGGCAAAAAGTCCTGAATGATTTGCGGAATCAGTTTGTCTTTGGGATTAATTTTATCGACACGGCCATTCATGTCCCAGGTGACATGATTTTTCCAGCTCACCACGCCTGCAACATTCACCGCACCACTCATCAACTGACCATTTAAATTGCTAATGTCGAGCTGATGCACCAAGTCGGTATGCATACTGCCGTTATATTGACCTTGCGGAATATTTTTACCGCTTAAATCTGTAATGGCATCGATATTTAAACGCTGAATATCACCATTAAATTTAGCCACGCCATTTTTGGTATATAATTCTTGTTCCTTCAGCAATGGCCAATGATATTTTTTTAAATTTAACTCGCCAAACATCGGCACATGTTTGCGTACCGGATGCAGTACCACCCAACCGGTTAACAGGTCTGGGGTATTGGTCGCTACACCGGCCTGAATCGTATCTAAAGACCCAGTTGCAACTACTTTAATATCATGAATATTTAGATTTTTATGCAGTGCAGGTATGTTCAGATCACCCACAGCATGTAAAGGGTATTTCCCTTCAAACTTCATGTTGCCCGTGGCATTTTTCACCGAAAGGTAACCCATATCCATCCGGGAATCTTCAAACTGCAATTCAGTACCTGACCAAAGCGCGTCATTCAGGTGAATATCGTGAAACTTGACACTTGCCGAAGCAGTCTTAATCAGCAGATGATCGACATCTGCCATATCTAAACGCAAAACAAAGGGCAAACGGATTTCATTAAATTTAAAGGGTTTATCACTCGGTGGATGTTTGGTGATAATTTGCAGATTACGTACATCGGCACGATTCAGATGAATTTCTTTTTTAAGAATGGCACGCCAGCCCAGAGTGACATCTGCTCGGTCAATTTTAACGTCTACAGGTTTGAGCGTGACCAAAATATTTTTTAGGATAATACCGCTGAGCAGATTACCGCCTTCATATTCATAATGAATAATTTGCTGACGCTCTAAAACACGGTCCAGTAAAAACTTGCTGCCTTTATCGGTACTAAACATCACGGCGAAAGAAGCAATCAGCAACACAAACACGATAAGTAATGTGAATAGCACACTCCTTAAAATACGACGCTTTTTCGGTCTAGGTGTTTCCGTTTCCGGTTGCTGTTCTACTTCAGCCATAATACTCTCTAAAAACTAAGATTTATAAAAACCAGTATTTATAATTGTGAACCAATAAAGAAATGCAGACGTATTGGATGATTGTCATCAGAAATACCTGAAGCAACATCTATACGAATAGGGCCAATTGGCGATGCCCAACGCAGCCCCAAGCCCACACTGTATGCAGTAGGCGTATTGAAATCTTTATCATAAGCATTGCCGACATCGCTAAAAATGGCTGCACGCCAACCTTCTTTAAATTGATAGTTATATTCAAATGATCCCACAGCCAGAGCCTGACCACCGATTTTAAATCCATTTTCTTCCGGCGATAGACTTTTATAGTCAAAACCACGTACTGTCTGGTCACCACCAGTAAAGTAACGCAGGTTATAAGGCACCTTGCTAAAATCCTGGGTCAGGATATAACCCAAATCGCCACGCCCGACAAACTGGTGACTATCATTTTCACCCAATGAATAAATAAAACGCCAACCTGCATTGAGAATAGCCATATCAGCATCAGACAATAATGACTCACTGCCAAGTTCGACCTTATAGGTCTGCTTAAAGCCTTTACCCGGATTGACCCGTTTATCGCTGGTCGCAAGTGATGCCTCATAACCCAACAATAAAGATTGCTGCTGGTCATTGGCATTGGCAATAAATGCATCAGGAATTTCATTGGTATTAATGGTTCCCTGTTGGGTAATCTGGTCCAAACGATAACGGAGACCAAAAGTATGTTGCCAGCTACCACGCGGTCTTTTAATAATTCTGTCAGCACCAGCCACAGCAGATTCAATCTTCAGGCTATTCCCCTGTGCCACGTCATCACGTTCTTCACGTTCATAACCGCCAACGATACTGATGTAGTCATTGATAGGATCGTGATAGGGAATATTATAACGTCCGTCGATAGACTGGCGAATTTGCGACACTTCCATGTTGGCATCAAAAGAATGTCCACGGCGGTTGACGATGGCACGGCGGTACTGAGCACGTAATCGTGCTCCTGTATCGGAACCATAACCTGCCCCCAGTTCTGCACTATTTAAACGATCAGTATTTAAAGTCACGATCACTGGAACTTTCTTCTCTTCACGTGCCTGAACTTTTAAACGATCTTCTTCAGATTGTTTGGTTTCCTGCTGTGCACGCATCTGACGAAGATTTTCATCCCCTTCAGTTTCCTCTTGACCCGCAAACTGGGTTTCATCGGCTACAGATTGGGTGACTTCTTTAGCGGAAGCGACCCGTTTTTTATCCTGAACGCTAGCCTCACTTTCAGATATTTTTTGCTGATCGACCAAAGCCTGAATATCGGGCGGCAGTTCCAGCGCTTTCTCAACTGGATCTGGATGTATTGCATCCACCAGAGTGTAATTAAAATAACGCGAGTTGGTGAGGTTATTGGCTAAACCATTGACACGCCAGAAAGTATAATCGGCACCATCCTCCCAGGAAACCATGCTTTGCAGAACATCCATATCAATTGGAAATGGCTGTGACGGATCACTCATGCGGAATTCGACTGGGCCTAACTTGTAGCGTTCGCCCGTTTCATAGCGCAGGTTCACATCGACAGTATTTTGTGGCTGGGCTACTTTTACATCATGCAGGCGCCAATAGCTGTCAAAGTAACCATTATTGGTTGCGGCATCGCTAATACGGTTTTTGGTTTCTTCATATAGACCATGATTGAAAATGTCCCCTACATCCTGATCGGGCAAAAGCCGGATCACCTGGAACTGGGGCTGATTTTCTCCTGCACCGCTAAATTCAATATTCTGTGCTTTAATCTGTACCGGTGCATTTGTCGTTACTCTGACCCGAACACGACTTTCACTGAGTTTCTCGAATTTAAATTCGGCATTATAAAAGCCGACGGCTTGTGCAGCCTGATTTGACAATGTCCTCAGCTGCGGCAATGCTGAAGGGAAATCACTAAAAGATTCCCGGGTAAAACTGGAAAGTTTAGCTCTGATATTTTCTTTCAGATTTTCCATAGCCTGTGCATAAGCTTTGGCTGAAACGTCGCTACTATTTGGTGTAGGGACAATAATCACATCGGCACTGATACGATCCAGCTTGGCAGTATTCAATTGACGCGGCGGGCGTATTTTATATAACCAGCGTTTAAAGAAATTCGGTTCTTCAATTTCATCAGTGGGGGCCAGTTCAGGTAAAGTTTTACCGGCTGCATTGGCTTCAACCACAATCTGGCTGTCTGCCTCAATATTCGACATCAACTGATCGATATTTACTGGTGCCTGATTAATTTCAACCAACTCTTGTTGTGTGGCATCAGAAACAGCTACCTCTGTGCCCTGACCGGCACGATATTGCTGGGCTTCTCGTTTCGCCTCTTCAGCAACCCGAAAAATTTCATTTGCCATTTCTGCATTGACAGGGGTTATCGGCAGTTCTTCCAGATCCTCAAATTCAATCGGCTTGAATTCTTCCAGAGGCTGGGTGGTCTGTTCTTGCTGCTCCAGCATTTGCAGGCTATCAGGTTCAGTCGGGGTTTGCTGAATGTTCTCTGGTTTTTCCAGTTCTGCACGGCTGCCCACACCCTGCTGCTGAATAGCTTCATTTTTGAGTTGTTGCTGAAATTCTGCTTCAGTGATGATGCTATTTGGCTGAGTCACTTGTGCAAAACCGTGTTGAGCCAGTAACATGAGTAAAATACTGAGTCCGAATCGTTTATGCTCATTGTTCCACTGTAAAATGGAATTGACGCTTAAAGTAAGCGTCGTCTTTTTAAAATTCAGTTTCGAAAGCATAAAAAACTCTAAACTCATATAATATTTGTAATGGAAATGCCCAATGAAAGCTCGCTAACAAACTCAAATCTATTGGAATTTTCACTAAAGTATAGGTTAAAAACATCATACATGATTTTTATAGTGTTTTACCAAATGCTCACATTTCTTAATAAAACTTAATGAAGTCCACAAACCATGGAAAAAAATGAACATCTCTTAGGCACACGCCGGTTTTTACCGATGTTTGTCACTCAATTTTTTGGTGCCCTGAATGACAACGTGTATAAACAAGCCTTGTTACTGGTCATTACCTATGGTTGGATTAACCAGCAAACTGCCAGCGTAAGCACACTGAATAACCTTGCAGCCTTGTTGTTTATTTTACCCTATTTCATTTTCTCTGCCACAGCCGGACAGATTGCCGACAAATACGAACGTTCACAACTTGTACGGGGCATCAAGATTCTCGAAATCGTGATTATGCTGATTGGCTCGGCGGGTTTTTTACTCGGTCATTTGTGGCTTTTATTAGTGGCTTTATTTTTAATGGGTACTCACTCGACTTTCTTCGGACCAATCAAATATGCCATTTTGCCAGAAATTTTAAAGCCCAATGAATTGATGTCCGGAAATGCCTTATTTCAGTCAGGAACTTCAATTGCCATTTTAGTCGGGATGATTTTAGGCGGTGCGGTCATTTCTGCCTCGGACGGCAATTTGTTGTGGATCAGCTTAACGATTGTGACGATTGCCTTGCTGGGATATTTTTCCAGTCGTTTTGTCTTAAAACAAAAGGTGACTTCACCAGACGTACACATTGACTGGAACTTTTTTAGAACCAGCTTTCAAACCCTGGGTTATGCCAAAAGTTTACCAATCGTGTTCCTGATTTTACTCGGCAATTCCTGGTACTGGTTTTATGGCGCGACCTATCTCACCCAAATTCCGCAGCTAACTCAACAAAACCTGCACGCCTCTGAAAATGTAGTCAGCCTGCTATTAACGTTCTTCTCTGTCGGGATTGGCATTGGTTCGTTATTGTGCCGCAGAATTGGTGGTACAGAAGTCAATTTGAAAATGGTTCCGATAGGAGCGATTGGCTTAACCGTGTTTGCTTTTTATCTGGCAGCGAGTTTGGCTTTTGTACCGGAACGTAGCGGTGAATTGCTCAGCTTGAAAGATGTCTTTACCCAAGGCTGGAGTTATTACCATGTCATGCTTGCTGTGACATTACTTGGGATTAGTGGCGGTTTTTATATCGTACCGCTTTATGCCATGATGCAGGCTTTTTCGCCGCCATCACATCGCGCACGTGTAGTTGCTGCAAACAACATTCTCAATGCCGTATTCATGGTATCCTCTGCTATATTTTCTATTATCATCTTAAGTGTGCTTAAGATTGATATTAAAATACTTTTTAGTATCACAGCGATTCTAAGCGCCATTTTCACTACATGGCTCTTGTTTAAGCTCAAGCCCATGCTTGCAGCACAGCAACAAGATGCTTTAGAGGATTAATTTTATGCGCCAATATACCGGTATTGACAAATTTATTCATTCATTTGACCAGGCACTACGCAGCCTGGTTCCGGGCACAACCTCTGCACACCGTGAAAACCCGGGAAATGAAGTTGAAACCAAACTCGGTGTCAGTGAAGCACGCCATGTGGCCGGTTTAATGCGGGTCAATCATAGTGGTGAAGTGTGTGCCCAAGCGCTTTATCATGGTCAGGCATTAACAGCCAAACTCCCGAATGTACGCCGTGAAATGGAACAAGCTGCAATTGAAGAACAGGATCATTTGGCCTGGTGTGAAGACCGTTTAAAAGAACTGGATAGCCACACCAGTTTGCTCAATCCGGTGTGGTATGGCCTGTCTTTTGGCATGGGTGCGATTGCCGGTATTGCCGGAGATAAATATAGCCTTGGTTTTGTGGCAGAAACCGAACGTCAGGTGAGCTTGCATTTACAGCATCATATCAGTCAGTTACCTGAACAGGATGAACGTTCACGTAAAATACTGGTGCAAATGAATGAAGATGAATTGCATCATCGAGATACCGCACTGAAGGCTGGCGGTGTAGATTTGCCAATACCGGTCCGTATTACCATGACCGCTATTTCCAAACTGATGACCAAGACCAGTTATTATATTTAATCTACATTTGCATGATTAAGCCTACTTGAATGTGGGCTTTTTTATGTCTATTCATCACGATTTTTTCTAACGAACGACTATAAAATACATAATCTGAAACAATAAGATACAGACCACCACCGCAAGAACAGTATCAATATCATGATGATAAAGCAGGCAAGCAGACTCAGCAGTACATATTTTCCCAAGGGATAAGCTTTGATTCCGATAAAAATGGGCAGAAAGATTCTGAGCTCCCCCAATAAAATTGCATCAATAAAATGTTCAGCACGGGATAATTGTCGATGACACTGCTGACCTGAGCAATTTTTTATGCCAGATCATTGTTTATTGCAAAGACCAGTCTGATTTTTTAAGCTTTTATATTTCATCAGCAGAATAAAGTGATTTCTTAGTAGATATCATCTGATCAACATGATGTTTTTTAGGATTTTATAGGCAGGGTATTATTTATATATGTCTTACTCCTTTACAATAAATTGTTTTTAAAAGACTTTTCTATCCAAAAAATAAATCTCAAAATATCAGAAATAG
>WARP01000626.1_pt1 | contig 15258 bp, 19 predicted proteins | sample 4769151 | NCBI WGS metagenome assembly WARP01 (sample SAMN08893023, study PRJNA449175) | gut metagenome | isolation source: rumen sample fed with dry roughage | host: cow | place: India: Nagpur | collected 2016 | reverse complement strand
CAGGCAACAGCAAGAGGACAGATAGATACTAGTTCGGCATGTTTTGTGGCCCGCGAGGCCGTTAAGGAGAATGAACGAATTAGCATCGAATCATGCAGAGGTCAAAAAGACCGGATAGGAGATTGGAAGCATCACCTGAAAGAGGCTGTCTTGCTGAAAAATGATGGAGGTAGGGAAAATGAGCAAGGCAGAAACAGGCAGACTATGTGTGGGCGTGGATCTTCACAAGACCCAATTCACGATATGCGCGCTGAACGAAGACGGGGAGTATCTGCTGGAGAAGCAGTATCCGACAAAAGAAGAAGGATACAGTGAGTTTGCCCGGGAGATGCATCGGTTTGAAGAACAGGGCTGTTCAATCGAACTGGCGGTTGAAACAACCGGGAACGCCAGATTCTTCAAGAACAGGATGGAATCGGAGTTCTTTGCGGTCAAGGTGGTGAACACCAACAGGTTCAAAGTCATCACCATGAGCACAAAGAAGACGGACGCGAATGACGCGGCGACCCTGGCCTATTACCTGATGAAGGACATGCTGCCGGAGGCGCATCTTTGCAGCCAGACGAGTGAAGAGATCCGCCGGCTGCTGAAGACAAGAAGCGTGCTTGTGCAAAGCATGGTCAAGATCAAGAATCAGATCCACGGGATGATGCTGGGCTATGGGATAGAAACGAAAGCAGCTCAGCTTCAGAGCAAAAGAAAGAGGCAGGAGCTGATCAACGATCTCGAGGATCACAACTTCTCAGCGTACACTGCCCCATCACTCAAGGTGATGCTTAAGATTTTAGATGATTTGTCAGCAGAAATCAAGGGCATCGAAAAACTTCTTGAGGAAATGGTGGCGAGCAATGAAGACGTGGCGCTGCTGATGACGGTTCCGGGTATTGGAATCAATACGGCCACAGTGATAGCCGCTTATACCGCGGAACTGGAACGGTTTGAAGGGAACTACAAGAAGTTTGCGTCGTACGTCGGAATCATCCCCAGCGTACACAACTCAAACGAGACGACACATTATGGACGGATTACGAAACACGGTCCACAGGAACTTCGGACAGCGTTTGTCCAGGCCGCTCTTGGAATGATCCGGTTGACGAATGTAAGCTCCGAATGGAGAATCATCAAGGAGTACCAGCGCCGAAAAGGTGACAAGGGGTCAGGAAGAGCGATCATCGCGCTGGCAAGAAAGATAACCCGGATTGTCTTCGTCATGTTATCAAAGCGGGAAGGATTTAATCCCGCACTGATGCGTTGCGAGCAAGAAATACAGCAGACAGCCTAAAAACTGTTGACTTTTTATAGGAGACACCGATGGCTAAGCGGGAATACCCTACAGATAATGAAGCGAAGCAGATGATACTGGAAGTTGGACGCCGCATGTATCAGAAGAATTTTGTCGCGGCCAACGACGGCAATATCACCTGCAAGGTAGACAAGGATATCATCTGGGCTACACCGACAGGCGTATCCAAAGGTTTCATGACCGAGGACTCACTGGTCAAGATGTATTTGGATGGCCGCGTCATCCATCAGGGCGAGTTGGGCCCGTCGTCGGAGATCAAAATGCATCTTCGCATTTATCTGGAAAACCCGGCTGTGCGGGGCGTTACGCATGCCCACCCTCCTATCTGTACTTCTTTCGCGATTGCCGGCATCAGCCTGGACAAAGCCATCTATCCCGAAGCCCTGGTCAATCTGGGCACGGTGCCCTGCGTCCATTATGAAACGCCGGGCTCACCCGGGCTGCCGGATTCTATTGCCCCTTTTTGCCGCGATTACAACGCGCTGCTCCTGGCAAACCATGGCGCTGTCAGCTGGGGAACTTCGCTGATGGAGGCCTTCTACCGCCTGGAATCCATGGAACATTACGCCACCGTGCTGATGTACACGGGCAACATCATCGGCAAGGCCAATGTGCTCAGCTGTGATCAGGTACAGGAGCTTTTGGATATACGCACCCGCATGGGCATCCACGCGGGCGGCGTGCCGCCCTGCGCGCCGCGGCCGTCCAATGTGCAGGATGTTCTGGCCGGGCATTCGCCGCTTGGCGATGAGGGGAAACCGGAGATCAAAACCTACCGCCCATCAGAATCTCCCGCCGCCGCCTCCAAGGAGAACGGCGCCGGGGCAGGCGGCCTGTCACCGGAGGATATCGAGCGCGTGCGCCAGGCGGTCATTGCCCGGCTTCGCGGCCTATAAGGCGCAAGCACGGGGATGAACTGACAGCAGGGAGGCGATGGACATGGAAGCGATCATCATTGGCGGCGTAGCGGCCGGCATGTCCGCCGCCTCCAAGCTCAAGCGTACGCTTCCGCAGGCGCGGATCAGGGTGTATGAACGGGGCAATTTCCTGTCCTATGGCGCTTGCGGCATACCCTATTATGTCGGAGGCATCAACGCGGACCCCGATCTGCTGATAGCCCGCAGCCGGGAAGATTTTGAAAAACAGGGCATTCAAACCTTTCTTCGCCATGAGGCTGTGAGCGTCGACCCGGTACTCCGCCAGGTGCGCGTCAGGGATCTGGACAGCGGCCGCGAGTTTGAGGATGGCTATGACAGGCTGATGATCGCGGTGGGCTGCGACAGCGCGGTGCTGCCTATCCCAGGCGCTGACCTGCCGGGCGTATTCTATCTGAAGTCTATGGAAGACGGCCTGCTGCTGGAAAAGATACTCAGCCTGCCGGGCGTGTGCAGCGCCGTCATTGTCGGGGGCGGCTACATCGGCGTTGAGATGGCGGAGGCTTTGCTTGCGCGGCAGCTGTCCGTCACACTGGTCGAAGCCTCCGAGCGCCTGCTCACTCCTTTTGAGCCGGCATTTTCCGCGATGGCCGCGCAGGAGCTGGAGCGGCAGGGTGTCAGGCTGCGCCTGAACGAGCGGGTCAGCGCCATTGAGATTCAGGGCAATGAGCGGGCGGTGATCACAGCACAGGGATCGTACAGCGCGGATCTGGTCATCATGTGCGCCGGCGTTGTCCCGGCGACGGGTTTTTTAAAGGGCAGCGGTTTGCGCCTGGCTCGCAACGGCGCGGTCATGGTTGACCGGCAGATGCGCGCCTCGTATGAAGGGGTATACGCGGCGGGTGACTGCGCGGTGGTCTATAACCGCATTACAGGGGAAGACTTTTTTCTGCCGCTTGGCACGGTGGCCAACAAATGCGGGCGCATCGCCGGCGGCAACATGGCGGGTGAAAGCGAAGTCTTTGCCGGCGCGTTGGGCACAGCGGCCATCAAGGCCTGCTCCCTTGAGATGGCGCGCACGGGCATGAGCACCGGGGACGCCAGGCGTTTGGGGAAGGATTTCGCCCTCAGCACGGTCAAGGCCTGGAATCACCCCGCCTACTACCCCGGCCGGCAGGAACTGACCATCGCGCTTCTCTATGAGCGGGGCACCCGCCGCCTGCTGGGTGCCAATGCGGCAGGGCCTTACGGCAGCGGCGCGGTTCTGAGGACGGATATGCTGGCCATTGCCATTCACGCCGGCATGAGCACGGATGAGCTGGGTATGGTTGACCTGGCCTACGCGCCTCCGTTCTCCGGCGTGTGGGACGCGGTCCATATTGCCGCCAACGCCGCCAAATGAGCAAGCTGATAAGCCTGAGCGAGGCGGTATCGGCCATCCCCGATGGCGCCATGATAGCCCTGGGCGGCAACACGCTCAACCGCGCGCCGATGGCGGCGGTGTATGAGCTGGCCAGCTGCTCGGCCTATGTGTTTGTCAGCATGTACCTGTGGTACGGCATGCCGCTGGCCATGGCGATTGCCGTATCCATTCTGGTCACCATGATCATGTACCAGCTGACGATGTTCCTCATCCTGGTGTGCAAGATACCGGATATGCTGGCAACCGCCTCCCTGATGTTTGTCCACCAGGGGCTGGGGCAGTGGTATATCGGCGGCGGCGCTGTATCTACCGGCATGCGCCTGCCCAACGGCAGCGCGCCGGCTCGGACAGCCCTGTCGGAAAGCTTTTCCGCCATCGGCCGCGCGCCCTGGATCATCATCATCATGCTGCTGTGCGTACTGGCTGCCTATGTTTTCCTTGAGCACACAAAACACGGCCGGTATATGTATGCCATGGGCGGCAACAAGCAGGCCGCGCGGCTGTCGGGCATCAACGTCAAGAACTACCGCTATCTGGCCGGCATGATCACGGCCGTGTTTATCGCCATCGGCGGCATCCTGGTTGCTTCACGCGGCAGTTCAGCCCAGGTGATGAACTCAGACGGCTATCTCATGCAATCTTTGGCCGCGGTCTTTGTCGGCCGCTCAGTCGGCGGCGCGGAAAAGCCAAACGCGCTTGGGACGCTGGTAGGCGCCATGCTGGTTTCGACGCTTGAAAACGGGCTGACGATCCTGGCCGTGTCCTACTATGTCCTGCCTGCCGTCAAGGGCGGCGTGCTGGCTCTGGCCCTGATCGCGGCCTACGCGAGCAAGAAAGAAAACAACTAAAGGACTAATCGCACAGGAGGCATACAGATATGTCACGTTTTGACCGTTATTTTTTGATGGGCATTGGGGATGTGATCGAGTACACGCTGGAAAAGATGCCTGATATCGCCTGGAACAGGGAAGCGATGCAGGCCAAGGAAATCGGCGACGGCAACCTGAACTATGTGTTCCGGGTGTGGGACGACAAGGGACATTCGGTCATCGTCAAGCACGCGGGCGAGGCGCTGCGCATTTCGGCGGATATGAAGGTATCAGTGGACCGCAACCGCATTGAGTCGGAAATTCTGCAGCTGCAAAACCTCTACGCTCCCGGCCTTGTTCCTGAAATCTACATGTACGACACGGTGATGAGCGCCTGCATCATGGAAGATCTATCCGACCACGAGCTGATGCGCTACGCGCTGATGAAACACAAGACCTTTCCCCGCTTCGCGGAGGACATCACCACCTACATGGTCAACACGCTGCTGAAGAGCACCGATGTGGTCATGGAGCACAAGGCAAAAAAGGCCCTGGTCAAGAGTTTCATCAATCCTGAACTGTGCGAGATCACTGAGGATCTGGTGCTGACCGAGCCATATAATGACCGTAACGGCCGCAACCTGGTGTTTGAACCAAACCGCGCGTTCGTGCAGCGTGAGCTGTATGACGATAAAAAGCTGCACCTTGAAGTGGCTAAGATCAAGTTTGACTTCATGAACAATGCCCAGGCGCTGCTGCACGGCGATTTGCACACGGGTTCCATCTTCGTCAGGGAGGACAGCACCCGGGTGTTCGACCCGGAGTTTGCTTTCTATGGCCCCATAGGTTACGATGTCGGCAATGTGATTGCCAATCTCATCTTTGCATGGGATAATGGTCAGGCCGCCGGCAACCATGCTTTCTGTGACTGGGTGCTCAAAACCATTGCGGAAGTGATCGACCTGTTCAAGCAGAAGTTCCTCAAGGCGTTTGATGAGCTTACCGCCGACCCCATGGCCAGGGTAGAAGGCTTCAAGGAGCAGTATCTGGATAGCGTTCTCTCAGACACCGCGGCCTATACCGGCACCGAGCTGAACCGCCGGACAGTCGGCATGGCTCAGGTGAAGGACGTCACCACCATCGCCGACCCTGTCAAGCGCGCTTATGCCGAGCGCCTGAACATCCTGTGCGCCAAGGACTGCATCATGAACCGTAAACAGTTCAAGCAGGGCAGCGACTATGTCAGCGCCATGATGCGCGCGGCCAAAGCGGCGGGATAAGGAGGAAGCCATGAGCACCGATATGAAACAAGACAATATCATGAATGTGGATACAGTGGCCCTGGATGACGCGCGCGGCGCGCTGGTCATTATTGACCAGACCAGGCTGCCCGGCGAGGTGCATATCCTGTCCCTCACCGACCAGAAGGACATATGGGAAGCTATCTATCTGCTGAAGGTGCGCGGCGCTCCGGCTATCGGCGTAGCGGCAGCCATCGGCGTCTACCTGGCCGCCAAGGACATCCAGGCTGAAGATTATGACGCTTTCCATGAGCAGTTCAAGCAAGCCAAAGATTACCTGGCGTCCTCCCGGCCCACGGCGGTCAATCTGTTCTGGGCGCTGGACCGCATGGAGCGAGTGGTTCTGAACAGCAGGCAGCTGCCGGTAGCTGACATCAAGCGCCTGCTGCACGATGAGGCAGTGGCTATCCGTGAAGAGGATATCCGCGTGTGCCGTTCTATTGGCGAGTATGGCCTGACGCTGATCAAGGATGGCGACGGCATCCTCACCCACTGCAACGCGGGCCAGCTGGCCACCGCTAAATATGGCACGGCCCTCGCCCCCATCCACCTCGGTGTGGAGCGGGGCATGCATTTTAAGGTGTATACGGACGAAACCCGTCCGCTGCTTCAGGGGGCACGGCTTTCAGGTTTTGAACTGCACTCCCATGGGGTGGATACCACTGTGATCTGCGATAACATGGCCTCCCAGGTGATGAAAAACGGCTGGGTGCAGGCCATCTTCGTGGGCTGTGACCGCGTGGCGGCCAATGGTGACGCCTGCAATAAGATCGGTACCTCAGGTGTGGCCATTTTGGCCAAACACTACGGTATCCCGTTTTATGTGTGCGCGCCTACCTCAACCATCGACATGTCTATTGCCCATGGGGATGACATCCCTATTGAGGAGCGTCCCGCCCATGAAGTCACAGAGATGTGGTACAAGCAGCGCATGGCCCCTGAAGGCGTCAAGGTATACAATCCGGCCTTTGATGTCGCGGAAAACGGCTTGATCACCGGCATTATCACCGAGTTCGGTATTGCCCGGGCTCCCTATGACCAGAGCCTGCGCGAGATCTTCCGCAAGAAGGAAGAAAACAGAACACAGACCTGATTGAACAATAAGCGGCCATCCCCGGCCGGAAAGGCAACATCATGGCGCTGAGCGAACAGGAAATCAGACAATTGACCGATGAAATAGTCCGTAAGCTGTCAGGCATCCGACCCAGGATGGACGATCCGGCAGACCGCCGGGCGTCGGTCAAGGCCGAGGAGAATGGCTGGCTTTGGGACACGGCTGATCAGGCTGTGCGGGCCGCCAAGGCAGCGCAGGCACAGCTGGCTGCCCTTACACTCGAAAAGCGCGGTGAACTGATCAGCGCCATGCGCAAAACTGCCGTGGAGAACGCCGAGCATTTGGCGCGAATGGCTCATGAGGAGACGGGCTATGGGCACGTGAAGCACAAGGTGGAGAAAAATCTGCTGGTTGCCCGACGTACACCCGGCATTGAGGACCTGGTCACCGCCGCGCACACAGGCGATCAGGGGATGATGCTGGAGGAGAGGGCACCATTTGGCGTGATAGGATCCATCACCCCTTCCACCAACCCTACATCCACCGTGATCAACAATTCCATCAGCATGATCGCCGCCGGCAATGCCGTGGTGTTCAATCCCCATCCCGGCGCCAAGCGCTGCTCGCAGGAGACCATGCGTCTGCTCAATGAGGCGATCGCCGCCGCAGGCGGCCCGGCTTCCCTGATCACCACCGTGCGCGAGCCTACGCCTGAAAGCGGTCAGGCCATCATGCTGCATCCGGACATTCGCCTGCTGAGTATCACCGGAGGCGAAGCTGTGGTGCAGATCGCCATGAAGACCGGCAAGAAGGTCATTGCCGCCGGACCCGGCAACCCGCCTGTGATCGTCGATGAGACGGCTGACATTCCCGCCGCGGCCCGTGATATCGTGGATGGCGCCAGCTTTGACAATAATGTTCTTTGCATCTGTGAAAAAGAGGTCTTCGCCGTCAGCGCCATCGCTGACCGGCTGATGGAGGAGATGGCCAAAAACGGCGCTTTGCGTATCTACGGGCAGGACATTGAACGCGTCGCCGCCCTGACGCTGAAGCCGCAGGATGGCAGGCACGCGGCCAACCGCAAGTATGTGGGCAGGAATGCCTCGGATATCCTGCGCGATGCCGGCGTGGTCTTCCAGGGCAACCCGCGTTTGGTGATCGCCGAGGTGGACGCAAATCACCCCTTTGTGCTCACGGAGATGCTGATGCCTGTACTGCCTGTTGTCCGTGTGCGTGACATTGACGCGGCCATCGAGGAAGCGTTCCGGGCCGAACAGGGCTGTTCTCATTCGGCCATGATCCATTCCACCAACGTGCATAATATGTCTCGGGCAGCCAAGCGGATGAACACGACCATTTTTGTCAAAAACGCGCCTTGCTACGCGGGGCTGGGCTTTGGCGGCGAAGGCTTCACCACCATGACCATCGCGACCCCCACCGGGGAGGGCGTTACCAGCGCCAGGTCTTTCACGCGTTCCCGGCGCTGTGTGCTGCATGGAGATTTCCGCATATGCTGATGGATAAGATGCAAGCCGTGTCAGACGGCCCCGGCATTGCCGGCCTGGTGCGCGAAGCGGGCGTGGTAGGCGCCGGCGGCGCGGGGTTTCCCACGCATGTAAAGCTGGCGGCCAAGGCGGATCTGGTCATCGCCAATGGTGCTGAGTGCGAGCCGCTGCTGCATGTCGATCAGACCATCATGCACCATCAAGCCGACCGCGTCATCATAGGGCTTGAGGCGGCCATGCAGGCTGTAGGCGCGACCCGCGGCGTGATTGCCACGAAAAAGCACTACCACGAGGCGGTTGAAGCGCTCCAGAAGGCTATTGCGGGGAAAAAAGAGCTTTCTCTTTTCCTCATGGACAGCTACTATCCGGCAGGCGATGAGAAGTCACTGATCCATGACGTGACGGGCGAAGTGGTACGCAGCGCGAAACTGCCTGCCGACTACGGCTGTGTGGTATGCAATGTCGGTACCCTGGTGAACATTGCCGGCGCCCTGGAGGGCAAGGCCGTAACAGATAAGCTGGTCACAGTGTGCGGCGATGTGCCGCAGCCGGCCACCCTGCAGGCGCCTGTCGGCACCTCCATGCGCGAGGTCATTGCCGCCACCGGATTCAAGGGCGATGAGAGCAGCCATGCTGTCATCGAAGGCGGCCCGCTGATGGGCATCGTGCGGAAGGATTGGGATACTGCTGTCAGCAAGACCACCGGGGGTCTGGTGGTCTTGCCCAGAGAACATCACCTGATCGCGCAAATCACCATGACGGTGGAGCGGCAGGTCAAGATCGCCATGGCGGTATGCTGTCAATGCAACATGTGTACCATCATGTGCCCGCGCAACGCCCTGGGCCTTCGTGTTGAGCCTCATAAGGCAATGCGGGCCATCGCCAACGGGGAGAGCAGGCTGCTTGGCGATGTCAACAGCGTGCTGGCCTGCTGCAGCTGCAACCTGTGCACGCACTATGCCTGCAACTTCGGTTTGACGCCGGGCACCGTGATGACCAATATCAAGACTGAACTGCTGCGCGCGGGCGTGCGCCCGGTGACTGAGCAGGAGATCACATTGGACCAATCGCTGGATACTAAGCGCATCCCGATCTCCCGGCTGATTGCCAGAATGGGGCTGAGCCCCTACAACCGCCCCGCGCTGTTCAACCCGCAGGCGCTGACGCCGCAGAGTGTCACCCTGCCGCTCAAGCAGCATGCGGGCGCTCCGGCGCAGCCCTTGGTGCGCGCGGGAGACCGTGTACAAAAGGGTCAAGTGATTGCCGGCATTGCGCCGGGTACGCTGGGAGCCAATGTCCATGCCAGCATCGACGGTACGGTGGACGCGGTGACCGGCAGCGCCATCCGCATCAATCGCTGAGGAAGGATAAGAGAAGATGTACGCAATTGGTGTCGTGGAAACCCTCAGCATCCCGCTGGGTATTCTGGCGGGCGATCAGATGATGAAAGCCGCTGCTGTCAGCCTGGTATCGGCGCAGACAGTCTGCGCGGGCAAGTATATCGTTGTGGTCTCGGGTGAGGTGGCGGCGGTCCGCTCCTCTGTCAGCGCAGGCGCGCAAAGCGCCGCGCACGGCCTGGTCGATCAGCTGGTGATCCCCAATGTGGACGAGCGGGTCATCCGGGCCATGCAGGGTGCCTGTGATATCGGGCATGTACAGGCTGTGGGCGTGGTGGAGACCTTTTCTCTGGCATGCGCCATCCAGGTGGCTGACGCCGCGGTGAAGGCGGCCAATGTTGAGATCATCGAAGTGCGTCTTGGCCGCGGGCTTGGCGGCAAATCATTTGTCATCATCACGGGGGAAGTTGCCGCGGTTCGCGCGGCCATCGACGCGGGGATACACGCCGAAAACACAGAGGGGCTGGTAGTTTCCAATGTCGTCATCCCCTCGCCCCACCCCGACATGGTCCGGGCGCTGATGTAAGAAGCAATTTATTTATCTAGGCTCATCTGATCAAAAAGGAGAAGAAAGACATGTTAGAAGCACTGGGCATGGTGGAAACCAAGGGACTGGTAGGCTCGATCGAAGCGGCGGACGCCATGGTAAAGGCTGCCAACGTGCGTTTGATCGGCAAGGTGCTGGTGGGCGGCGGCCTGGTCACGGTGATGGTGCGCGGCGATGTGGGCGCCGTCAAGGCGGCGGTGGACGCGGGCGCGTCCGCGGCCAAGCGCGTGGGTGAACTGATCAGCGTTCATGTCATCCCCAGGCCGCATAACGATGTGGAGAGCATCCTGCCCGGACTGCCCGAGGCAGGCGAATCCACGGTGAAAATTTAAAACTACACGCTACCCGGATGTAGAAAGCGAGGATAAGGGTCATGGAAAAGCAGGCATTGGGCATGGTGGAAACAAAGGGCTTGGTTGGCTCCATTGAGGCGGCCGACGCGATGGTGAAGGCGGCCAATGTCCGCCTGATCGGCCAGGGGCTGGTAGGCGGCGGTCTGGTCACCGTGATGGTTCGCGGCGATGTTGGCGCCGTTAAGGCGGCAGTGGACGCGGGCGGAGCCGCGGCCCAGCGTGTAGGCGAGCTGGTGAGCGTGCATGTCATCCCCAGGCCGCATGAAGATGTAGAGGGTATTTTGCCCACCATCGGGTAAGGCTATGAAAAAGATTATCAACAGTCCTGAGCGTTTCATCACCGAAATGCTCGAAGGGATCTATGAAGCCCATCCCGGTGAGCTTGCCTGTGCCGGGGATGACCCGCACTGCCTGGTCAACGCGCGCAGGCACGCGGGCAAGGTAGGCATCGCGACGGGCGGCGGCTCCGGCCATCTTCCGCTGTTTCTTGGCTATGTGGGCGAGGGGATGCTGGATGGATGCGCGATCGGCGATGTGTTTCAATCTCCCAGCGCCGAACAGATGCTGGCTGTTACCCGGGCGATCGACCAGGGGGCCGGCGTGCTGTATATCTATGGAAACTATAACGGAGATATATTCAACTTCGACATGGCAGCCCAGATGGCTGACTTTGAGTACGATATCCGTGTTAAAAGCGTTGTGGCGGGGGAAGATGTTGCCTCTCCTGCCGCCCTGCCGGGCGAACCAAACCGCCGCAGGGGCGTCGCGGGAATATTCTTCGTATATAAGTGCGCCGGCGCAGCGGCATCAGCGGGCCTGCAGCTTGATGATGTCAAGCGCGTTGCCGAGAAAGCCTGCGCCAATGTGCGTACGCTGGGCGTTGCCCTGAGCAGCTGCACCGTGCCCAAGGTGGGCCGGCCGAGCTTTGAGATTGCCGGCGATGAAATGGAAGTCGGCATGGGGATCCATGGTGAGCCCGGCATTCGCCGCGGCAAGCTTTTAAGCGCGGACGAGATCGTGGATGAGATGGCCGAGGCTGTGCTGAAAGACCTGCCTTTCCGGCAGGGTGACGACGTTGCCGTTATGGTCAACGGCCTGGGCGGCACACCGCTGGAAGAGCTGTATGTGATGCACAGGCGCCTGGCCCGTATCCTCAAAGAGATGGGGATCAACCTGTACCGCAGCTATGTGGGCGAGTATGCCACCTCCATGGAAATGGCCGGGGCATCCATCTCCTTGCTGAAGGTGGATGACGAGCTGAAGGGATATTTGGATGCCGCGGCGGACACCCCTTTCTTCAAGCAGTATCAGAAATAGGAGTACGTGATGGACGCGATAGGCTTTGCCGCCCTGCTGTCCCGGTGGGCGCAGGTGATGGAGGACAACAAAGAGGAGCTGATCCGGCTGGACGGATTGTGCGGAGACAGCGATCTGGGGCTTACCATGAGCGCCGGCTTTGCCGCGGCCGCGCAGGCAGCTGACGCCAGCGATGAACGGGACATCGGCAAGCTCTCGTATCTGGCGGGCAAGGCGATGGGTTCAGCTGTTCCCTCCACCATGGGCACTCTGATGGCTTCAGGCCTGATGAGTGCTGGCAAGGCATTGCGCGGCCGGGAGACACTGGACGTTCGCGGTCAGGCTGACTTTTTCCAAAGCTTCTATGAAGGGGTTCGAGCGCTCGGCAAGGCAGAGCCCGGAGACAAGACCTTTCTGGATGGTTTGAAGCCGGCGCTTGACGCTATCGAAGAAGGGCTGCGCAGCGAACAGGGTACTATTGTGCTGGCAGAGGCAGCCGCCCAGGCCGCGCGGCAGGGATATGAAGGCACGCTTGGCATGCTGGCAAAGCATGGCCGCATGGCGATCCGGGGCGAAGCTTCCCGCGCCTATCCGGATCCGGGCGCCGCTGTGGCCGCGCTGCTGGTGCGCGCGTGGGCTGATCAAGCGGCGGGCGGTTAAAGATGATGCGAATCACAGTGCGTGAGATTGCCAGCCAGGCAGGGGTATCCCCGGCAACGGTTTCCCTTGTTCTCAACAACAAAAAAGGTGTCAGCGAACAGACCAGGCGCCGGGTCCAGGAGGTGCTGGACAGCCGCGGATACAGACCCAGCCCTGTCCGCCGCCAGCAGAGCCGTTTTCGCCTGGTCATCATCAAGTACCGCGCCCATGGCATGGCGCTGGAAGAAAATCAGGGCTTTATTGCCTCCATCATCGACCAGATAGAGCTTGAATGCCGGAGGCTTGACTTTCAGCTCAATACGCGCAACTGCGACGCGCAGCATGCGGATGCCTGTGTCGCTGATATCCAGCAGAACCCGCCTGATGGTGTCATCATGGTCGGCACCGAGCTGTCCAGGGAGGATTACTGGGTGCTGGACCGGCTGAGGGTGCCCTTGGTGGTGCTTGACAACAGCATGCGGTTTGAGAAGTGGGACAGCGTGGTGATGGACAACGAAGATATCGTTCGTACCGCGGTGCTGCACCTGCATGAGCTGGGGCACCGGCAGATCGGCTACTTCAAAAGCAGCCGTCAGATCAACAACCTGGATGAGCGATACGCGGGTTACCTGCTGATTATGAACGAACTTGGCCTGCCGGTGCCCGAACCCACGCAGCTGGCCACAACCCTCAACGGTGCCTACCGGGATATGAAAAAGCTGATCGAGTCCGGCCAGTTCAAGCCGCAGGGCGCGGTGGTGGCGGATAATGATTCCATCGCCATCGGCGCTGCCAAAGCCATTCAGGAAGCGGGGTACAACATACCGCGCGACCTGTCCATCATCGGGGTGGATGACATCCCTTACAGCGCGGTGACAACGCCGGCGCTCAGCACGGTGCGCATCTCCCGTTCCACGCTGGGAACACTGGCTGTTGAGATGCTTCAGAGGCGGGTGCTCCATCCCGATTGGCCCACTGTACATGTCCGGATCGCCGGCAATCTGATCCAGCGCGCCAGCACCCATAGCCTGGCTCCAAAGGAGCGCTGATATGCTCGCGGGACGTGTGATGGGCATGGTGGTCAGCACCAACAAGGTGGATACGCTGCGCGGCTGCAAGCTGCTGATCGTGCAGCCCATTGAGCTGCGCACGCAGCAATTGCTGGATGACTATGTGGTCTGTGTCGATGATGTGGGCGCGGGCGTGGGGGACATTGTTTTCTGCGCGTACGGCAGCTCTTCCCGCCAGACGGATACCACCAGTGATATTGCCTCGGATTACAGCATTTATGGTATTATTGACAGCATCGACATGTATGGCAGCCGTGTTTATGACACGGCGGAGGAGGTTTTTTCATGCAACTGGCACGAGTGATCGGCAGCGTCGTCAGCACCCGGAAATCCGACCGCCTGGTCGGCCTCAAGCTTCTGGTGGCTGTGCCTATCGATATGGACAGCATGCAGGAGAAGGGATCTCCCTTTATCACTGTGGATACTGTAGGGGCGGGGGAAGGGGAGATCATCATGTGGGCGGGCGGCAGCTCCTCCCGCCAGACGGATCTCACCACCTCAAAGCCCGTTGACAGCGCCATCATAGGCATTGTGGACTATGTGGATATTGGCGGCCAACGAGTGTATGACAAGGGCGCCTGGGGGAAATGAGGTTCACATGAAGATCGGAAAGGTAACAGGCACAGTGGTGTCCACCACAAAGTTTGAGGATTACCGCGGCTTCAAGCTCCTGAAAGTTCGCCCCATTGATTTGCAGGGCGAATTTGCGGGCGAGGAGGTGGTGGCCCTGGATGCCGCCAACGCCGGCGTGGGGGACACGGTGCTCATCAACAATGACGGCGGCTCGGCCCAGATGATCATGGGTGACAAAAAACTCATTGCCTCTGTGACCATCTGCGGTGTGGTGGATCAATACACCTACCGCGGAAAAACAACTTATGTCCATTAGGAGGCAGCCTTGAATATCGGCAGGGTAGAGGGCACGGTGGTGTGTACAGTGAAGACCGGCAGTCTGGATGGACTCAAGCTGATGGTGGTACGCCAGATCGTCAACGGGCAGGAAAAGGGGCTTGTGATCGCGGCGGACGCGACGCGCCAGGCCGGCCGGGGCGACGTGGTGTATATGATCGGCCGCAAGGAGGCTGCCCTGATGCTGGATCTGAAGGATCCGCCTCCAAGCGATCTGACGATCGCGGGCATTATTGACCCCGAAACACTGTGAACTCATGCCGGTTGTATATTGTTATGAAAGAAGGATAAACCCATGCTGAAAGGTATCTCCCCGCTGCTCTCTCCTGATCTCTTAAAGACCATCGCCGAGATGGGCCATGGCGACGAGCTGGTGCTGGGGGACGGCAATTTCCCCGCCGCCAGCATGAACCCGCGCAGCATACGCTGCGACGGCCATGGCGTGCCTGAAGTACTGGATGCCATCTTGCAGCTTTTTCCGCTGGACAGCTTTGTGCAGACCCCGGTCACGCTGATGGCTGTTATCCCCGGAACCATGGAGGGTGAACCGCCGATCTGGGAAGAGTTTCGCAGCGTGATTGCCAGACATGAGCCTGACGCGGCCATCGGCTATATAGACCGCTTTGCCTTCTATGAACGCAGCTTGAAGGCTTACGCCACTGTACAGACAGGCGAAGGGGCTCTCTATGCCTGTGTGATCATCAAGAAGGGCGTTATCGCGGGATGATTTGATCAAAAGCATAGCATATGTCGCAAAAGGGGCTGTAGCAAAACTGC
>WARP01001886.1_pt1 | contig 15265 bp, 7 predicted proteins | sample 4769151 | NCBI WGS metagenome assembly WARP01 (sample SAMN08893023, study PRJNA449175) | gut metagenome | isolation source: rumen sample fed with dry roughage | host: cow | place: India: Nagpur | collected 2016 | reverse complement strand
TTGCCGTAGAGGAACCTGCGGTCGCCAGCCTTATCCTCAATCTTTTTGCGTAAAACATCAGCCTCGTCGGTACCCTCAGCATAAGCCCTGTAGAGCCAATCTATCACATAGTGGTCATAGACACCAAGCTGGTCGGCTGTAAGTTTGACACCCTTTTCGATATCGCCGGGGCGGGCAACGTAATTGTAGCGGATCTGGTCCATCACGCTGGAAGTTATACCCTCACGCGCTGTAAATGTAGCAGAGCGCAGGGAGTCTACGGGCATCCACGAAGAGGCGGCGAAGTTTGCAGAGAGACCCAGGCAAAAGCCCATCTCCCTGGTCATCGCAAGTTCGATAGCATCGCACATCAGGTGGTCCGGCAACTCATGAGACCTCACCGCAGGCTCCACCTCGGCAGTCTGGTATATCCTCTCCCTCTGCAAGGTAACCGGCGAATCACGGAAAAACAGGATGGAGGCACTCAGGATCTCCCCGGTGCGGGGGTCGCTGTTGATCTGCCTTGAGATGTTGCGCGAAGCAAGCTGCGCATACTTTACTGTGTTGTAAGCAATGTTGGCCGGGTCAAAGAGGGAATCCTCACAGGCAGAGGGGTAGTCGTACACCTCTATCACATCTTTGAATCCTGCCTTTTCAAATGCCGAGTTCCATTTTTGCAGCCCCCTTTTGATAGCCGCCCTCCACGAGGGAACAAAAAGGGTGTCCACGTAAAATACGATTGGTTTAACCGGTTTAACCAGCTCCCCGCGAAGGTAAGCCTCCTTGTCGGAAGGCTCCAGACGCCAACGGTTTGCAAAAAAGTCGGTTTCAGAACCCTGTTTGGAACTGCTAAAGCGCTGGAAACTCGTTACATCGGTGCCAATACGGTAATCTGCAACACGAGGTTCGAAGGGTTGTGAAGGGAGTAAAGCCAATGTGGTCTTGAGTTCTACTGTAAGATACTCGCCTCCGCCAGATTCCATTCCAAGAAAGTAAGTCTTGAAGGTATAGGTCATGTCACTCACGATGGAGACACTCTTGTCGTAGGCCTTCACATCCTTAAGGGACGAAAGATCCTTGGAAAATGAGGAGACTTTTTGGATGAAACCACCAAACGAACTGGCGTTTAGCGTCCCGATATATTTGTTCCCGCTCACGAAAAAGGAGGTAGCGTCGAACACAACGGCACTGCTGTCGGCATTCCAGGCAGCTATTGGTGCCGAGTTGATTATAGGAGGTAGAGAGCTCTCTTCGAGGGCAAGCTTGATTCCTTTATCCTTTTGGTCTACCAGCTGCGGGCTGTGAACCGCACGGATCTGCACCAAGGAATCGGTTTTTGAAAATGATACCTGCAGAGGCCTTGCTGTACGCTGCCCTACATATCCCAGCCCAAGGCTGCTCACATTTTCGACTACCGAACTCATCAGGAAACTTTCGCCCATCACCACCACGGGAACCTCCAGGAAGAGTTTGCCCTCGATTTTGTGAAGAGTGATTATACCCTTGCTGCTCTTTACGTTCTTTTTGTTTTCGAAGAGTTTTTGGTAAGGAGTCTTTACAACCTTTACAGAGTCGCTCTTCGCGCTCCCGGCACTCTTTTTACCCGCCTGAGCCTCTGCCCGGGGAAGTCCCGAAAGCAGAAGGGCAAAAGAGAGAGTAATGGCCGCTATATATTTTATATTGATTCTGTTCATATTAGCTTTAGTCAATGTTTAATGCAGAGTTTATCTTCTTGAGCAGGAGTTCGTAGTGAAGTTTGTCCTCCTCACTGATGCGCGCCCTTTTCATTGACTCAAGTACCTTTTTGGCTTTTACAAGATATTGGTAATTATCGCTTTCGGGGTTGAACAAAAGACTGAACTTGGTCGATGGCACCCCGTATCCCAAAACCTCCATTGCATGTGTTGTCTGCAGTTGGGTGGTAAAACGGCCGGTGCGGTCTTGTCGGGCAAGGATGTCCATAATGGTGAATGATGGGTTGTCAATACCCGCTCCGCCGGTCAGTTTGGCCACGTTACTGCCGGTAAGGGCTGAATTCACATAGGCACTCTGCATGAATTTTTGTACCTCCGAAAGTTTACGGTTTCTTTTAGCAGGCTCCCATACAAATTCGAATACATCGTTCGAAACCTCATGGAAATCATAGGGGTCCTGTGCAATCGAAGAAGAGAGGTAAACCTTGCGGGGTGCAGAGACAACAGCCTCAGCAAGTACCCTCTGCAACAGATCCTTTGCAGAGCCTATGAGATTCATGTTTTTCACAAGTGAAGGCTCTTCAAACCACTCCATGTCGGAGAGCTGCTCCATCACAAACCTGAGTGCAGCCTGCTGCTTCTCTTTCTCCACGCTGCGAAAGGGTTCCACATTGTCGGCAACCAGTACTTCGTTGAGGTATACACCTCCCAACCAAGCATATACATGGTTGATATATCGTATATACTGGTAAACGATCTGCTCGTATATCTCGCTGCGGTATGAGAAATCGGGATCGTCCTTGGCTACCCATTCGTTCATGTTGGCAAGGATGAACTTGAGGTTCTTGATACCATATTCGGTGGCTTTGATTGCATCGTTGCCGAGGTCTTCGGTCTGTGAACGAGGGTCCAGCGGGAATGAAAGCTGTTTGCCGTAGCTGTAAACGGGATCTTTGATTGCTTCGCTCACCATTTTGGAGAGTATCTCCTTCTCTTCCAAAGCTGTCTTGGCTTCGGGAAACCATTTGTAGGTCCATTTGATCATGAAACGGTCGTATTCGCCAAACCTGGGAGGTGTAAGCTTCACACCCCTGGCGTGGTCGCCCGGCTGTGCAACGTAGTTGAAACGGGCGTAGTCCATGATTGAGGTTGTGGTACCTGTACTGTTTGTGTAGGAAGGAGACCTCAAAGAGTCCACAGGAATGTTGTATGAGGCACTCATGTTGTGCATGAAGCCGAGGGTATGTCCAACCTCGTGGGCAGTCACATAACGCAGCCCGTCATTCATGATGTCGTCGGGAATGTTTTTGGTGCGGATCCTTTCGTTGGCCGGTGAGATCTGTACAAACATCCAGTTGTTAAGCAGTTTGACCATATCGTGGTAGATGTAAACTGAGGCGTTGATGATTTCGCCTGAGCGTGGGTCTACCCAGGATGGGCCCATTGCATTTTGGATACCTATGGGGGCGTACCTCACACATGAGTATTTGATGTTGTCCGGGTCAAATTCAGGATCGTCGGTGGGGTAGTCAAGTGCCTTGATGGCATTGCTGAATCCGATCTCTTCGAAAAGTTCGTTCCATTGCTCTACACCCTCCTTGATATGGGGCTTCCACTGTTCGGGGAAGTTGGTGTCAATGTAAAAAATTATAGGTTTTACCGGGTCGCTCAATTTGCCGGCCTTGTAGGCTTGGGCATCTTTGGGTACCAGGTTCCACCTGTTTGCATAGTAAATTGCCCTGGAGGCCTGCTCATGCTCGCCAAAGAGCGATTTTCCCGTATAGAAGACCGCCACCCGGTAGTCATGGAAACGAGGGCGGGCAGGTGTTTCGGGTAAAAGGACGATAGATCGGGACACTACCGCAGTAAAGGGCTCGTCCTTCACTATCGCCTTGTTGGCACGTTGGTCCGTTAATGTAAAATTGTAGCTCAGTGTGCTGGTTACAACCACGTTGTCGCTAAAGGCCTTGATCTCTCCCAGGAAGGATTTGTCCTGCTGGAAGCTCTCGGTGCGGGCCAATCCGTAGAACATGGTGTACTGGCTGTAGACATCAAAAGGGGTGAGGTCTTTGTTATCTCCGACAAAGAAGCTTGTCATGTCTACAACCACTGCACTACTGTCTTTGTTGTATGCTTCGATTTTCATGCTCCTCATGATGGAACCGATGCTGCTGTTTTCGATAGCCCTGGCAATGTTGGAGCCGGGGTTATCGGTTACAACGTCGGAACTGATCCTGCGTAGCTGCACATTGTCGCCATTGTAGGAAAAAGCAACATGGATGGGGTCGGGCTTTGCACCCACGATTCCGTTTCCGTTATCGCTGGTTTTGGTCACGGTAGAGGCAATGAGCATCTCTTTTCCCATCATCGCCACAGGTATCTCGAAGTATACCTTTTCCTTGATTTTGTGCAGGGTAAACATACCTTTTGCACTTTGATGTTTCTCTTTGAAGAGTTTATCATATGCACTCACCGAATCCTTGGCCGGTGTTGCTGTTTTTGTTGTGTCCTTTGGCGCTGCAACAGCCAAAATGGCAAGCAGTACGGAGGCACTCAGGGCAATAAATCGTTTCATCTATCTTGATTAAGTTGTTTTTTTAATTTTCAATACACATCCAACTCCTATTGACCCTGGAATGTGAAGTCCAGTATCTTTCCAAAGCCGGTGTATTTCTTTGCAGAGGCGGTGTTGAGGTCGCCGGTGGCGGTGTTGCTTTGCGGAATCACGTAAATGTTGCCGCTGTTGCCGCTGCCTTGGGTTGCAACTACTACTGCCTTGGTGTTCAAAGCCAGGGGAGCTTCGTAGATAGGACCGTTGGTGGTGTTGAAATCCTTGCGGTTGAGGCGGTACCTTCCTTGCACGAATAGTTTGGCTCCGGTAATCTGTTCGCCGGCAGGTGCAGAGTATTTCTCGGCATAGTTTACCACACCGCCGCCAAAGTTCACAGCGTAAAGTTTGGTCGATGTTGCAACATACATCACAGGGTCAAACATATTGAAGAACACCGAAACTGCCTCGTTCAAAATGGAATTCAGCCCCGCAGGCATATCGGCCTTGAGCTTGGGAATGGAGGGTGTCATGTTCCAGTTGTCATCGTAGAAAGAGAAGGTCATTGCATAGATCTCGTAGTTGCCCTGGGTGGTTTTGCAAAGCATTGTGGCAGTCACACCATCCATGGATACATCGCCGGCAATGATCTCGCGTCCGGTGAGTGCAGAGGGGTTGAATGAGCCGCTGTTAGTGTATGCCCCTCCTGTAGCAGGAGTAGTGAATGTCATAGCCACATTGTAGATCTGACCATCCTGGTTGTTGAGCCAAAATGCATAGGGACCCGATCCGTTTGTATTGTCGGGAATAATCATGGCATTGTTCACATAGTTGGTTCCCGATACGGGCAGCAAAAATGCAGTGATACCCTGGTTGGTGGCAAACATATAAAGCTTGTTGTTGCTTACCAGCCCCCAGTATTGATTATTTATGGTATAGAAAGCCTGAGGGTCGAACGAACTGTTCCTGGCAGGGAATATCATGTCGGCTGTCTTGTAAACGGAGTAGTCCTGGCAGTCGTACATCTTGATGTCCTTGTCGGCAGTGATCACTGTCATCAGGTTTTTTGTGAGCAGGGCACTGGGTCTGTGCATGGTGTATGTGATGTTTTTCACAAGCGAAGGAAGGGCATTGTCGGTAGCTGTCTTCCAGATGTTGTGGATTACATTTTCGCCACGGTCATAAGCTGTGGTAATGGAGTTGTCCATCACCAAGGAGATGTCCGATGTGGAACCATCCCTGGTGGAGGCAACCACTATCCCTTCGCGGAAAGCACTGCTCACATATAGTGGCCACACCTTTTGGTACTCCAGCCCGTGGAGCTCGTCGCGTGCAGTGAAAACCAAGGTGTATGCAACCGATATTATGGAGTTCCTCAGGGTCGCCTTAAGTACTCTCCCGGCACCAAGCTCCACGAATTCGGTACTTCCGGGGGTCTCGTTGATCTCCCATTTGTAGCTGAAATTCTCGGGGTTGGTCTGGGAGCCCGATCTTACCGTAACCTCAAAGTTCACCTCCTGCAGGTAATCTACCCTTATGATATCGGGGATGTTGGGGCTTTCAATTGTAACTTGGTCTATCTTGTTGGTGTCCAGGGAAGATTTGTCCTGGAAACAACCCGCTGTAGCCATAAGGGCAAACAACAGGATCAATGGTCTGTATATGAATTTTTTCATCTTTGGCTAAGTTTATAGGTTAGGATTATAGACAGCTCCGGTTACCCTTGCCTGGATCACAACTCCGATGGCGGTACCTGCGTTGTGCCTGAGTCTTTCGCCATTGTTGGCCTCGGCATAGGCATCCAGATAGGTTTGCAACTTTTGGGCATAAAGGTCGGAATAATAGGCACCGAACATAGGGCTCACACCTGTGGTAGGGTCGGCAAGACCGCTTGAATAGGTAGGCCAAAAGCTTACCGGCCATCCGAGGGCATCCAGGATTGCCTTGTGGGCATTGGGGCTGTAGTAGGCAACCGATGTGCTGGTTTTTGCTATGGGAGACAATAATATGCAATTGTAAGTCCTTACATAGCTGGCCGATACCGGGAACATTGGCAACATATTGGTCCAGTTGAGGGAGCCCAGTTTGTATTCGTTTGACCCCACTTTGAGATCGTCGGAGTTCTCCAGCTCCACAGTCACCTTTACAGTGCTGTTGTCCAATGCAGCGTCACGGAAAAGTTCGAAACGGATATACCCGTAATGTTCACCTGCCGGTATCTTTGCCTCAGTTATGTTGTACTGGGTGCCCGAAGTTGCGGTGGTAAGGTCCTGTACCACTTTATATGCAACTGTGCGGTCTTTGTCGGCAGCATCTCCCGATACCCTTACCGGCAGGTCCACTATCATGGTCTCTTGGGTGAGGGGTATGTTCAGGAAGGATTGGTTCACATGGTAGGTTTTGTCGGCTGTGTTGTAGCCTTTGTAGGTGGCGCCATCTCCAAGCCCGGGGAAAACCACACCGCTGTCACCGGGGTCAAAGGTCATGATCTCATCCTTTTGACACGAAAATATGGCAAGGGATATAAGTAATGTATATATGATTCTTTTTCTCATTGCTTTGTTTGTTATATGGTTATTGTTGTCTTCCCATCTGGATCTCTACCGAAGGGTAGGGCAGCAGGTAAATCTGGTCGCCCGCAGTTCCGTTGTAGTTTGGAATGGTCTCCATACCAAGCCTTTTGTACAAGAAAAACATTTGTCCCTCTGTATAGAACTCTTTGCGGTACTCCTTTACCAGCTCCTCCATTACCTGCTCTGCTGTGGTGGATGTAAGAGGCTGTGTTACCCCTCTTTTTGCACGTACTGTGTTGAGCAGTTCAATGGCCTGGCCGATGTCGGGTGAGCTTTGCCTGATGTAACATTCGACTGCAATATAGTATGCCTCGGGCAATCTCATAAGCGGGATATAGTTGTTGCTGACTGATGTAGGGCTGTTAGCAACAGAGCCGTAGAACTTGAGCGGGGTGTAGGAGTTGCGTCCACCCACAACCATTGAGTTTTGGATAAACTGGTTGGTGAAGCGGAAGTCCGTTGCTCCGACTGTTGCTGTCTCATAAATGGCATCGATGTTGGCTCCGGTCACGTATTGTGCCTGGATGTCACCGACAGATTTGATTTCCAGCATAAAGTATTTGGCTGTTTTGGCAAACAGGTTTTGGGTATTGAGCGACATCAGGTGCTCTGCTTTCATGATCATGTCGTTGTTTACCGACGAAGAGGTTACCCAGTTGACCATTCCCTTCTCTTGGGTCTCGTTGATGACCTTTAGGGCGAGGGTGCGGGCTTTGCCTATGCTTTCGCTGCTTCCTTCCCACATATATACACGTGCAAGCAGCAGGCTGGCAGCATAGTAGTTGAACCTTTGCTGGCGGTTGTTAAAAAAGCCGTCTATATTGACCCCGTTGTAGTAGGTTGCATCGTGGAGCTTAGTCACAGGGTCGATCTTCAGCAGTTGCAAAGCCTCCTCAAGGTCGGCAATGATGTTTGCTATGGTTGTACCGTAGGGTTGCTGCGGGGTGAGCTCTTTTGAAAGGGAGGTTACATAGGGGATGGTTGCCCTGGAGATGAGGTCCCTCCTTTGGGCAAGGTTGCCGTGGCCGTAAAGCCTCATGATGTCGAAGTGCAGGTACGCCCTTATGGCAAGTGCCTCACCTTTTATAATGCTGTAGTTTATGTTGTCCAGCACCGATTTGTTGGTCTCTGCATACTTGAGTATATTGTTTGCATTGGAAATTGAATTGTATGCCTTTGTCCAGATACTGTTGATGTACTTCAATGCGTTGTCCGAAGAGTAGTTGAAGTTGGAGATGTAGTAGTCGTTGGAAGAGTATTGTTCAAGCGGGTTGAACTGCCCTGCCATTAGTTCTATGGTTCCCCATGAGAGGACCCTTCCATAAAGAGTGTCATTGGTCATCCCGATGTAGCAACCGATAAGGGCTTGCTGGAATCCTTCCACAGTGGAGAATTGCTGCTCCTCCCTGATTTGGGAAGGGGGGGTGACGTCGAGCCAATCGTTGCAGGATGCCAGCAAGAGGCTCAGCGATAGGGCTATTGTATATATTAGTTTGTTTTTCATGGTATTCTGGTTAGAAGGTTATAGAAAGTGAGCAGGAGAGTGTCCTTGCAAAGGGATAGGTCAAACCTCTTTCTATCTCAACGGATGAGATTTTGAGGATGTCGTTCATATAGACAGAAAAGCGTACCCTGTTGAGGTTCCATCGGTCGATTATCCTGGAAGGGATATCGTAGTAAACTGTTGCCGAGCCCCAGGTCAGTTCGTTGTTGTCCTGTACGAACCTGCTGGTTGCACGGGTCAGTTCTTGACGTGCCAAAGGATCATCTGGAGTGTTGAATGTGCCGAGACGTTTGAATGGTGCGTTTTGTCCCGGGGTTTGCCACCTGCCCAGCAATACGCGGCGGTCCACGTTAAAGTCTATAATTATGTTTTCTACCCTGTCCACAAGTGTTTGGTTGTACATTTGTCCACCTGTTTCGTAACGGAATGTAGTGGAGAAACCAAAGCCCTTGTATTCCGTTGTGAGTCCGAAATGACCCCTTGCTTTGGGTCTCATGTCACCAACCACCTCGAGGTCGAGCGGGTCGTAAACGTATGTGCGGGTACCGTCTTTCTTCAAATAGATCTCCTGTCCGTTCATAGGGTCGATACCGAGAGAGCGTACTGCCCATATTGCATCCATAGACATACCGTCTTTGTACATGAGTACAGGATTGCTGTTACCCCTGTAGGCAGCCTCCTGTTCCATCATCTGGTTGTATGTGCGCATGCTTTCGGAGAGGCTGATGATATGGTTCTTGTTATGGACAACAGAGCCGTAAATATTCAAGAATCCATCCTTACCCTGCCATAGTGTGGCATTGGCATTGATTTCGAAACCTTTGTTACCTACAAGGCCGAGGTTGTCCTTTATAAGGGCAAATCCGGTGGAGGTTGGAACCGATACGTTGGTGACCATGTTCTCGGTCTTGCTGTCGTAGTAGTCGGCTTTGATTTGCACGGGGCCGAGGATTGCATCCAAACCTATGTTGTTGTCCCTCTTTTGCTCCCATTTGAGGGCAGGGTTGGGCAGGTTTGACAGGTAGGCACCTGTGAAGCCTTCGTATATGCTGCCGGTGTAATACTTATATGTACCGATTGCATAACTGGTTTCAAAGTTCTGGTTGCCGGTCACACCTGTGGAGGCCCTTAACTTAAGTTGTTTGACAAAGTCGGAGTCTTTGAGGAATCCTTCGTAGTGGAGGTTCCATCCAATTCCCACGCTCCATCCCGGTGACCATCTGTTGTCCTTTCCGTAGAGCGAAGAAGCACTGATACGGTAGGTCACGTCGGCCAGGTATTTGTTGTTGTATGAGTAGTTGGCAGTAGCAAGGAAACTTAGCTCACGGTTAAGTGAGGATGCGCCCAACGGTCTTGTGCCCTCGGCATATTGGCGGGCAAAGGTGATGTCGGCTGCCTGGTTGTTCGGAAACCCCTCTGCACGGTGGAAATAGGCAGAGTACATGCTTTCTGATACTACTGTTCCCAGGTTGGCCGAGAAAAAGTGGTTGTCGATGTTCCTTGTGTAAGAGGCATTGATGTCACTTGAAAAGCTGCTCGATTTACCGTTGTCCAGCCTGTAAAGGCCTCTCCTCATTTTTAGTGCTTCGCTGTTAATGTATGCGGATGTGCTGTAGGTTGAGTGGTTTGCAGGGATGAATTCGTCTGCATCACTTCTTTTGGCCGATATTCCTACCCTTCCTGTTATCTTGAGGTGGTCGGTGGGGCGGTACTCTACATAAAAGTTGTTTGTGAAATCAAGGTATGTGGATTTGTTGAGGGTGCCGATCTGTGCATCATACATTGGGTTGGCTGTATAGGTTGCAGGCTCGGCCCATCTCAAAAGGGCTCCGGTTTCGGGGTCGTTGGTTCGCCAGTAGGGGTTCATCTTTGCATATACATTGAATTGTCCCCATGGGCTCTCTTCGCTTTGGTTGCTGACCGCTGTCATGATGTTGCGGAATAGTATCTTCTTGTAGCGATATGAGAGGTTTACGGAACCGGAGATGTTCCTGCGGTAGGAGTCTTTCATTACTCCGTTTACCTTGTTGTAGGTAAAGTCGGCTACTCCCCTGAGGCTGCGGCTGTCTCCCAGTTCAATGCTGAGGTTGTGTTTGGAGCCGACTCCCACCCTTAGGGGTTTGGAGAGCCAGTAGGTGTCAAGACCCTCTTCGATCAGCTTTTTGCGGCTGTTGTAAAGTTCGTTTAGAATCAGTTGTTGTTCCAGGAAACTTGAAGTGTAAACTCCCTCAATCCTCTCGATCTCCAGTTTTTCGGCAGCATTGGCCAGGTTGTAGCTGGTGAGGTCGGGCATGGAGATGTCCATACTCCCGGTGTAGGTAACCCTCTGTTCGCTGCCCATGATCCTGCGGGTTTCGATAACCACTACGCCATTTGCTGCTTTTGAGCCGTAAAGAGCTTTTGCAGAGGCATCCTTTAGAATGGTAAGGCTTTCGATACGGTTCATGTCCATGTCCATCACCCTTTCGACGCTGGCTTCGAATCCATCCACTATGAAAAGGGGTGTGTTGGGCACTGTGCCGTAGTTACCTTTGAGGGTAACCCCTATCCCGCTTTCGTCTGCCGGGAAACTGGAGGTTCCGCGGAGCTGCATCTGCGGCAGGGCGTTGGGGTTGGATCCGCTGGAGAGGTTGTCCATGATGTAGATGGAGGGGTCTATGTTTTTGAGGGATTCAAAAACGTTTTTATTACCCACCCTGCGAAGATCCTGTGACGATATGGTGGTTGCCGAGCCGGTGAATGTTTCGGCTCGTTTTTCCACTATACCGGTTACAACCACTTCGTTGAGCTCTTGTTTGCTTTCGCTCATTTTGACAATGTAGTGGCTCCTGTTGTCCAGTGTAATGTCCAGGTTTTCCATTCCGATCATTCGCATACTCAAGGTCTTGTAGCTCTCTGCAGGGACTTCCAGCTCAAAGGTGCCGTTTACGCTGGTATACGCTCCTGCTTTGGTGCCTGGTACAAAGACTGCCACCCCGGGCAGAGGCTGGTTGTTGCTGTCGTTAATCACCCCTGTAATCCTGATGGTGCGGCCTTGCCTTGGTTCCTTTTGGGTAATCACTATTTGGTTGCCGCTGATTTCGTAGGCCAGGGATGTGTTTACAAATACAGTGCTCAATATGTTGGCAAGGCTCTCCTCACGTACGTTGATGGTTACGGGGGAGGCGTTCTCTACATGTGAGTCTTTATAGAAGAATTTATAGGTAGTCCTCTGCTCGATCTCCTTAAAGAATTGAGTCATAAGGACTCCGTTGAGGTTGAGGGTTATCTTCTCTTGTTGTTCGGCTCCGCGGAGGGGTGCCGGGAGCATCAGGAGAGATAACAACGGCAGCAAAAGCAAATGCCGTAGTTTTTTCAGTTTGTTCATAATTAGATTGTTTTGGAATAAGTAAGTTGTATTTGAGATTAGTTTGTGTTAGATGTTTTCGAGTACAAGGTATCCGTTGACAATCCTGTACTTGATTCGTGCGCTGATACATATGGCTTTGATTGCTGCCTCTATGTCTTCGCGGTCGAACCTGCCGTTGAACTTTTCCGCTCCCGATACTGTGGTGCGGTCGATGATCTTGACTCCGTACCATGCCGAGAGGTTTTCGAGGAGCTCCCCAAAGGTTTGCCCTCGGACTATGAGTACACCGTCTTTCCACATTGTAAGGAGTCTGGAGTCTACATTTGTAACTGTGCTTTCGTTGGTTCTCCTGTGAATGCTGAGTTGTTCGTTGGGTTTGATTATCCGGCTCCCTTTTTTGGTATTGACCTTGACAGAGCCCTCTACAAGTATTACGTTGGCGTTATGGTTGTTGCTGTGTGATTCCACATCGAATGAGGTGCCCAGCACCTCCACCTCCATGTCGGAGGTGTTTACCAGGAAGGGGGTTTTGGATTTGCTTACTTCAAAATAGGCACGTCCCACCAGTGTTACCTCCCTTTTATCGTCGTCGAATGTAGTCGGGTATTTAAGGTATGAGTTGGATGTCAGGTAAACCCTTGTGCCGTCGGACAGCACCATAGCCACCCGTTCTCCGGGAGGGGTTGTTACCGAGGTGTAGGTTTTTGGGCGTGATGCGCCGTTTGCCTTGCCGGCAGCTACTTTATTTGTGTTTGCTGTTGTTTGTGCTGCGGTTTTTTCTGAGGTTGTGCCATCTGCAAGCACTCTGCCCGGGTCAATTACATTGACTGCTCCGGTGGTGCCTTTGATCGTGCGGACCATCTCTCCGTCGTTGAGCTCTACCCGTACAGAGTCGGTGGAGTAGGCGAGGGTGCTGAAGTCCTGGTTGACTCCCCAGCCGGCTATTCCTGCGATTTTCAATATTGCTGCCACCATCACCAGGGATGCTGCTGCCGAGGTGGTCCACACTGCAAACTTGCGGACCATTGTGTTCCTCCTCGAACGGCGGATGTAGCTCATGAGCCTCTCCATCTCTGCCTGTTCAATTATAGTATTTGATTGGTGTTGGTTTCCTGCCTGCAGCTCTGAATCCTTTGCCACATGCCACATCTCCTTGAGCTTTCCAAAATACTCCTCGTTCCGGTGGTCTTTTATCCACTCAGCAAACTCCACGATCTCCTCCTTTGAGGCACTCCCGTTCAAAACTTTAACCAATAAATGATCAATCTCTGCTTTCATATATCACGTTTAACTAATACTAAGACGCAAAAACCACCCCACACCCCCAACCCCCCTGGCTGCATCCCTCGGATAAATTCACAACTAGCAGCAACTGTGCGTGTTGCCGCCTCCCGGCTGGGACCCATCCCTCGGATAAATTAACAAGTGCTTTAATATTAGCACTTTGAGCTCACTGCCGCATCCCTCGGATAAATTCACAAGTGATTTAATATTAGTACTTTGAGCTTATTTAATTTTAGATAGACATGATATAAAAATTCTTGCTTTAAGAATAATATGACAAGCCTCTGCACGAAAATATTCAATATTTTAAGATTACTTGAATGTTTTAGATATTTAATATATGGATATTCAAGAAATTGTTATTTTATCCTAGGGATGGAAAATTTGTATGTATTTTTTTGTAATTTCGTAGCTTGGATGGAAATGAGCAATAGCAAAGATGGTAAGGATTTCGTAGCTTCCCTTGTAGCAGGGGAGGAGAGTGCCTATTCCTTATTATTCAAGGAGTTTAATGCTCCTTTGACCTCTTATGCTTTCAGGATCCTGAATGATATGAATGATGCAAGGGAAGTTGTGCATACAACCTTTTGCAAGGTTTGGGATAATCATAAAAAATTAGAAATCAATGAGTCATTAAAGGCATATCTTTACAGGTCTGTCTACAATAATAGTATTTCTTTGTTAAGGTCTCGCAAGCAGTTCGCCAAGTTCACGGATCTTGGTTTGGGAGATCTCTATTTTAACAGGATTGTACAAAACCCTCATGAGGAGATGAGGTTGTTTGACTCAGATACGAGACGCGTTATCGTAGATGCAATCAATGAATTGCCTGAAAAGTGCCGGATGATTTTCATTAAATGCAAAATAGAGGGTAATACATATTCTAAGGTTGCAGAGTCTTTGGACCTGTCGGTCAAAACTGTAGAAAACCAAATGACAATTGCACTTAAAAAATTAAGGGCAAAACTGGATTGGTTGATGATCCTGTTACTTGTCGGGTGAGAGGTATGCTTCCGGGGGTGATTGTTTGCGGATGCGCCAGTTTTTGGGGTATTGGTTGTTGAGGCGGGTGCCGATGTTTTTGCCGTAGCCGAGGGGGAGGTTACCGTAGGTGAGTTTGAGCATGCCGAGGGGTGAACCTGGGGGTAGCGTGATGCTTTGGCAGCGTAGGTATTGGCGGGCCTGTTCCAAGCTTAGTTCAAAGGTTGGGTAATTATCGGCGGGTTGCAGGGAGAGTGCGGCTTCGGGGGCGGGCAGTTGTGATTTGTGTCCGCTCGCTTTTGATTTATGACTTTTGTCTCTTCCAGGGAAAGCCTCGCCGTTACCTTTGTTAATTCTGAGTCGCGTCTGAGATTCCGGAAATTCATCGGGTTTGCGCAGAAGGGAAAAAAAGAGCCCTTCGCCTTTTGCTATTCCCGGGAAAAAGCGGTAGCCGCCGCAGGGTGCAGGGACTATTCCCCATTTTTCCAAGATCTCCATAACTTTTATTGCAAAGGAGTTTGAAGCTGTAGGTACGGGTTGTGTAGAGGTTGAATCCATGTAGAGGCTGTACAGCAGGGGAGAGAGGTCAACAACCTCTGCACCAAGTGTGCTGCACATCCATTCCACATTTTGGTCGTTTTCGTAAACGTTGAATGTGCAAGTGGTGTAGGCCAGGTAACCACCGGGAACAAGTGCCGGCCAAATATCGGAAAGAATCCTTTTTTGTCGTGCAGCAGAGATTTCCACGTTTTGTGCAGACCACTCCTTTACAGCTGAAGGGTCTTTACGGAACATTCCCTCGCCCGAACATGGGGCATCTACCAGTATGAAATCGAAATAATTACCGGTGCCGATGGTGTGGGAGCATATTTCGCGTGTGTCAAAACTCACCACCTTTGCGTTGTGGTATCCCCACTTCAAAATGTTTTCGCGCAGAGGTGCCACACGGCTCTTGATCACTTCGTTGGCCATAAAACTGCTGCCCGGCGGTATCATGGAGAGCAGGTGTGTACTTTTACCCCCTGGTGCCGCGCACAAATCCAAAATATTGCAAGCTTTGTTTTTGAGCAGAGGTTCCAGGAGCTGAAGGAACATTGAGGAGGGTTCCTGCACATAATATGCTCCTGCATGGAGAGCAGGATCTTCCGTAAAATCGGGCCTCTGCCCAAGGTAAAAACCATGGGGGCACCAAGGAACCTGTTCGTTATTATCTATTGCTTCGTTTGCTATGGAACTTACCTCTTTGGAGAGAGGTTTGGATGGGTTGAGACGGATAGATATTGTTGGGGGAGAATTGAAAAGGGCGTCGAGGACCAGCGGTGTTAACAAGGGACCGGCTGCCTGTTGCAGATA
>WARP01000141.1_pt1 | contig 15322 bp, 9 predicted proteins | sample 4769151 | NCBI WGS metagenome assembly WARP01 (sample SAMN08893023, study PRJNA449175) | gut metagenome | isolation source: rumen sample fed with dry roughage | host: cow | place: India: Nagpur | collected 2016 | reverse complement strand
TGACTGGAGATAACCTCGATGCACCGGCAAATAACCTGCATAACAAGAAAATGTGAATTTATCCGAGTGATCAATTCTGCAAGGGCCTGGAAATGATCGGGAAGCAGCAAACCTCTGCAAGGCAAGCATATGTAAATTTATCCGAGTGATCAATCCTGCAAGGGCCTAGAAATGATCGGGAAGCTGCAAACCTCTGCAAGGCAAGCATATGTAAATTTATCCGAGGGATGCAAGCAGTTTTTTTATGTTTTGGGCTTCGTGTTTGCTGCAGACGAGTATGTTGTCGGGGGTTTCCACGATGATTGCGTCGTGGATGCCGAGTATGGAGATTGGTTTGCCGGTGGTGCTGATCACTATGTTGTTGGAGGAGTCTACTTCAGTCACTCTTGTCCCGTTTGCAACCGTGTGATTTTCATTGCCGGGGAACACATCGGCAAGGGCGGGGTAACTGCCTATGTCGTTCCACCCGAAATCGGAAGGGATAACCATTGTGTTTTCGAATTTTTCCATGATCCCAAAGTCAATGGAAATCTTTTGGAAGGCAGAGAAAAGCTCGATGAGCCTGTTATCAAGGGGATCCCTCATTGCATCGCCCAAAGAGGCAATCTGTTGCAATGTTTGGTAATGGGCCGGCAGCAATCTTGCAAAAGCATCCATCATCACATCGGTCCGGAAGATGAACATTCCGCTGTTCCAAAGGTGCCTGCCTCCCTCCATATACTGTACAGCCTGCTCCAGTGGCGGCTTTTCACAAAACCGAAGAACCTTTGCTGGTTGTGCAACGTTTCTCCCACTGAGATTGTCGAGGGCAGAGACCGTACCGGCAGGAGTCTCCAGGTAACCGTAACCGGTTTCGGGATAGGATGGTTTGATTCCAAGTGTAACGATTGCCTCTTGTTCTTGAGCGCACGCCACACCTTTTGCAAGGACTGAACGGAAGTTGTCGTTGTCCTTTATAAGGTGGTCGGAGGCAAGCACAATCATTGTGCTGCCAGGTATCTCCCTTTCAATTACCACCGAAGCAAAGCCAATGGCTGCGGCCGTATCTTTGAATGCCGGTTCAATGATGATGTTGCCCGCAGGAAGGTCCGGGAGCTCTTCCATTACTGCAGGAGCCTGGACGGAGTTGGTTGCAACGAAAATATTTGATAGGGAAACCATCGGGGAGACCCTCTCCACTGTCATTTGGATTAGTGATTTGTGAGGGTCTACCAGCCTGAGCAGCTGTTTGGGCCTCTCCTTGGTGGAGAGAGGCCAGAATCTCTCTCCCGACCCCCCTGCCATTATTAGGACAACCAGGTTTTCTTTTGTCATGTCAACTTTCTTAAAAATTGTTTTTGAAGCCAAACATTGCACAATAGAAACAATGATATTCACAACTTGTGCAGGATGGCATTGAGACAAAGTTAGTCAAAAAATAGTGGTATATTTGCCACCAAGATCAAATGTTTGTTAACCCTCAAATTACTGTTATATGAAATTCTTTATAGATACTGCCAATCTGGACCAGATCCGGGAAGCCAACGAACTGGGTGTCCTGGACGGAGTTACAACCAACCCGTCACTTATGGCCAAAGAGGGTATAAGTGGAGACGAGAATATTAAAAACCACTACATCGATATCTGCAACATTGTGGAAGGGGATGTCAGCGCAGAGGTCATTGCCACCGACTACGAAGGGATGATCTCGGAAGGGACCGATTTGGCCGCCCTCCACTCACAGATAGTTGTCAAGGTACCCTGCACTAAGGATGGAATCAAGGCTATCCGTTACTTTAGCGAGAATGGTATCAAGACCAACTGCACACTTGTATTTTCACTTGGTCAGGCCCTGTTGGCCGCAAAAGCCGGAGCCACTTACGTCTCTCCTTTCGTAGGCCGGCTGGACGATATCTCCACCGACGGTATTGCCCTGATAAGGCAAATTGCAGAGGTATATAACTATTACGGATACCGTACACAAGTACTGGCAGCCTCAATCCGCCACACGATGCATATAATCCAATGCCTGGAAGCCGGAGCAGATGTTGCAACCTGCCCGCTGGATGCTATCATGGGACTGCTCAGGCACCCCCTCACAGATTCGGGTCTGGAAAAGTTCCTGGCAGACTACAAGAAAGTAAACGGGTAAAATACTAGCCACACAGATCCTGTAGCTCCTCCAATACCTTGCGGCGCTTCTTGTCGGAGAGCCCTAGTGAGTCAAGGGCACTTTTGTTTCCCAATAGTTGCCTGCAAATCACAATGCCCTTTTCCATGAGGGCATTTTTGTTGGCTGCAGTCAATTGGGTGAGTGAAGTTATCGGGAATATCCTCTCCCTGTCAATTATATCCTTTATGCTCTCTCCTTTGGGGAAGTCCCAGCTTAGCAAGTGCAGGCCTGCGCAGAGGCCGTAAGCCTCGGCATCGGCAGTGAAGCGTGTATTGGTCACAATACCTCCCGAAAAGGCATAGCCGTCGTATTGTCTTTGGCTGCTTCTCTTTGCAATGATATCGTCTACCCTGGAACGGATGTAAAGCGGAACCTGTACATTGGCATTCTTTCCTGTGCTGCTGTAGTATTTGCATTCCACAAAGCGTTGCTGTTTACCTTTCGTTGCAACCACATCCACCTCATGCGAAACACACCTACCGTCCAAAACCTTGCCAACCTCAACATCGTAGCCCATCAGACGGTAGATCTCCCCTGTGAAATATTCAAACGGGTAACCGGTAGGTCCCATCTCCATCATGGCGTTTTTAAGTTTGTACCTGGCGGCATTGCTCACAGTCTCTTTCCGTAACATGGCAAATGCCCTTTTGTATATGGCTTTGCTGGGAATCCCGGCATCTCCGCCGGTAACCCTGTGCAGGCGGGTGCTCTCCTCTTGCAACCATTTTTCTATCTCATTGGCAATCTTGTCTATGATGTTGGATGGAGCCCCGGAACGCGTAAGCGATTCCTTTAGTTTGGAAGCACTGAAAGGCTGCTCTTCGCCGGAGGCCTTCCTTATCATTGGTGTAGCTTTCATATATCTCGATTAAGGCTATAAAGTTAGGTTTTATTTGTATCTTTATGATGGAAATTTGCATTTTTACAGCAGAAACCTAATAAGACTTTTATGGCAAAAGCTAATAAATTCGGTACATTCGGGGGAGTATACACCCCTTCCATATTAACCTTGCTTGGTGTGATAATGTATATGAGGCTTCCCTGGATCACAGGGCAGATGGGTCTCTGGGGTACGCTGGCCATAATATTTGTGGCACATATAGTATCGGGATGCACCGGGCTGAGCGTAGCCTCGATAGCCACAGATAAAAGGGTTGAGACCGGGGGGACCTACTACATAATATCACGTAGTCTTGGATTACCTATAGGGGGGACCCTCGGATGGGCCCTCTTTGCCGGTCTTTCACTTAGCGTGAGCCTTTACCTGATAGGTTTTGCAGAGGTATTCCTGGGGCTTGTGGGAATGGAGGCTACCCTGGACAATATCCGGATAATGGGCTCGATAATCCTGTTTGCAGTGTTGGTGCTCACCTTTATCAGCACTTCCCTCACCATCAAGACACAATATATTATCCTTACCATAATGGTGCTCTCGATCCTCTCCATTTTCCTGGGGAGGCATGATCTTCATCCGGCAGAACCACAGGTGTCTGCCATTCCGGAGGCTCTTCCATGGATAACTCTTTTTGCCATATTTTTCCCGGCTGTTACAGGGTTTGAGGCAGGGGTTGCGATGTCGGGGGACCTGAAGGATGCGCGCAAGTCCATCCCGCGCGGTACTATAATGGCAATATTGACAGCATTGGTGGTTTACGTTGGTCTTACCATTTTCTTCTCGTACACTGTGGACTCCTCACAATTGGTAAACGACCCCAATATCCTGTTCAATACATCGCTGGTCCCCCAGCTGGTTATGGCAGGGGTATTGGGAGCAACCCTTTCCAGCGCTTTGGGGAGCATACTTGGAGCCCCACGTATATTGCAGGCGGTTGCCAATGACCGCATAGCCCCCTCATTCCTGGGAAAGGGATTCGGAGCATCTAACGAACCCCGCAATGCCCTTATATTTACGTATATGATTGCACAGGCCGGAATCCTTATAGGGGAACTGAATGCCATTGCAAGGGTTGTGACTATCTTTTTCATAATCACATACGGCTTCCTGAACATTACTTACACTGTTGAGAGCTGGGCCAGCAGCGACTTCCGTCCATCTTTCAAGATTCCAAGGATTGTGAGCATAATAGGGGCTTTGGCCTGTATAATCCTGATGATCCAGTTGGATATCCTCGCCCTTGGAATCGCAGCCGTCATACTTACGGCACTATTCCTTTACCTCAGGAAGAAGGAGCTCAGCCTGAGCACCGGTGACAGCCGTTCAAGCATATGGCTCTCGTTGGTTAAATCGGGTTTGATGAGGCTTGCAAAAAGCGAAGACAAAAGCCGCAACTGGCGCCCCAACATCATTGTATTTAGTGGCGGGGCCACTAAGCGCCCCTACCTGCTGCAGCTCGCAATTGATATGGTTGGAAAATTGGGAATTTTTACCAATTTCGAATTGATAACCGAGTACACCAAAAGTGAAACACAGGATGGATGCAGGGTGGTCAATCCCTTGATGGACAGCACAGCAGAAGTAGTGTTCGAAACTTTGGACCAGAGCAGGGGCATTATCACCCGAAAGCATAAATGCAACGATATTTATGAGGGTATAGGGCTGATCAGCAGTGTTTATGGTTTCTCGGGCTTTGAACCCAATACCGTGCTTATGGGCTGGCCCAAACAGGTTGCCCAAAACGAAGCCTTTGAATCATTGATTAAAAGCCTGGTAAAACAAGATTACAACATAGCCCTCCTGAAGCATGATAAAGGAAAGGGTTTTGGGGAGTACAAATGCATTGACGTGTGGTGGAGGGGAGGCAGCAACACACTTCCCCTGGCATTCCACATGGTTAGGTTTTTGACATCGACAACCCATTGGCGCAGGGCTAAAGTAAGGGTTTTGGCTCTTTGCGGCAATGCAAGGTTACGGGAGAGATACAGTTCTGTCATAGAATCATTGTTGTCCGAATTCAGGATTGATGCCACAATAAAGATAATTACAGACGCAGGCAGCAAACCGGAACACGAAGTTATCAGGGAAGAGTCGTCGGGGTGCGACTTATCCATTGCTGATGCCTCCTTTAAGGGTACAAGCCTCAATGAAGTGATAAACAACACAGACCAGCTCGCGTCCGTTCCGGGTTCATTTTTATTTATCCATGCAGACTCCTCCTTCGAAGAGATTCCGGGTCTTTTGGCCCAGGCAGGTTCAAGTACAGAAGGCATCACAATCGGCAATGAAGGGTTTACAGGTGTTGCATTGCTTGACAGAATCGAATTACCACAATCAGAGCCGCTGGGCAGCAAGTCAAAGTTATTGGTTGCGTCTATGGCCGGTGCATCAGAAAAGCTCGTAAACGGATGTCTTGAAAACATCATGGAAGAGAGGGAGCAGTTCCTGGAGAAACTCAAGGAGCTTGTATCTCAAAAGAGTGATGCAAATAAGTTGTCATTAGCTTTGATATCCTTGGCCGATGAGTATAAGGCAAATTCAATAACCTTGCAAATAAGGGAATTGCAAAAAGGAATAAGAGACTATATCAAAGCATCCGAAAATTCAGTCAAATTAATGCCACAATCAGTGGTTGTATCTTTTGACAGAGAAGATTACAAAAGACTGAGACCTAAGGGATTTTTGCAAAAGCTGCACCGCAGGGTAAAGCTGATAAGACTGAGTGCCCTTAAAAAGGATGTATCGGTAAAGGTAAGGGTCTCGCCTGCTGCAGGATATTACCTGCTTTACAAAAGGGCAAAGGGTATTCTTTCTTTCTACGAACATTTTACCGAAGAGAGCAGGCAGCACCTGTCAATACTTGCCGAACCGGAAAACATTCTTAACAACACTGCTTCGAGGGAAGCGGTTTTAGAGGCAATAGAGGGGGCCATCCAGTCCAACCGCGAATTCTTTGACCGTTACAAAACCAGGTTTGTCGAAGGGGTAAAAGCAGATATTGAAAGGTTCATATTTGAGATCCACTCCCCCCAGGCAAATATTCTTTCTCGCAGGTACAAAGCTTTGCTCGGGAAGTTACCCCGGATGCTCTCCTCTGCCGAGGAGTTCCCTGAGGAGTGGGCCAATGAGATGACCAACCAGATGAACCGCATCAGGCTGGACCTGGTTTACATGAATTTGCGGGAGAAACTCAAGGCTTCACTCGCCACACTATACAATACTTTAAAAGGAAAGACTTCTCAGGCTCTTTTCAAACAATTGGATGAATTTGAAGGGAAGGTGAAGGAGATACTTGAAAACGGAGAATCCGGTTCAATCAGCATTTTTACCGGCACTTTGGTTACCGATGCTTGTTTCAATTCGTTGTTGAGTGATATCGAGAAATATACAGGTATGCTGGAAGAGAGTGTGACCATCGGGGACCAGAACGAAGTGTACACAATACCTCTGCGCAAAACGGCTGATTATTACATTAGCAATGAGTTTACAAACATAGTAGGACGCGAGTCCCTCTCTTTTACCGCCACATTGAATGAGCTGCAGTCTACCCTGAAGAATCTTGTGAAGTTGGCTAATTTTACAATTGAAAATGAGTCCGAAAGAGGTGAGGAAGACGTGCAAAGGGAGGCCCGCCGGAAGGTTTTGCTGGAGAATATCCTGGATAGTATCAAAAATGAAAAGGAGAGGATCAACCGCTCCCTTGCATCAGTCAAGAAAAACCTGGACCAGGCACTCCGCAAAGCATTTGAACCTCTCTCATCGGTGTCGATAATCAAGAGCAGTACAGCGATAAGGAAAAAAGTGAGGGAGTCCGGCAAAAAGGGGCTTCTTTCGGAAACCAAGGAGTTTGTACGAGAAGCCTCTGCAACGATCCGGAATAGCATTGTCGGTCTTTTGTACCGGCAGAGCGAAGGCGTGCTTTGGGCGGGGAAGCTGTCCGGTAACAGTGTGGAGGTTAGTAAGGAGTATACCGCCCCCGACAAAGGGGTGCTGGAGCTGCTTCCCTTCTATTACCTGAATCTCTTTACAGGGAGGTTGGGGATAGGAGAGGATTTTTGGACCGGTATGGAAGAAGAGACCTCCAGAGGCAGGAAAGCCATGGAGAGGTTCATGTTTGGTATGCGTGGCATTATACTGGTGACTGGGGAGCGCAGGTCGGGCAAGTCAAGCCTTAGCAGGCATTTGGCAAGTATTCAGTTTGGTGTGCGGGATGTGTTTTACGTGAGGGCTCCAAAGGAAAGCACCTGTGATGTGTCCCTCTTCGAAAAAAGTCTGTACGAAGCAATACAGAGCCAGAGGGGAAACAAAGGTTACAACATGGAGTACCAGGGAAGGGAGAGCCTTGAGGCGCTCCTCTCAAATGCGGGAGGCAAATGTGTAGCTGTAATTCACGACCTTGAGCTTTGGTGGGAGAGGAGAGAAGGAGGTAGTGCAGTGGTAGAGAGATTGATAGATTTGGCCCAGACCTACGGGAGGGACATTCTTTTTGTAGTCAATGTGAACCGCCATTCGCTCAAGATAATCAACTCGCTTACATCAATCAACTCCTGGGCTATTGATATTATCGAGTGCCGTCCTTTCCCTGCCAAACAACTGAAGGAGTTCATTGTTGCCAGACACAAAGCCGGAGGTCTCAAATTTGTGCTGGGAACTACCCGCGAAGATCAGATGTCGGAATGGGACTATGCAAGGCTGTTCAACCATTTGTTCAATTTGTCCGGAGGCAACCCCGGATATGCCATCAACCTGTGGCTTGGGGCAATCAAGAATATTTCGGGCGAGACCATTTTCATGGAGAGACCCAAGGGTGCAGATGACGTTATTATCGGCAGACTCACGGCCGAAGAGGCAGTGATGTTGTTGCAGTTTGTGTTGCACCGCCGCTTTTCGGCCCCTCATCTGGCATCGCTGTTGATGAGTGATCCGGGTCATGTCTCATCCAGGATAAGGGTTTTGCTTCAACGGGGAATCCTGACCGAAAAATTCCCGGGGATATTTTCATTAAACCCTATGCTTGTTCCCCATATTGTCCGCAGGTTAAAGTCCATGGAGTTATTGTAATTGATAAATAAGGATTTGGTATGATATATTTGAAGATTTTCCTTTTTGCACTGCTGCTTTATGCATTTTTGAAATTTGCCCGCAACCTCATTCCCAGGGTACCGGCCGGCAAACAGGTGCGGAGTGCAATGATAAGGCTCTTTCCTGTGATAGAGATGCTTTTTTGGTTTTTGTTCATAATCAACGGGGCGCAGTTGCTGTTTGGGGAGCTGCCCACCTACCCGGTGATAATGACAGCCATCATACTCTCCCTGGCGGTAATCCTTGCCTGGTATTTCCTAAGGGATTTTGTTGCAGGAAGCCTTTTGAGGGGTGAGAATGGTTTTGAGCCCGGAATGGAAATCAAGACTGATGTAGCTGAGGGTACAATCCAAAAGGTTGGCTACAGGTCATTGGAGTTGCTTACTCCCAAGGGAGAAACCGTAAAAGTCCCCTACAGTCTCATAAGTAACACCACCATAACCCGCAAGGGAGGAAAGGCCAAAAAAGCAGAGCATTTGCTGGAACTCACCTTTGGCTCCGGTTTGGAAATCAGCCGGGTCAAATCGCTCATCGGTCGCAGGATTATGGAGATGCCATGGATAACAAGCGAGGAGAGTATGAACGTCGAGATATCTGCGCTGCCGGGAGGTAAATACAACGCCAAAGTGAGGTTCTTTACAATCACAGCCGAAACAGCTGCAAAGACCGAAGAGAACCTCAGGAAATTCGTGGAAGGACTGGAGGGTTGAACCCTATTTACCTATCTGGTAAGATACGAAACCAATCTCTTTAAGCTTCTTGTGATTTAATATGTTACGGCCGTCAAACAAGAATGCCGGTTTTTTCATGGCATTGAAAATCCTTTCCCAGTCATAATCCCGGAATTGGTCCCATTCGGTAAGGATTGCTATTGCATGTGCATCGTCCATAGTGCTGTATGGCTCGTTATGTATTGTAACGGTCCCCAGCCCGGGACTCGGGCAATATACTTTTGCTTCGTTGTCGGCACATTTGCAGGAAAAACTGCCACCCGAGACCATGTTGAGGTCCTTTATGATTTGGGATGCAGAGACCTTGGGGTCATACACATGAATGTCGGCCTGATCCTGGAGCAGGTTCCATGCAACATAAATTGCAGCACTCTCCCTAGTGTCGTTGGTCTCTTTCTTAAAGGCCCATCCCAGGAATGTGATCTTCTTGCCCGAAACTGTGTTGAACAGCGTGGTGATGATCCTGGAAGAGAATCGGTTCTTTTGGTAGTCGTTGATCTTGAGCACCTGTTCCCAGTAGTCTGCAACCTCTGGAAGGCCAAGGGTGCGGCTTATATATACCAGGTTTAGAAGGTCCTTCTGGAAACATGAGCCGCCAAACCCAACGGAGGCTTTGAGGAATTTGGACCCGATACGGCTGTCCATGCCGATAGCTTTTGCTACCTCATCTACATTTGCACCGGTCTTTTCGCATATAGCACTCATGGCATTGATGGAAGAGATCCTCTGGGCCAGGAAAGCGTTTGCAGTAAGTTTGGAGAGCTCGCTGCTCCATACGTTTGTGCGGATTATCCTCTCCTGTGGAATCCATCTGGCATATATGGAGGCCAAAGCCTCGATTGCCTCAGCTCCCTCCTCACTCTCCTCGCCGCCGATCAGAACCCTGTCGGGATTGAGCAGGTCTTGTATGGCAGTACCCTCTGCAAGAAACTCCGGATTTGAGAGTATGCTGAATTTGTGGTTGTTCCCCGAGTTGTCCAGGATTTGTTTGATTGTCTGGGCTGTGCGTACAGGTATAGTGGATTTTTCTACTACAATCTTACCCTCGGTAGCTACCTGTGCTATTTGCCTGGCACATAGCTCAATATATTTTAAGTCGGCCGCCATTCCCTTCCCTTGGCCATATGTTTTGGTAGGAGTGTTTACCGAAATGAATATCATTTGGGCCTCCCTGATCCCTTTCTCGATATCGTCGGAGAAAAAAAGGTTGCGCCCCCTTGTCTCTGCAACAATCTCCTTGAGCCCGTTTTCGAATATGGGGAGGTTGTCCAGGTTTGGGTCATTCCATTGTGCAATCCTCTCTTTGTTGACATCTACCAGGGTTACAGTGATGTCGGGGCACATTTTTGCAATCACGGTCATGGTGGGCCCTCCCACGTAGCCGGCTCCGATACAGCATATTTTTTTGACGGGTGAAGTATTCATGTTGAATGGTTTTATACAGATGTAAAGGTAACAATTTTGGCTTTAGTTGTAGCGTTTTGGTTCTTGTTGCCGTATAGTAGACAGAAAGCTTTCGGAAATCAGTATTATAAATATTTTAAAAACAGTTTAAATTTCGGTTATGAGAAAGAGTAATTTTATGATTGTTGCGGTTGCGGTCATGGTCGGTTTGTTCACTGCAACTTCATGTTTGAAGAGTGAGTCGGAGTACGAAAAACAGGTGAAGATTGACGACAAGATCCTTGCTGATTTTATTGCAGCACAGAGTATCACGGCCCAAAAGCACAGTACAGGCTTTTATTATCAGGTGATAGAACCCAATGACGAGGGAGCTGCTTTGAAAAAGAACGATGTGGTAATATTCGATTACAGCATATATACCCTCAGCGGGACACTTATCCAGACCAATACCATCGAAGGTGGTGTTCCTGCAATGCTCAAGTTGCAGACCATGACAGTAATACCCGAAGCCCTCGATTACGGTGTCTCTTTGATGAAGGTTGGGGAGAAATACCGTTTCTATGTGCCATCATACCTTGCATACGGAAGCTACAGCACCACTGACTTTGCTCCTCATACCAACTTCATAATTGATTTGGAGGTTACAGATGTAAAGAGCGAAGATGAGATTGAGGCAGCCCAGAAAGATTCCATTGCGAATTACGTGGCAGAACACTATCCCGAAATGGTAACTTCTCCTTCGGGTCTATACTTCTTGGACAGCATTCCCGGTACCGGATCCAAGCCTATGAGTAACAGTGTGGCGGTTGTGGATATCAAACGCAGGTACCTGGACAACACGGTTACCATGTCAAACGATGCAGCCACAATCTACCTGGACAGGAACCTTAATGCTCCCGGCCTGGAAGAGGGTATCAAGCTCACCAAAGAGGGTGGCACATCGGTACTGGTGATGCCTGCCAGCATCGGGTTCAGACAGAGTGTATGTGTCATACCTCAAAAAACCAGGGCCAAATTGTACGAACAACAGATAATCAACAATAATGTAGAACCCTATTCGATCCTTAAATACACCGTTAAGTTGAAATCGGTAATGTATTAAAAAAGAGCAAAGATTTTAGTCAAGCAAATTGTTTTTTGCTCAATTGGAAATAGTACCTTAATTTTAATGTGTGGCAGATAGGAATCATGAAAACCTGGAATCGCTTGTAAGCGGTTGCATACAGAAGGATCAACGGGCTCAGGAGAAGTTATATAAAATGTACTTTGGTTATGCCCTGAGTGTTGCCCTTCTGTATTGTAACGACCGTAATTGTGCCATGGCAGTTGTCAATGATAGTTTTATCAAGATATTTTCGCAAATCAAAAGGTTTGACCTGCAAATGTCTTTTAAAGTGTGGTTACGTAAGATTGTCATCAACACAGCACTGGACCAGTTAAGGAAAGAAAAGCGAAACCCGAGGTTTGACCAGGCAGAGAATCTGGCTACGGAGGATCTGTCGGCCGGGATAACCGCTAAATTGCAGGCGCGGGATATCGAGGCCCTGCTGGACTATCTGCCCCACATTTTAAAAACGATATTTTGCCTGTATGAGATAGAAGGGTACTCGCATGGTGAAATTTCAAGGCTTATGAACATACCCGAAAGCTCTTCGAGGGTGTACCTTACAAGGGCCCGTAAGAATTTGAGGGAGTTATACTTATTGAATAATAAATAGAGGGAGTGATGAATCAGGACAATGAGAGGGATTTAGACAAGAGGATTGCAGATCTCATCAAGGAAAAAATAGTCGGCAGGGAATCCGGGGAGTACATTCCCGGTGCATGGGAGGGATTCCTCTCACAAAAGGCTGCACTTGCCAGAAAGAGGAGGATGCTTCTATACCGGCTCTCATCGGCAGCGGCCGTTTTGGTTGTGCTGGCGGGTCTTTTTTTCCTGACCCCCTATGATTCAAAAACCCCTCCGGTTTTGGTTGTGCAAATGGAGGGTTCCTCTGAAACCTCTCTGACGGACAGTGCAGTAGCCCCTCAACCTTTGGTTGCAGAGGTTATTCCGGAGGCGGGCAAGTTAAAAACGGAGAGAGTTCCCGTGAAAGAGAAAGCGGGCAAGAGCGACTCCTTTGAAAAGGCAGAGGCTCAGCATCCAACCGGGGAGTTGCGATCCAAAACGGTGGCACAGCCGGTGACAGAGTCGGTGACAGAGTCCGAGACACAGTCAAAGCCAGCGACACAAACACAAACACAAACAGGGACACAGGCTCAAAACAATACTCAGCCCAAAAACGAAACACAGGCCCAACCAAGAAGGATCCCGGAGGCAGAGCAAGGGCAGACGACCTTGGGCCGGTACAGGGAAAAAGATCGCAGGGCATTGAGGTTTGGAGTGAATGTTTCTCCGGGATTCAACTCCTCTTCGGGCTCTTCGGGTTCGTTCAACTACGCAGGAGGAGTATCCCTGGATATTGCAATTGCCAAAAATGTAAGTATTTCTACCGGGGTCCAAATAGAGCACCAGGACGTGGAAAGCAGGACTTCGGATGGCGGAGGCCGTGCTGCTATGCCCGCCTCATATACCGATGCAACTCTTACCAATCTGGATATACCCATTAATGTCACCTGGAGGTTCCATACCGGAAGTTCGGGAAGCTACTATGTGTCGGGCGGCGTCTCTACCCTTGCCTATGTGGATGAAAAGTATACCAATACCTCTTACCGCCAGGAGGTGAAAGGCAATATCATGTATGATGCTCCGGAAGAGTCTGTGGTTACCTACAAAGTAGAGAACGTTGAGGTGGTCAAGGAGCTGGAGCCTTCGCCTTCCAATGCTTTTGATGTGGCCGGCAGGCTCAACCTGATGATTGGTTACGAGCAAAGGATTTCTCCTAGGCTCAACCTCCACATAGAGCCTTTTGTCAAGATACCCCTCTCGGGACTGGCTTCCCAAAACATTCGTTTTACAACCGGAGGAGTTACATTCAAGGTGTCGTTTTAGTTAATTCCAGGCTGGTATCCAAAAAGAGATGGTGGTGCCGGTGCCTTCTTTGGAGGTTACTTCGATTCCGCCTCCGAGGGCGTCGACATAGGATTTTACTATTGCAAGGCCCAGCCCTGCCCCCTGATGTTCGCGGCTAAGGCTGTAGTCCAATGTTTCGAATGCTTTGAATAGTTTTTCCATCTTGGAAACAGGGATGCCTATTCCGGTATCGGAGAGTTCAAAACAAACCTTATGCTCCTCTTTTTTTGCCCTCAGTGTTATTGTCCCCTTATGGGTGAATTTTATTGCGTTGCTGATGAGATTCTGGAATATCCCTTCCAGCTTCAGTTGGTCAGTCTGTATTGAGAAGTTAGCGGGCAGGCTGCTCTCCATTTCAAACAAGAGCCCTTTGTTTTGTGCCTGAGGCAGGTAGAGTGTGTGCACGTAGCTAAGGAATTGGGGCATATTGGTTGTGTTGATCTCGTTTTCGGAAAAACCGGCTTCAATTTTGGAAATCTCGATGAGGTTTCCAATGGTTTTTGTGAGGCGCTGGCCGGCCTCTTTTATTATGTTTATGTAGGTTTCCCTCTCCTCGTCCAGGGTATCTTTGTCGGAAAGGAGCTCTACAAATCCCATGATCGCATTCATGGGTGTTTTGATCTCGTGGCTGATGTTGCCTATGAAAGCTGTTTTGAGGCGGTCGCTTTGCTGTGCCTGTTCCTTTGCAGCAATCAGGTCCTTGATCATGATGGAGCGGCTCACGGCAAGAGCAAGCTCATGGGCAACCATCTCCATCAACAGCAGGCTGTTTCTGTCGTAGGCATCAGGGTTGGAGTTGCTGAGTATTATTACGCTGCCAAGGGATTTGCCTTCGGAGATCATGGGGACTCCTGCCCAACACTCGGGGATTTGTGGCGGAAGTTGCAGGTTGTGCAGTCTGGTAAATGCAATCATCTCTTCCTTTCTCAAAATCATGGATCGACCGTTCTTGGCAACGAAACCAGACATTGAAATATCTGCCGGCCATTCTTCATAGGATTCATTCTCGTTGGAAAAGAATAGTTTTTTCATTTTGTTTTCGTTGCCATCGTACAAAACAACTGCAAAATTGTCGGATTCAAGGAGCCTTTTGAGCTCTTCGTGCACAACAGCCAGGAGGCTCTCCAGGGAGGGAGCGGTCATGGAGTTACGGGTAATCTTGTAGAGTATCTTTTGGGCCTCTTCCTGCTGCTTTTTGTCCGTGATGTCGTGGATTATCAAGTGGAGGAATTGTTTGCCTCCAAGCTCAATCACACTGCTGTACAACCGGACGTGGATCAGTTTTCCGTCAGATTTGAGATGTGCCTGTTCGCATATAGCGTTTTTAATGGCAATGATTTTTTCCAGGGTTTTTCCGTTGGACTTGCTGCCTGGTGCCAATAAGGAAATGAACTCCTTGTTGCGCAGCTCCTTGGAGGAATAACCGTAAAACTGTGCAGCGGAAGGGTTGGCGTCGGTGATCTTGCCCGACCGGACATCTACCAGCAGCTTTGGTGCCGAGTGCTCTTTGAAGAGGGTACGGTATTTTTTTTCACTCTCCAGCAACTCCCTCTCTTTGAATTTTGACTCTGCAATCTCCCACACCACATCGGCGAGGAATTCGGTCAGGAAAACATCATGGGAACTATATGGTTTGGGTTTGTTGGAAATTGCAAGGGCTGCTACCACTGCTCCTTCCCGGATTACCGGGACAACAATTTCCCGGATGATTTGGGGATGGTTCGGAGGGTAACCCTTTTTACCCTCGACGGATTCGAAATCGTTATGTATTATTGTCTTTTTTTGTCTAATGGCATCGGCCCACACTCCTGCAACACTCACAGGACTGTGGGTGTATTTCCCGATCAAGTGTCTGAATTGTCTTTCGGTCTCGGCAGACCAGGCTGTCAGGGCTATGTTTTCCTGGTCTTTTTTGAAGAAATGGGCAAAGCCCAGGGGACTCCCGGTTATGACTCCTACTTTGTTAAGTGTCTCACGAAGGGTCTCCTCAAGACCGTTTTTTGAGGCGTAAGCCAGCAGTTCGGACCGGGTCTCTGCAAGTATTC
>WARP01002603.1_pt1 | contig 15325 bp, 11 predicted proteins | sample 4769151 | NCBI WGS metagenome assembly WARP01 (sample SAMN08893023, study PRJNA449175) | gut metagenome | isolation source: rumen sample fed with dry roughage | host: cow | place: India: Nagpur | collected 2016 | reverse complement strand
GCTTTGCCATGCTCGCCTCTGCCGTAACTTTGCCCAACATGTGGTGTCAAACCTTGTGTAAACCCTATTCCGAAAACCATTCCCAGAATGAATATGGAATTTGCAAATGAGACCGAAGCAAGTTGGGCAGTGCCAAGGTGCCCGACCATAATATTGTCGGCCAACTGAACTGTAACCTGTCCTGCCTGGGTGAGCATCACAGGTATTGCCATAGCCAGGTTCCTTTTGTAGAAAGGAATATACTCTTTTATATTCATTTTGCAAATATACTGCTCTTTAGCGTAATTCCACACTATGTCAATCATTGGCTTTTTTTATTTAACTTTACGGTTATTAAAATAAGTGTATTATGTCTATATCATACATGGAAAGAGCTAATTCGTGGCTCTCCGGAGGTTATGACCTCGAAACAAGGGATGAGGTATCACGATTGATTTCTAAAAACGGGAAAGAGCTTGAAGAGGCTTTTTACAAGAACCTTGAGTTTGGCACCGGAGGTTTGAGGGGAATCATGGGGGTTGGTACCAACAGGGTCAATCGATACACAGTCGGTATGGCAACACAAGGGTTTGCCAATTACCTGAAGGAGTCTTTTCCTGGTAAAGAAGGCATATCAGTGGTAATCGCATATGACAACAGGAACAAAAGCCGCTATTTTGCAGAGATTACCGCCGGTGTCTTTTCGGCAAACGGATTCATTGTTTATCTTTTCGAAGACCTCAGACCCACTCCGGAACTTAGCTTTGCTATCCGCCATTACCACTGTTGTGGAGGGGTAATGATAACAGCATCCCATAATCCAAAGGAATACAACGGATACAAGGTTTACTGGGAAGATGGGGCTCAGGTGACTGCTCCCCATGATAAAAACATAATAGCACATGTCAACAGGATTGCAGACCCTTCTATGGTGAGATTTGACGGAGATCCTGCCAAAATAAAGATGATAGGAAGGGAGACCGATGAGGAGTACCTAAAAGCAATTCTTTCGTTGACCCTTAATGATAATCTGAAATCCACATCCAGTGATCTGAAGATAGTTTACACCCCCTTGCATGGAACAGGAGTCCGTGTAGTGCCCGAAGCATTGAGAAGGGCCGGGTTCAAACTGATATTCAATGTGCCGGAACAAGATATCAATGATGGGGATTTTCCTGCTGTTGCCTCCCCTAATCCCGAAGAAAAGGTTGCTCTGCAAATGGCAATAAAAAAGGCAAACGAGGTTGGTGCCGACTTGGTTATGGCAACAGACCCGGATGCCGACAGGCTCGGAATTGCCGTAAGGAACGACCTGGGGGAGATAATCCTTTTGAACGGCAACCAGATGGCTTCATTGTTGACCTTTTACCTTTTGGAAAAACAACATACGGCAGGTATTTTAAAGGGTGGTAAGAATGGAGATTACATGGTCAAGACAATTGTAACTACCGACCTTATCAAAGCTATATGCGACCATTACGGAGTTGAGCTGTTCAATGTATTGACCGGGTTCAAGTTTATCGCAGAGGTAGTCAGGAGGCTTGAGGGAAAACGCCGGTTCATTGGTGGAGGAGAAGAGAGCTACGGATTCAATGCAGGTGAATTTGTAAGGGATAAGGATGCCGTTTTGACATGTTGCCTTGTGGCAGAGGCGGCGGAATGGAGTAAGCAACAAGGTAAGACCCTTTACGAGTTGCTGGTTGATATCTACGTCAAATTCGGCTTATACAAGGAGCACCTGGTATCATTGACCAAAAAAGGAAAAGATGGGCTGGAACAGATTGAGTCAATTATGCGTAAGTTCAGGGAAACTCCCCCCGAAAGCATAGATGGCTCGCGGGTTGTTATGATACATGATTATCTGTTGCAGGAGAGTGTAGACACCATCAGTGATTTACGCTACCAGATAAACCTCCCTAAATCCAATGTACTACAATACATAACTGCCGACAATACCATTGTGTCTGTAAGGCCGTCCGGGACAGAGCCCAAGATCAAATTTTATTTTGGGGTAAAAGCAGGCCTGGATTCAAAAGAGAAATTTGACTCTACTGATTCTCTTTTAATGGAAAAGATTTTAAGGATAGCAGATCAGTTTACCAAGTTTTAACAAATTTACAATGACTCTTCACAAAAGGTATTTTGCTTTTTTTTCAATATTACTGTTTGTTTCTCAACAATTAATGTGTACTGCGATTTTTGCCCGGCAAAACTCCGGTTTACAAGAGGATTACAAAAAGGCGGTCCAGGTAGAGAAGATCCTCTCTGCAATGACAACAAGGGAGAAGATTGCACAACTATTCATTGTTGCATTCAACGATAACCCGGAGGACAAAAACACAAAAGAGGCAATTGAACTCATCTCAAAGGAGAAGGTGGGAGGTGTGATCATCATGAACTCATCTCTTACTCCCGGAGCCAGGATGATCAACCATCTCCAGTCTCTCTCTGAGGTACCGTTGCTTGTCACCCTTGATGGTGAATGGGGTGCCGCAATGAGGTTTGATTCTGTCATTGCTTTCCCACGCCAGATGCAGATGGCCTCAATGGACAATGAATCACTTGTTTTCAAAGTGGGTGCAGCCATAGGGGAGCAGACAAAAAGATTGGGGATGACTGTAAACTATGCCCCTACAATAGATGTAAATAACAATCCTTCCAACCCGGTAATCAACACCCGTGCCTTTGGAGAGAACAAGGAGGTTGTTGCCAGGTACGGGATTGCTTACCTTAGAGGGATGCAGAGTTCGGGAGTGGCTGGCTCTGCCAAGCATTTCCCTGGACACGGGGATACCGATACCGACTCCCACCTCGCCCTTCCCATACTCTCTTTCAGCAGGCAGAGACTGGATTCCCTTGAACTATATCCATTCAGGAAAATCATAGAAGCTGGTACCGATATGGTGATGGTAGGGCATCTGGATGTCCCGTCTCTGGATAACAGTGGTCGGCCATCCTCCATTTCTCATAAGATTGTCAACGATCTTTTGAGAGTGGAGCTAGAATACAATGGGATTATAATAACAGATGCTCTTAACATGAAGGGTGTATCGGAGTATATGCCAAAGGAGCGTCTGCCCCTGGAAGCATATAAGGCTGGAAGTGACCTAATCCTGATGCCCGAAAATGTAATACAAGCCATAGATATCATGGAACGGGCTGTGAAAGATGGAGAGCTTTCTGAACACAGTTTGAATATCAGAGCAAAGAAAATGCTTATGCTCAAATCCCGCCTGGGCCTTTTTGAATCGACTGTGCAAATTGATTTGAAAAACCTTCACAAAGATCTCAATAAACAGTCGTACAAATCCCTTGTACAGGAGGTTGCCCATAATAGTGTGATATTGGTGGAGAACAAAAATGAAAACCTGCCTCTGAGGGAGATGACAGGTATGCGGGTTGCATCCCTCTCCTTGGGAGGGGATAAGTTTGGTACCGAATTCGGCAACCATGTAAGAAAGTACATTGATGCAGATACAATAGTGATGAGGGGTAAGTACTCCAGGAATGATCTATTGGCAACCCTAGACTCTTTGAGGGCATACGATCATATTTTACTGGCAATTCACAATACCGACGCAAGGCCTCAGAGAGGCTTCGGGATAGACAGTACCGAGATGGAGGTGTTGACAAACTATGCCAATGGCAAAAAGATAACTTTTGTATATTTTGGCAATCCACTTGCCTTGTCAAACCTCAAGAATATAGATGCATTCGAATCGGTCTTGATTGCCCATCAAAATACCCTTCACAATAATATTGCTGCAGTAAATATCATTTTTGGGGCTATCGGGGCACAAGGGAAGATGCCGGTTACTGCCGGACAATATTCTTTTGGTCATTCAATCTCAACAAATGGGGGGATCCGTCATTCATACAGTGTGCCCTTGGAGTTGGCTGATGGATTTGACAAATTGGAGGCAGATGCCCAGGATGTCATTAACACATATATTGAAAACCAAGTGTACAATGGTGCACATTTGGTATTCATGGATGGTAACAATGTGGTTTTAGATAAAGTATCAGGTTCCATGTCTGGCAGTATGCTGGTGGATATGGAGAGGTTTTCGTCCATTCTCACTTTAATTCCTGCAATCATGATATTGCGGGAAGAGGGAAAACTATCCCTAGAGGAGTTTGATGGGAATGCTCTGTTGTCGGACCTGCTGATGCACAGGTACTCCTCTGATGGCACTATTCTTAACGAACCTGTTTTTGACAATGATAATGTCAGGAGATTGATTGGGATCGTAGAACAGAGGTCTGGTGTCAGTTTCAATGATTTTGTCTGCAATAGGATACTAAAACCATTGGGAATAAAGGAGTTTGAATTTAATGGTACAGTCGTCTCTGCAAGGGTGGATCATTTGGTCAGAATGTTTTCCATGCTTAGAGCAGGCGGGGTGTACGGCGGAAAGAGGATAATGGGTAAGGACAGTGCATCTGATGCTTTGTTGTTTGCTTTCTACTACAGTAAAAACAACAACGGTAGCAATATCTGGATTGATTCCCGGGGAAAAAGGGTGATGATTTTTTTGAACGATGGTTCCAAGGAGAATATAAGCGGGGAGATGCTCAGAAGTTTGTTTATCGGATTTGTCGGTCAGAATTAGTCCCCAAGGCGAATAGTACTATATTGTACAAGATGTAAAGTGCAAAAGTAACCAACAACCATAAAGACCATTTGGCTCCTTTCATGACTGTTGGTATAACTGCCAGCAACGAGAGAAGTATAAAGATGATCCTGGTCTTGTTTTCCTTAAATCTTAAGGATTTAATTTTAAGGGAAAACATGGGGATATTGCATACCAACAAATAGGAGAGAACCAATGAAATTGACGGGTATACCCATATGTTTTCAAACATCTTGTCCAGCCCTTGGTAATATACCGTAAAGTGGATAAATGAGGCGATCAGGATTGCATTTGCCGGTGTAGGTACACCAATGAAACCCTCTGTCTGACGGGAGTCCGTATTGAATATTGCAAGCCTCAACGCCGATGCCAACACAATTACCAATGGGGAGTATATCAACAAAACTGTGACTGGCGCAGCCATTCCTTCAAAATTTTCTGGAGGGATAGAGCTTGTACGGTAAAAAAGAAGGATGGAAGGAGCCAGTCCAAAACTTACCAGATCGGCAAGTGAATCCAGCTCCTTTCCAATCTCTGAGTAGGCTTTTAAAAGACGGGCAGCAAATCCATCCAAAAAGTCGAACAATGCAGCTGCAAGGATAAGGTAAACAGCAAAAAGCTGCCACCCTTTTAATGCAAAAATCACAGCAATTGTACCACAAAGCAGGTTAAGCAATGTTATTGTGTTTGGAATATATCTTTTGATACCCATTTGAGAGTTGTTTTATAAGCCTAGTTTATTCCTGATTTCCGTTGGGATTGATTCAATGTGAACCATTACTGAGATACTTTTTGCCCTGAGGAAACTCTCTGACATATTGAGGTATCCTCCGAATTTGTTACGCTCTGTACCCCAGGAGTTTTTGGTTATATAGTATTTATTCCCCTTTTGATCCTTGACAATACCGGTCAGTAGCATCAGGTGATCATCGGTAGTTGTAAAGCTTTCGTAACCAGCTTGCCTTATTTCGGGAGTGACATTAACTTCCGGGAAGATTTCCTTGAATTTATACACCTCGGCATATTTGTCATCTACAGAGAGCTTCTCAAAGCGCGCCCTGTCTTCTCCAATCATAAATGACAAATCGTTGATTTCCGGATTTATGGCTATACCATTGGCGTGCGAAAAACCTCTTTCGCTAACATCCCCGTCCCAGCATACAGTATAGCCTTTGGTAAGAGCGTGGTCGATGATTTGCATGAATTCATCCAGAGGGACATTATAAAATTGGGCATGATCCCAGTTGTCCGGCACTTCTATTGTTGATTTTTTATAAAAGGGGATGTGGGTAAAACTGGTAATCTCTACATAATTATCCATATCCAGACCAAGGTAGGATGCAAAACCGGAAGGTGTGTACTCTTTTCCTTTGTAGGAAAAATGTTGAGGCACCTCCCCAAAATAAATGTCAAAAAGGGCGTTGACCAGCTTGTTGTATTCAGGGGACCTCTGTTTGAGCTCTACAGTTGCTGCCGATATTGCATTTACGAATTTGTTTACCTCCTTATGGTTATTGACAGGAGAGTCGTAGTTTATTCCGGAATATACCTCTTGGGGTACAATACCGTGTTCTTTTACAATTTTTGTAAACATGTGGGCAAGACTACCTTGTCCAAGATTCCCGTTTCCCCTGCGGAGGTAGTTGTCATTCATCCGATTGATATAGTTTTGCCGGACAACAAAGATTTCGGAAAGATCAAACTCGCCTTTTCCAAGGCGCAACAATTCCGATTCGAGAAAAGCAGCAGTGGCGTAACTCCAGCATGTTCCGCTGTTGGCCTGGTTTTTTACCGGGGTGGCAGGATTCCTTACAACATCGGTGAAGATGTAACCCTGCCCAGATAAAGAAACAAAGCAGAGCAGGGAAATAAAAAGTACATTGAAAAATTTGATCATTTTATTCATGGCCTTTTGATTTATTTGATACCTAGCTTATCCTTGATTGTTTTTGGGATGGAGTTTTTATGGACAACGATATTCATTGTCTTGTACCTCACAAAAGTTTCCGATACAAACCAATATCCTTTGTAATCTCCGGCTTCTCCCCAGGAGTTCTTTACCATATAATATTTGTTTCCCTTTTGATCGTTTGCAATACCGTAGATGTGCATACCATGGTCATCCGTTGTTTGACCATTATCAAATGATAATTGCCTCATTTCTTGAGTAATGCTCATTTCTGGAACAATCTCTTCCAAACTGAACAGTTTGTTGCTGAGTTCGGCTGCCGAGACTCCAAGCCATCTCTGCTGGTCCGAACCGGACATGTTTGAAACCTGTGTCTCGGGAACAATCGCAATCCCTTTGCGGGTGAACCCTTTCTCACTGACATCGGATGCCCAGAGCACAGTGTATCCGTTGTTGATTGAATGGTCAAAGATTGTCATGAATTCGTCCAAAGGGAGGTTATAAGATTTGTCCCATCTCCAATTGTCCGGTATCTCAAGGGCAAATTGCGAATAAAATGGGTGGTGGTTGTATGAAGTCAATGAGATGTAATCGTCAGGATTCAATCCAAGCTCTTTTGCAAAGCTGGAAGGAGTGTACTCTTTTCCTTTGTATGTGAACTTTTGTGGAACCTGGCCAAGATAGGCATCCAGGATTCCTTGATAACCGACCTTCCATGCCGGACTATATTTACCGTTTGGGTTTTTAAGCAGTGCTTTAACAAAACCGGCAAGTGCGGCATCCAACTCTCCGTGGACGTGGTTCTCTTCGCCATAATTGAGGCCCGTCATCACCTCTTCGGGTACTATCCCGTAATTTTTCCATACTGTGAGGACATCACCAAAAGAGCTGCCTGGAGCAAAATTTATATTGCCTCCGGTTCTTATATATTTATCTCCTTTATCTAAATAGGCCTTGGAAACAATGAACATTTCGGATAGGTTGTGTTCACCTTTTCCTGTACGGATCAACTCTGACTCCATGAAAGAAAGGGCCGAAAAACTCCAGCATGTGCTTGTTCTGTTTTGGTTTTTCACAGGTGTGACAGGGAGCTCCTTGATGGTAGTGAATTTATAACCCTCTTTGTTGGAACCTGCTTCCTGGCCGTTGATTTGAACCATGGAAAATGAGAAAAATAACGCCAGTATGAATAGCTTCTTCATAAGTGTTTAGTTTTATTTAGTTTGTAAATTTCAAAGGTATTAAAAAAAGTGGTTACACCCTAGGGGATATTCATATATTTGTGGGTTTGCAAAGATATACGCCACTCCGGGTTGTTTTTGATGTATTCTACAATAATGGGTGTGATGTACTCCCTTTTACTCCATTCAGGTTGCATATAGAGGAAACAGGAGTCAGATACCAGATTCCGGTTCTCCTCTGCCCAAAGGAAATCTTGTGCCTCTTCGATGATTACCTTGAGTTCGGAAGCTTTTTTATGGATATCTCCGATCGGGGGTTTTTTCTTTTTGGGAGAGAGGCAAATCCAATCATAAGTCCCTGATAGGGGATGTGACCCCGAAGTTTCAAGAAAAATTTCCATTCCTTTGTTCTTCAAAGTTGTGCACAGTATGTCAAGTGGGTAAGTCAGAGGTTCACCTCCGGTAATAACAATAGATTTCGCTTTATACATGACCGCTTGCTCAATTATTGTTTCCACCGGTGTCGGTGGATATAACGAGGGATTCCATGTCTCTTTTGCATCGCACCAGCTGCATCCTACATCACACCCGCCCAATCTTATGAAAAATGCAGCCTTTCCCGTGTTATACCCTTCGCCCTGCAGTGTGTAGAAGCTCTCTGCAAGTGGCAACAATGCGCCACCTTTCAATTCTGGGGTTCTCATCTTTTTTTTTACAAAGTTAGCAGGGATTTTATAAAAAATGTCTTTTTGTCAGTTTTATCGAGGTGGCAGATTTGTTGTACTTGTGTGTGTAAATTAAAAATTGAAGGCTATGAGCAATCAAAAATATCAAGCTTTGGAAAGTTTTGCCATGAATCTCAATATGATGGCAAAATCGGGGAAACTCGATCCAGTAATTGGGAGGGACGAAGAGATAAGAAGGGTTCTTCAGATACTCAGCAGGAGAACCAAAAACAATCCTATTCTTGTGGGAGAACCGGGGGTAGGTAAAACAGCAATTGCAGAGGGGATTGCCCAAAGGATTGTCCAGGGCGATGTGCCGGAAAACCTTAAGAGCAAAATAATCTATTCACTGGATATGGGAGCACTCATTGCAGGTGCAAAATATAAAGGTGAGTTCGAAGAGCGTTTAAAAGGTGTTGTTAAAGAGGTTATCTCTAGCGATGGTGAGGTCATACTCTTTATAGATGAGATACATACGTTGGTCGGAGCCGGCCGGTCGGATGGAGCAATGGATGCTGCAAACATCCTGAAACCTGCATTGGCAAGGGGAGAACTGAGGGCTGTGGGATCCACTACGCTTGACGAGTACCAGAAATATTTTGAACAAGATAAGGCATTGGAGAGGAGGTTCCAGATGGTTATGGTAGATGAGCCATCTCCTGCAGAGGCAGTTTCGATCCTCAGAGGATTAAAGGAGAGATATGAAAACCATCATAAAGTACAGATCAAGGACGATGCAATTATTGCTGCCGTTGATCTTTCACACCGATACATTACATCCAGGTTTCTTCCCGACAAGGCTATCGACCTTATAGATGAAGCAGCCTCCAGATTAAGACTGGAAATGAATTCTGTCCCCGAAAGTATCGATGAGCTTAACCGTAGGATCCGGCAACTCGAAATCGAAAAAGAGGCGATTAAAAGGGAGGGGAATAAGGATAAGAGCGAAGAGCTTGCAAAGTTATTGAGCGAACTGATCCATGAAAGGGACGAAAAAAATTCTGTCTGGCAAAGCGAAAAAAGAATTGTTGAACAGGTGCAGAAAAAAAAGATTGAGTTGGAAGATCTTAAATTCAAAGCTTTGGAGGCCGAAAGGAGTGGGGACTACGGTAAAGTGGCAGAAATCCGATACGGAAAAATGGTTGCAATCCAAAATGAGATAGATGAGTTCAACAAACAAAAAGGAGCCGGTCGTTTTACAATGATAAACGAGTATGTAGAACCTGAATCAATTGCCGAGGTAGTTGCAAAATGGACCGGTATCCCGGTAAAAAGGATGTTGGAGAGTGAGAAGGAAAAACTAATCCGCATGGAAGATGTTTTACACAAAAGGATTGTGGGACAGGATGAGGCAATATCAGCTGTTTCGGATGCCATCAGGAGGAGCAGGGCCGGGCTGCAGGATTCCCGAAGGCCAATCGGCTCATTCCTTTTCATGGGAACCACAGGTGTTGGGAAGACTGAGCTGGCAAAGGCACTTGCAGAATTCTTGTTTAATGACGAGAATATGCTTACAAGGATTGATATGAGTGAGTACCAGGAGAGACACTCCGTATCTCGTCTTGTCGGAGCTCCCCCCGGGTATGTGGGCTACGACGAGGGTGGTCAACTAACAGAGGCTGTAAGGAGGAAACCTTATTCGGTCATCTTGCTGGACGAAATTGAGAAGGCCCACCCAGATGTTTTCAATATTTTGCTCCAAGTCCTGGATGATGGCAGATTGACAGATAATAAAGGCAGGACTGCAGATTTTAAAAATACTATCCTTATCATGACATCCAACGCAGGTTCTGCATTGATTCAGGAGAACCTCTCCAGGATGGACGAAGAGAACCGAGAAGAGGTCCTGGAAAAAACCAGACTGGAGGTACTGGAAGTATTGAAATCCAGCGTTAGGCCAGAGTTTATAAACAGGATAGATGAGATTATCATGTTTCACCCTCTTACAAAACAAAATATTACAGACATTCTAATGTTGCAGATAGAGGGTGTCAAAAAGTTGGTTGGGGAGATGGGAATACAACTTGAGTTCACGGAGTATGCAATCAGCTATCTTGCCAAAAAGGGTTATGATCCCTCCTATGGCGCCAGGCCTGTCAAAAGAATACTGCAAAAGGAACTTGTGAATGAACTTGCAAAGTCATTGTTAAAAGGGAGCATCAACAAGGATAAACCAGTAATTGTAGACAATTTCGAAGATAACCTGGTATTCCGTAACTAGTTGTACAAATAGCGTTTTATTTTTTGGGTAGCCGTCTTCTCAAATGGAGCCGGCTGTTCAATTATTTCGTTAACTCGTGAGCTTCTGTTTACCCTTCCGTTGACAAATTCAAGCACTTCGTTTTTGATTTTCCTGATTTTTTCCTCGAGGTTTGTGTTGTGTGAATCTCCCAGGTTTAGTGATTCGTTCTTGATTTCGTCATAGTTAAAGTGGACCCTGGCAACCAGCTTCCCTTTTCTTTCCAGCACGAGTGATTCAAGTACCAGGTCACATTCATTGAAAAGTGATTCAATCTCTTCGGGGTAAATGTTTTCTCCGTTGGAACCTACAATCATATTGTCCCTGCGTCCCTTGATGAACAGGTTCCCGTCCTTGTCCATGAATCCCAGATCTTTGGTGCGGAACCAACCATCTTGTGTGAAAGCTTTGGCCGTACTTTCGGGATCTTTGTAATAACCCATCATGACGTTGGGGCCTTTGATAACAATTTCTCCTATGTTTTTTTCGTTTGGATTTGAAATCTTCAACTCAATCCCTTTGAGAGCAGGACCGGTAGATTGCCATTTGACTTTGCCGGGAGTAGCACCTGCCAGCAATGGTGATGTTTCGGTAAGACCATAACCAATTGCGTAAGGAAACCTTGCATCCCTCAGGAAATTCTCTACAGCTCCGTCTAATTTTGACCCGCCAATGCCAAAAAAACGTAACCTTCCACCAAATGTTTCCAAAAGTTTTTTCCCTGCAATTTTGTGTAACAACCTTCTTATTATTCCAATTGAATAGAACAACCTCATAACCGGATTATTTGTGAACATAGGCCTTATCTTGAGTTTGTAGATCTTCTCTACAATAAGCGGGACACTCAACATAATTGTGGGCTTGACAGATTTTAGAGCAGGCATAAGCAGTGCCGGGGTAGGAGCCCCGTTGAGGTAAACCACCTTGGAGCCGAATGAGATGGGGAATAACATCCCGATACTGCATTCGTAGGCATGGGAAAGTGGCAGGATTGACAGAAATACATCGCTTTCACGGATTGGAAAGAGTTCGAAGGACATTTTTGTCTGTGCAACAAGATTGGCATGTGAAAGCATCACTCCTTTTGATGCTCCGGATGTTCCTGAGGTGTATATGATACTGGCAATCCCCTCAGGAGAAGGCTTAGGCGGCTGAATATCGGTCATTATCCCATCACCTTTCAGAACTGACAAATCGTCCATAGAGAGAACCAATGACAGTTTGTCCTTAAGGTGTCCGGGAATCTTGTACTCAAGCCTGGAAGAGATAATAAGGGCTATGGATTCGGAGTGGTCTATAATATTGACAATCTCAAAAGCAGTAAAATCAGGTAGTATGGGTACAACTACAGCACCAATTGTGGTGATGGCAAAATAGGAAATCACCCAGTTAGGGCTGTTAGTGCCTAATATAGCCACCTTGTCGCCTTTACCAACTCCATGTTTGAGCAGCAGTCCCGATAATGCATCGGTCTTACGACCAAATTCTGAATAAGTCATCTCATTACCATCGGCAGATGATAGTGCTACATTATCCTTGAAGCGGGTAATGCTTGAAATGTAAATATCGTATAGTGTATTATATTCCGTGTTTTTATCCATGACCTGTTACTTCTTATAATACAAAGATAAAAAATATTCAAAACAGCAGTGTGTTGCTAATGGCTTGAATTTTGTTAATTTTGCAGATACTTATTTACACGTTTACTAATGTTTTTTAAAGAGTACATTCAAAAAAAGGCCCTTAAAAAACTGGATGGGACCAGGATTTCCAGGTACGTTTCTGTTGAGAATATAGAATCTGTTGGCTTTATATTCAACTTGGAGGAAGAAAACATACTGGATACCATAAAAAAACTTGTAGAAATCTTGGATAAAAGGGACATTAAATTCAAAGCATTGGCAATAAACAGGCAAAATATCACCAACGTGTCCCAGATGCTTGATTACCGTATAACGGTTTTGAATAGTAAGAATTTCAAGTATGCTGATGTTCCTCAAAAGTCCGAGATCGAGTTTTTCACAAAGGCCGAGTACACTACTTTCATTGATTTCGGGGCTAATTACTCCTTTGCAAATGAATACATATCCAAAGCATCCAGAGCTATTTTCAAGATAGGGAGGGTTAATTACCAAGACAATCCATATGACCTGCTTATTGACATAAAGGACGGAAACCACAGGATTTACCTTAATTCACTGATCCACTATTTATCTTCAATCAAATCTTCATAATGACCGGGGACGATTTTTTCAATTTGGAGGAGGAGAATTCAGATCTTATATCAAGATGTGAGGAGGCGTATGACGGAGGCACTTTGGACGAAATGCGTTTTTCGGAGGAAGAGTTCGAATATCTGATTAACCATTTTGTCAACGAAATGGATGATGACCTGGTTTTTATCCTTACCCGTATGGGCTATGAACAGCATCCTTATTCTACAGACCTTACTATCAGGTATTCTGATGTTTTGATTGTGAACGGGGAGTTGGAAAGAGCAGAGGATATCCTTTCCAACCGGATTGCAGCAGATTCATCCAACAGCGACATCCATTTTTTGATGTCCCGGCTATATATCAAGAAAGAGGAGTTTGACAATGCTCATGGCTATCTGGAAAATGCAATGAGCCTTTCGGGGGGAGAGGGTATTTTGGATATGCTTTTGACGGCAGCCCAGGATTTCATTGACTGTTCCAGTTACGAAAACTCATTAAAACTGCTTTACAGGGCCCAGAAAGAGTCACCGGACAATCCTGAAATCATTAATGACTTGGCTTTTTGCTATGAACGTTTGGGAGATTTTGATAAAAGCTTGGTTTATTACCAAAAGTATCTGGACTTGGATCCCTTTAACGACAACGTATGGTTTAATGTGGGTACCATTTATGCCAGGGAGCTAAAGGTTCCTCTTGCTACAGAGGCGTTTGATTACGCCATTGCATTGAATCCGCAAAACTCATCTGTTTTGTTCAATAAGGCAATACTGCTGTTAAACAGTGATATGCATGAAGAGGGTATTGCCACGTTCAAGGAGTTCTTACTCTTGGAGCCTGGGAACGTTACTGCACTTTTGGCGATGGGAGAGTCGTACCTTACAAGGGATGAATTAAGTAAAGCACTGGATATATACACAGAGGTAATCCTCCATGACCCATCAAACATTGATGCCCATACCGGTCTATCTTATGTGTTCATGAGAACCCGTGATTACTACATGGCCAGGACTTCCCTGAGGGTTGTGATGGGGAATGTATTTGCAGATTATTCCCTCATAAGTGATAGCCTAAAGGAAAGCTTTTATGCAACAAACGATCCCGAGTTTTTGACTTATTACATTATCTCACTCTATTACCTTAAAAGGTTTGATATCTTTTACCACTACATTGAGGAGTTGGTTTATTACGACAAACTTTGGTTGGTAAAATTGGTGGAGATGGTTCCCTCTATTAAAAAAGACAAATTGGTTACGGGACATATCAAGAAAAAAGGAAAGAAATATAACTGACATCTATTATGCTTAAATATCTGCTTACCTTTATCAAAGGGATAGGAATGGGTGCTGCTGATGTAGTACCCGGTGTTTCGGGTGGTACTATAGCTTTTATGACCGGAATATACGAAGAGTTGATAGACTCCCTTCGTTCAATAGACCATGCTGCAATTTCCCTTTTATTAAAAGGGAAGGTAAATGAATTCTGGCTAAAGATAAACGGTAAGTTCCTGTTGACTTTGTTTTCCGGAATACTGTTGAGTATCTTTACGTTGGCAAGGTTAATGGGGTATTTGCTTATACACCATCCTGTTCCGCTATGGTCCTTTTTCTTTGGACTGATCATAGCATCTGCAATATTTATTTTGAAGCACATAGATAAATGGAGAATTCCATATGTTTTAGCATTGGTGGCAGGAATAGCTATTGCCGCATGGATATCACTTGTCTCCCCCGGAGAGACCACCGAAGAGCTGTGGTTTGTGTTTGTAAGTGGTATGATAGCAATATGTGCAATGATCCTTCCCGGTATATCGGGTAGCTTTATTTTGTTGCTGATGGGTAAATATGCCTTTATGATGACAGCAATAAAAGATTTCAATATTGCTGTCATTGTTGTATTTGCATTAGGAGCAGGTTTAGGTTTGATCTCATTTTCTCATTTTCTGGGATGGCTTCTCAAACGGTATTACAAAACCACGATAGCATTATTATCGGGTTTCATGGCAGGATCATTAGTTAAAGTGTGGCCATGGAAAAAACCATCTGGGTTGGCCGAGGGGATTGACTTCCCCGCAATGCCCTCATACTATGAACAAATAACAGGTAATGACCCACAGCTGTTTTTGGCTGTCCTGTTCTTGCTTATAGGTGTCCTTTTGGTCTGGGGGCTGGAAATTGCAGCCAAAAAGATGAATAAATAAAAAAATATCGTATCTTTGCACTCCTTTAAAAAACAGAACGGGGTTCGGTAGCTCAGTTGGATAGAGCAACAGCCTTCTAAGCTGTGGGTCTTGGGTTCGAATCCCAACCGAATCACAAAGCAAAAAAATGTAAGCCGCACTTGGTGCGGCTTATTTAATTATGCGCTGACGGCTCAAGCTTGCTTGAAGCCGTAAAAGCGCATAATTAATAGCTCCAAAGGAGCTTACATTTTTTTGCTTTGTTA
>WARP01001334.1_pt1 | contig 15402 bp, 11 predicted proteins | sample 4769151 | NCBI WGS metagenome assembly WARP01 (sample SAMN08893023, study PRJNA449175) | gut metagenome | isolation source: rumen sample fed with dry roughage | host: cow | place: India: Nagpur | collected 2016 | reverse complement strand
GATCAGTTTTATGATGCATCATACTTTAATTTAGAGTCTTAAAGTTTTTGATGACAATAAAAAACCGGCGCCTAAACGCCGGTTTTTTACATCACTAACTTTCGTCAGTTCTGGAAAAGCTTAGATTGAAGCAAGTGCAGCATTAAAGGTAGCACTTGGACGCATTACTGCATTTACTTTCTCTTGATCAAGAGCGAAGTAACCACCGATATCTACAGCCTTACCTTGTACTTCTGCAAGTTCAGCAACGATCTTGTCTTCGTTTTCAGCAAGTGCTTTCGCAAGAGGAGCAAACTTCGCTTTAAGTTCAGCATCTTCGTCTTGTGTAGCAAGCTCTTCAGCCCAGAATTTAGCCAGGTAGAAGTGGCTGCCACGGTTATCTAGTTCACCTGTACGGCGTGAAGGAGACTTGTCGTTGTCCAGCAAGATACCAGTTGCTTTATCTAAAGTTTTAGCAAGAAGTTTCGCACGAGCATTGTTTTCTTTAATGCCCATTTCCTCTAATGACACTGCAAGTGCCAAGAACTCACCTAAAGAATCCCAACGCAAGTGGTTTTCTTCTACAAGTTGTTGTACGTGTTTAGGTGCAGAACCACCAGCCCCAGTTTCGTACATGCCACCACCGGCCATTAACGGTACGATAGACAACATTTTTGCAGAAGTACCCAGTTCCATGATTGGGAACAAGTCTGTGAGGTAGTCACGAAGAATGTTACCTGTTACAGAAATGGTATCCAGACCGCGAGCAACACGTTCAAGTGTGTAACGCATTGCACGAACTTGAGACATGATGTGAATGTCTAAACCAGTTGTGTCGTGATCTTTCAAGTATTTTTGTACTTTCTTGATCAGTTCATTTTCATGTGGACGGTACGGGTCAAGCCAGAAGATTGCAGGCATGCCAGAGTTACGTGCACGAGTTACTGCAAGTTTCACCCAGTCACGGATCGGTGCGTCTTTCACCTGACACATACGCCAGATATCGCCTTCTTCCACATTTTGTGACATCAACACTTCACCTGTTTCAAGGTCAGTGATGTTCGCAATACCTGCTTCAGGAATTTCGAATGTCTTGTCGTGTGAACCGTATTCTTCAGCTTTTTGTGCCATCAAACCAACGTTTGGCACAGTACCCATGGTACGTGGGTCGAAGTTACCATTCCATTTACAGAAATTGATCATTTCCTGGTAAATACGTGCGAATGTAGATTCAGGCATGACTGCTTTAGCATCATACTGTTTACCATCAGCACCCCACATTTTACCACCGGCACGGATCATTGCAGGCATAGAAGCATCTACGATGATGTCGTTAGGAGAATGGAAGTTGGTGATGCCTTTAGCTGAATCAACCATCGCTAGTGCTGGGCGGTGTTCTTGACACGCGTGCAGGTCACGGATGATTTCGTCACGCTGTGACTCTGGTAGGGTTTCAATCTTTTCGTAAAGATTAGCCATACCGTTGTTTACGTTAATGCCTAATTCGTCGAACAGTTTACCGTGTTTTTCAAATGCATCTTTGTAGTAAATTTTCACACAGTGACCGAATACAATCGGGTGTGAAACTTTCATCATGGTTGCTTTAACGTGTAAAGAGAACAAAATGCCTGCTTCACGGCAATCTTCAAGTTCTTTTTCATAGAAATCGCAAAGCGCTTTCTTGCTCATGAACATTGAGTCAATGATTTCACCATCAAGCAAAGCAAGTTTCGGCTTGAGAACAATGCTTTCACCAGACTTGGTGATGAGTTCCATTTTTACATTGCGTGCACGGTCAAGTGTCATTGATTTTTCACCGTGGTAGAAGTCGCCTTCATCCATGTGTGAAACGTGAGTTTGTGACCATTGTTTCCACTCGCTCATTGAGTGAGGGTGTTTTTTCGCATAATTTTTTACAGCAGTCGGCGCGCGACGGTCAGAGTTACCTTCACGCAGAACCGGGTTTACAGCAGAACCGAGGCATTTGCTGTAACGTGTTTTAATTGCTTTTTCTTCCTCAGTCACCGGGTTTTCCGGATAGTCAGGAAGAGCGTAGCCTTTCGATTGAAGTTCCTTGATACAAGCTATCAACTGGCCAACTGACGCACTAATATTTGGGAGTTTAATGATATTAGTGTCTGGGTCTTGTGTGAGATTGCCAAGCTCTGCCAGGGTATTCGGTACTTTCTGCTCATCGCTGAGGAAGTCCGTAAATTCTGCAAGCACACGTACGGCTACAGAGATGTCTTTTTTAACAATCTCTACACCAGCTGGCTTGGTAAAGGTTTCAATGATCGGCAGCAGGGAGTAGGTCGCCAATAGTGGCGCCTCGTCGGTCAATGTGTAAATGATTTTTGACTTTCCACCAGCCATATATAGCCCCTTGCTTTAGATTGAGTTTGTCAGTACCGAGCTTTTGGCTCAGTTCTGCGAACCGGTTTGCTTAAATAAAACATTAAAAGTATTGGCGCTTATTTGCACCTCAGCCGAACAGCAATATCTTGCATATTGGTCTTTGGCTGAAAATTTGTATACATCAGTGTTGTTCACCAATCCCCCTATTCTACGTGAAATTTAGTTATTTTTCGAATTGGGGTGAGGCTTCCGGTCTCTCATGTGGCAATTCCCCGTATTTGGTCATATAAGTAGAGAATCTTGCTTAATAAGTTATATAATTTATTATTATCAATAACTTATTTGTATGAATACCTCCTGCATAAAAAAAAACCGGCGGGCGATTTTTTGCCGATTTATAAACTAATTACTTAGGACATGTTGGGTATCATGGAAATAAATTATCTAGCAGGGAAGAAGAGGCAAATTTTTCTTAGATTGATTGGACAATTATTTGGGGGAGATAAGCATTTATTACTGTCATTCATGACTGCGCTGAAAACTGTGCTGGCAACAATCATGATCATTACTGTCATCGAAAATGGGTTGCAGATTTGATGTAAAAGAAGAAGTTAAATAAATGAATAGCTGTTCTGAGCAGTAGTATTTGAACAGGAGAGTCTTAGAGGGACAGGAAATGCGTTGAGAGGGAGACTCAAAAAACAGCAAGGCTAAAAAGATGATTTTTAATTGTTGTGCAAGCAATATGGCAATTTGCTGTATATGATTTCTGTAACATAGAGTATGCCTGAACAATTGAATGATGAGCTGATTAATTGTGCTGTGTTTAAATAAATGGATGATGAGCTAAACACTTAATCATCTGACTGTCCCGATGAAAACTGGAAACCATGCTATTGTAGTCAAATGTTGACTAAGGATAGCTTTAGATTTTCGCTTCGAGTCCGACCCTCGGGATATATATTCAAACCATATCAGTGATTAATAATAGATTGGTTTTTTATTGTTTGAATAGAATTGTGATCTGCTTTTGATGCCAAGGTGAAAACTAGAGTCAATATTGGGTATAAATTGTCACTGTTTGTCTTTATTCATTGTCTTCAATATGAAACTTTGTTAATAAGATGAAACATGATAATTATTTCTTTAAAACAACAAATAATAGTGATTGGATGAATCAAATATGAAAATGCAGTTGCTTGAAATAGGCTCGGAAACTGAGCAGCTTAGTGCATGTAAAATCTCACTATTATTAGGCGTTTTTACAGCAACGAATCAGCTTGAGCGTTTTTTAAGGTTTTCCCGCAACATGCTTGGTGCTGAACAGGCGGTACTGGCTTTTCATCATGAGCCTTATATCTGGTATTCCTCCAATCATGGTTTTAAGGCTTTTTGCTCGCCTGATGAAACCGGTTTAAGTTCTTATTTTGAAGAGCATCCTTTTATTGATCACCAGCACAGTCAATATCCGAATCTGGTGCAGCATGTGAGCCAATTCGGCGTAGAAGCCAAGCGTTATCTGGCTTTTGATTTGCGTTTAAGTAACGGTACTTCAATTGGTCAGGCGCTTTTTTTTGATCAGCAGAAAAAACCGTTTCATCCTGAAAGTATTACAAATGTCAGTGACTTGACCAACAGTCTGATCCATATGATTGAACTGAAGGCAGATCATGCTGAACTGAAGGAAATGTACGAGCAGCAAGCGGCGCTCAATTTCAGTAAAACCAAGTTTTTCCAGATTATTGCCCATGACCTGAGAGCCCCATTTCATGGTTTGCTCGGCTTTTCAGAAGTGCTGGCGCAAGAGCGTGAAACACTGGATGAATCCAGCATACAGAATATTGCTGAATATTTGTATGATACGGCACAATCGACTTATAACCTGCTGGAAAGCCTGCTGAACTGGGCAATGGCTGAAGGCGGACGTTTCATTTATCATCCCATTAATTTTGAATTAAAACAGTCAAGCAAGATTGTTTGTGACGTATTACATAGTTTGGCGGTAAAGAAAAATATTCAGTTAATTGACCAGATTGAAGAAGGCATCAAGGTCTATGCCGATATCAACATGATTACTTCAGTGATACAGAACCTGGTTTCCAATGCTTTGAAATTCACCCCGACCGATGGTACGGGGCGCGTCATCATTCATGCAAATGAGTCCGAAGCAGGGGTGCATATTTCTGTACGGGATACCGGTCTGGGGATGAGTCGGGCACAAATGGATCAGCTGTTCCAGCAGTCGGTTACGGTCAGTATTAAAGGGACTGCAGGAGAAAAAGGTACTGGTCTGGGCCTGGTCTTGTGTAAGCGTTTTATTGATTTGAACCATGGGCAAATTTTTGTAGATTCTACAGAAGGTGAAGGCACGACATTTAATGTGATTTTACCGGCAGCCACCAGTGCCCATCAGGCTTTAGCCCAGGAACAGCCTAAAATTGAAAAAGTAAAAGTATAGAAAATCAATTTTTCTTTTCCACTATTTCTTTTCAGCTGCTATAACTAGAAAAAAAATCAGGCTGAAGGTTTTAAGATGAATGCGGAACAATTGCACAACACATTGCGTGCGAGCCAATATGCAGAACAGGTGTTGGGAAAACACAGCGCTCTATTAGAACAAGATTATGCAATTGATCAATTTCTCCTTCCTTTAACCACCATTCAAATCCAGAACATTGTTCATGACACGCTAGAGCAGATTACAGATGAAAGCACCTGGATGCATGCCATTCGTGTGCTTCGCGCGCGCTTGATGTTCCGCTGGATTTGGCAGGACGCTAACCGGTTGACGGATGTGATAACCCTGACACGCGAGCTTTCCGATTTTGCCGATGCTGCTATTTGCGCGGCTAAAGATTTTGCCCGTGCTCCATTGGTGGCCAAGCACGGTGAGCCTATCGGCTACGGTGGTGAGGTGCAGGATTTAATCGTGGTCGCCATGGGCAAGCTCGGGGCACAAGAGCTTAACCTTTCAAGTGATATTGATCTTATTTTCGGTTTTGATGAACAGGGCGAAACCAATGGTCGCAAATGTATTGATGTACAGCAGTTTTGTATTTTGTGGGGGCAAAAGCTGATTTATCTGCTTGATCATATTACCGCAGACGGATTTGTATTCCGTGTTGATATGCGCCTGCGTCCTTGGGGCGATGGTTCAGCTTTGGCGATTAGCCATGTTGCCCTGGAAAAATATTTAAGCCAGCATGGCCGTGAATGGGAGCGCTATGCATGGATTAAGGCACGTATTGTGACTGGTGGTAAAGAAGGTGCAGAACTGCTGGAGATGACCCGTCCATTCGTATTTCGTAAATATGTTGATTACACCGCCTTTGAAGCCATGCGTGAAATGAAGGCGATGATTGAACGCGAAGTACAACGCCGTAATATCGAAGATGATATCAAGCTTGGAGCAGGGGGGATTCGTGAAGTCGAATTCATCGTTCAAGTCTTTCAATTGATTTATGGTGGCTCAAAACTTGAATTACAGGATCGCCAGTGTCTGGTCAGCCTGCATCATTTGGGTGAAGTGGGGCTTCTTGAACAAAATGCCGTACTTGAACTGGAAGATGCCTATCTGTTTTTGCGCCGGATTGAACATGCCATTCAGGCACTCAATGACCAGCAGACCCAATCCTTGCCCAATGAACCTGATTTAAGAAATCGCATGATTGAAACGCTGGGTTTTGATAGTTGGGAGCAATTTTTAGAAGTGCTAAATCAAAAACGTGCCAAGGTCATCTATCAGTTTGAGCATTTGATTAAAGAAAAAGAACCTGATCCGTTAATTGAAAGCTTTACTCAATTAGAGAAACAGCTAAATGAAGTGCTGGATGAAGATGCCAAAAATCTGGTGCATGAATTCTGGAATGGGCATGCGCTGAAAAAATTGCCAGCCAAAGCCGTACAGCGTTTAAAGACGTTTTGGCCACACCTGATTGAAGCGATTTTGCAGTCTGATAAACCGCAAGTGGCACTGTTACGTTTGATGCCTTTGGTCGAATCGGTCCTGCGCCGTACCGTGTATCTGGTAATGTTGATTGAAAGTAAGGGTGCGCTGCAGCGTCTGGTGAAAATGGCCACGGTGAGTCCATGGATTTGTGAGGAACTGACCCATTATCCGGTACTGCTGGACGAATTTTTATCAATGGATTTTGAATTGCCGAAACGCAAGGATCTGGAAGATTCACTGCGCCAGCAACTGTTGCGCATTGAGATTGATCAGGTTGAAGATCAGATGCGCGTGCTGCGTTTATTCAAGAAATCTAATGTATTGGCTGTGGCAGCCAGTGATGTGCTGGCGGAAAGTCCATTGATGAAAGTCTCCGATGCATTAACCGATATCGCAGAAGTATCCGTTAATGCGACATTAAATCTGGCTTATCAAATTACTGCTAAAAAGCATGGCTATCCTTTAGATGTAGAGGGGCAGCGCTGTTCACTCGATCATATGGCATTCGCGGTCGCAGGCTATGGCAAACTAGGTGGCATTGAACTGGGTTATGGCTCGGATTTGGATCTGGTATTTATTCATTATATGAGTGAACAGGGTGATACCGATGGTATTAAACCTATTAGCGGTTTTGAGTTTGCTATACGCGTGGCACAGAAATTCATGTCGCTGATGACCACACAAACCTTAGATGGGCGGGTCTATGAAATTGATACCCGTTTACGTCCATCGGGTGAGGCGGGACTGTTGGTGACCAGCCTCAAAGCCTTTGAACAATATCAATTAAAAAGTGCCTGGGTGTGGGAGCATCAGGCGCTGGTTCGTGCCCGATCCATTGCCGGTGAAGCTTCCCTGCGAGAAAAGTTTGAAGATTTACGCTGCCGCATTTTGACCCAGCCACGGGATGAGGCGAATGTTCGAGCAGAAGTGCTGAAAATGCGTCAAAAAATGAAAGACCATTTGGGCTCTTCCAAAGAGCAGCAAAAAGATGGGATTTTTCACTTAAAACAGGATGCAGGTGGTATCGTTGATATCGAATTTATGGCACAGTATGCGGTATTAGCATGGAGTGGGTCGAATCCTGATCTCGCCCATTACTCCGACAACGTACGAATCCTTGAGGATGCCGCAAAAACGGATCGCTTATCCAGCGCCGATGCGACAGCATTGATTCAAGCTTATCTCCGTGAACGAGCCGAGAGCCACCGTTTAGCCCTTGCAAATCAATCCATGCAAGTTGCAGCTGACGACTGGTACGATACCCGAGAGGTCGTTTGCAAGTTATGGCAAAGATTAATTGATCCAACTGCAGCTTTTGCGTTGGATAGAAATGACTGTGTATAAAAATTTGGAGTGTGTGCCATGAATTTGGCTGATCGTGATGGTTTTATCTGGCAAGATGGACAAATGGTTGACTGGCGTGAGGCGAAAATCCACGTCCTAACTCATACATTACACTACAGTATGGGTGTCTTTGAGGGTGTCCGTGCTTATGAAACACCAAATGGTACCGCGATTTTCCGTCTCCAAGATCATACCAAGCGTTTGCTTAACTCTGCAAAAATCTATCAAATGAAGGTTCCATTTGATCATGCAGCACTTGAGCAGGCTCAAATTGATGTAGTACGTGAAAATAAATTAGCTTCATGCTATTTGCGTCCAATTATCTTTATCGGTTCGGAAAAACTCGGTATTGCTGCAACGGATAATACTATTCATGCCACTGTGGCAGCATGGGGCTGGGGTGCTTATCTGGGTGAAGAAGCGATGGCGAAAGGTATTCGCGTTAAAACTTCATCATTTACCCATCACCATCCAAACGTGACCATGTGTAAGGCAAAGGCTTCCGGTAACTATACCTTGTCTATTCTTGCACACCAAGAAGTGGCACATTCGGGTTATGATGAAGCAATGTTGATGGACCCGCAAGGTTATGTATGCCAAGGTTCTGGCGAAAACGTATTCCTGGTAAAAGATGGTGCATTGCATACACCGGATATCGCTGGCGGTGCTTTAGACGGTATTACCCGTCAAACTATCATTACCATTGCCAAAGACTTGGGCATTGAAGTATTTGAACGTCGTATTACCCGTGATGAATTCTATATCGGTGATGAAGCATTCTTCACTGGTACTGCAGCTGAAGTGACTCCAATCCGTGAATATGATGACCGTATCATTGGCGAAGGCTGTCGTGGTCCAATTACAACAAAAATCCAGAAAGCGTTCTTTGATGCAGTTCAGGGTAAAGATCCTAAATATGCACACTGGTTAACTTACGTAAAATAAGTTGATTGGTTAAGATGAGGAGGCGGAACGAAAGTTTCGCCTTTTTTATCAAATGGAGCGTAAAACTCTGTCCTTCAGGGCAGAAATATATGCGACACGACATGAAATGTCGTTGAGTTTTTTAAAACTCAACACCTTTAATTTAACATGAGCTAATATAAGCCCATGAAAACACTTAAATTACGCATAAAAGACAAACATTGCAAGGTGCTAGACCAATTAGCATCTGAGGTTAACTTTGTTTGGAATTATGTGAATGATTTAAGTTTCAAACACCTGAAAAGAACAGGTGACTTTTTCTCAGCATTCGATATGGCTAAATACACAAAAGGGACTTCAAAATTGTGTGGTTTGCATAGTCAAACGGTGGATGCAATCAGAGAAGAATATGCTGGTAAAAGAGAACAGTTTAGAAAAGCAAAATTAAAATGGCGTGTGAGTAACAAAAAGTCAGCAAGACGTTCACTTGGTTGGATACCCTTTAAAAAAGTAGCGATTAAATATGCTGATGGATATGTGCAATATGGCAAGCATCAATTCAAACTGTGGGATAGCTACGGTATAGGCAAATACAGCGTTAGAACAGGCTCATTTGTTGAGGATAGTCGTGGGCGCTGGTATGTGTGTCTTGTTGTGGATAGCACTAAAGCTGATAAACCTACCGCCACCAAAGCGATCGGGATTGATCTGGGCTTAAAAGATATAGCCACCTGCTCAGATGGTACTGTGATTTCAAATCCTAAATTCTATCGAAAATATGAAAAGAAATTAGGTATAGCTCAACGAGCAAGGAATAAAAAACGTGTTCGTGCATTACATGCCAAGATTGCAAACAGTCGTAAAGATCATTTGCATAAGGCAAGCACTCTGCTTGTGAAAGAAAATGCACTGATTGTTGTAGGTGACTTAAGTGCGAAAAAGCTGGTGAAAACCAAGATGGCGAAATCTGTTTTGGACACAGGATTTTCAGCACTCAAAACAATTCTCAAGTATAAATGCGAGAACGCAGGGGTATTGTTTGAGGAAGTTAGTGAGAGGTTCACAACCCAAATTTGTTCGTGCTGTGGTGAGATCACCTCTAGCAGTCCACAAGGTAGAACAGATTTGCGAATAAGAGTATGGGAATGTGAGTGCGGAAGTATAAATCATCGTGATTTAAATTCCGCTAAGAACATACTTGCGCTTGGGCATAAGCGTCTAGCAGTAGGAATCACCCTCCTTTCAGGTGGGTGAGGATGTCAATGCTTAATGGTGTAAAAGGAAACAATAAACATGCATATTGTCTACGTCAGTGATGCTAAAGCGGGACACCGTTCGCAAGCAGTCGGTTTGTATAAAGCCATGCAGCGTATAAGCAATAGCGAAGTAACTTTTCAGGAAATCGCCATTCAGCAATTGCCAATTTTCACGCTTTTAAAAGGCATGTTGAGTCATCAATTGCCCCTGTTTGAAAAAAAGCCGGATTATATCTTTGGAGTAGGCAGCCATACCCAGTCACGGGTTTTGCTGCTGGGAAAAGTATATCCTCAGGCGAAAACGGTTATTTTAATGAAGCCGAATTTTCCTTTCAGCTGGTTTGATTATGCCATTATTCCTGAACATGATGGTATACCTGAATCCAGGCATGTTATTACCACTCAAGGGGCTTTAAACCCGATTGTCAATGAGCAGCGCCATCAAGCCAGTCGGGTCTTGATTGCTTTAGGTGGTTCTTCCAAACGCCATCAATGGAATGAAGCAAAAGTGTTGTCAGCAATTCAGCAGATCGTAGAAAATCATTCTCATAGTGCAATTATTCTGACTACCTCGCGTCGTACACCATCCGAATTTCTGGCTCATTTAGTTAAGCAACCTTATAGTCAGCATTTGCAAATCTTTCCGGTAGAACAAACCCCGCAAGGCTGGATCTTTGAGGAAATGCAGCAGGCAGAGGCAGTTTGGGTCACAGAAGATAGTGTTTCCATGATTTTCGAGGCTTTAACAGCCGGTTGTAAGGTAGGAGTGATTGGGATTGATCGATTAAAAGAAGATCGGATTACCCAATCGATTGATCACATCATTCAATCTCATTTGGTTTCTGATAGTACTTCAATTCAAGCGTTACCTGAACCTCATGCTTTTAAAGAAGCAGAGCATGTGGCAACATATCTTTTAGCACAATAATCAGGTTGCTCTTGTGATTTATATTTTTATTCTCCTGTTGGTCTTATTCATGGCGTTTAGTTATCAATATGCATGGTGGAAACCAGCGGTAGACTGGAAACGCCCTCGGGTTTTAATGTATCACATGGTTAGGGACCATATTGATGGTGCCAAGTTTAATAAATTACGAGTAAAACCGACGGAATTCGAAAAGCAGGTAGCATGGATGAAAGCAGAAGGCTTTCATTTTGTGACTATGCAGGAATTACAACAAAATTGGGGTAGACACCCTGAAAAAACCGTGGCCATTACCTTTGATGATGGTTATCTGGATAATCTGGAAAATGCTTATCCAATATTAGAAAAGTATCAGGCTAAAGCGACCATTTATGTAGTGGTAGACCGACATGATCGAGATTGGTCAACCTATAAAAAAGCCCATCATAATAGTGGTGAACTGGCGCGTGAGCCAAAACTGAATGATGAGCAAGTGAAGTGGTTAGCAAATTCAGGTTTGGTGGAAATTGGTTCACATACGCTGACTCATGCCAATATGGCGAAACTAAGCGATGAAGAATGCTTGGCAGAATTAACTCAATCCAAGCAGGTATTGGAAAACTTAATCCAGCAGGAAGTGACGAGCTTTGCTTATCCCTTTGGAATTTATTCTACACGTGATGTGGCGCTAGTCCGAAAGGCAGGCTATCACAATGCAGTGACCACAAAAGAAGGTATAGATTTAGAGCAGCCCGATTTTATGCAGTTGCAGCGAATTAAAATCAGCGGTAAGGATTCATTGTTTGCGGTGAAATTGCGAATGAAACTGGGTAAACGGGAGGGGTAATGATGCGTATTACACTTGTAATGGCCAGTGATGAAGAGGGTGGCCTAGAGAAGCATGTATTGGAGATGGCGGACGGTTTAGCTGATGAGGGTTATAATGTTTCGTTGATTGCACATCCACGTTATCAGTATGAATTAAAACGAGAAATCAATTTTGTTGCATTCGATATGAGTGGAAGCCGCTATAATCCATTGACTAAATATCGGTTAAAAAAAGCAATTTTTGCCACACAGCCTGATGTTATACATGCTCATGCTTCTAAGACAGCGAAACTATTGCAATCTATGGTGCATAAATTTTCGTGTGCAAACGTAGTAACTGTTCATGGAGCAAAGTCTAATATAAAACCTTATCTGGCCTTTGATCGTATTATTGCAGTAAGCCAGCGTGTTGCTGATTTAATAGCATGCCCAGAAAAAACAGTAGTAGTTTATAATGGTGTAAAAATTACTGAATCTCCACAGCCGTTTCAGGCCAACCGCAAATTTATTGCTATTGGCCGTTTAAATGAAGTAAAGGGCTTTGATCAGTTGTTGCAAGCTTGGCAGATGATTCCACATGAATTGACAATTGTTGGTGAGGGTGAACAACAGGCACAATTAGAACAGCTGATTCAGCAGTTGCAACTAGAAAATCGGGTAAAATTATATGGTTATTCAGATTGTGTTGCACGATTATTGATCGGTCATGAGGCTTTAATCGTGTCATCTTTACGTGAAGGTGGGCCTTATACTTTAAGTGAAGCTCTGTTACTACACCGACCTGTGATTGGAACCAACGTAGGAATGATGCGAGAATTTGTTCCACAGCAATTTTTATGTCCACCTGATGATGTTCAGAAATTAGTTGCAGTCATTCAACATTATCTGGATACTCCGGAAGTTGATGTGCTTTTTCATTCAGCTTATCAATGTGCTGCTACAGAGTTAACTTTTGCTGCTATGATTAAACATACTTTAGCTGTTTACCATTCAGTAATTGACACTGGTAAATAAATAGGATTAATGATGAAACCTTATATTGTGGCTTTAACCGATGGCAAAGGCGGTCATGAAACTCAGACTAAGGGTATGATTACGTTGCTGAATGCTGCAGGTCAATATGAGGTCAAGTGGTTAAAAATTAAAAAATTCAGTAAATTATATACATGGTTGTTAAAAACTTTCTTTACTGTATTGAATCCCCATAAAGTTTTAGGGTTCTATTTTGATAATGCTACAAAATGGCAAAAATTATCATGTGCTTATGTAATATCAGCCGGTGGGGAAACCCTTTTGCCAAATGCTTTGCTCAAAAAGTATTTTCATCAACAGGGGCAAGTCACAAAAAATATCATAGCGACATCATTAAGAGGAATGCCAGCCAGTTATTTTAATGCTGTATTTACAATTGATGAAAAATATAAAAATCAAAAACCTTTTATCTATTACCCGATTGCACCAAATAAGATGTTGACTTTTGAGCTGGATAAAACAGTTCAACAAGCGAAGAAAAATTTGAATCTAATAGATCAGAAAGTGCTAAGCATTTTAATTGGGGCTGATACCAAAACCTCAAAAATTGGGACTTCTTCCGAATGGATTGACTGGATTCAACTGTTTGCTCAAACCTATCCCGATTGGAAAATTTTGTTAAGTACTTCGAGACGAACGCCCATAATATTTGAACAGGATTTACAAAATGCTTTAATAGCAAATCAGCAAGTTACTTTAACATTAGTCAACCATGGTCAGCAGTGTGATATTGAGGATTATATTTATGCGGCAGATTTGATTGTCTGTTCAGCAGAATCAACTTCTATGATTAGTGAAGCATTAGTTAGTGAAAAGAAAGTGTTGATTCCTCTATTTGTCTCCAGCAATTTAGACCCTGAACTACAAGCATATTTACAATATTTTGAGCAACGTCACTGGTTAAAAAAAGTTGTTATTTCTAATAAAAAAACGAATTTAATTGAAGCTGCTGAAAATATTTATCCCCAAGAAAATGTTAAGATTTTAGCGAATTTGTTTAAGACTATTTAGATTGAAAATATTTAATCTAAATTTTTGTAACGAGAAAACGATGAGAAAGACACTTAAGATTATAAATACAGTATATGGTGATGCAACAGGGGGGCGCTGGCAAGCTCTTCTGGATATTGCAAATACGTTAAAAAGTTATGGGCATAAAGTTGTACTGCTTCGTGGCGAAGAAAATGCACATTTAAGTAGTGGCGATGAATGGCCTATATATGTAATTCCGAATACAGGTTTTTATAGTATTAATGCTGCATTAAAAGTGCGTAAATTTATTCAGGAACAAAAGCCAGATGTAATTATTGCACATAGTGGAAAAGCCGTATGGTTGTTTAAAAATGCAATGCTTGGTATGAAAAAAAAAATACCAGTCATTGCAGTCAACCATAGTCATAATGTAAAACGCACCCTTCGTGCTGATGCATTCTTACATATTACCCCTTATGTCCAGAAGCTGGTTCAATCTTTACAGTCGGACTATGATAAAAAAAATAAACCACAAAAGGTGATTTCTAACCTGACTTATTTACCTGAAATAGAAGCCAATCCTGAACCTTTAAAAAAACCAATTACCATTGTGATGCTTACTAGAATGGTGCCAAATAAAGGGGTTCATGTTATGGTTGATGCTTTGGGTATTTTGGATAAAATGGGCATCCCTTTTCAGGCAGTTCTGGCAGGACAAGGTGAAATGCTGCAGCAATATAAGGCACAAGCTGATGCATTAGGCTTATCCGATAAGGTGGAGTTTCCAGGTTGGGTTGGTGGAGATAATAAATTTGCACTAATGAAACGTGCGGATATTATGGCATTTCCTTCCATTACTGAAATTCAGGGAATTGGAATTTTAGATGCTTTTGCGTGGGGTAAAACTTTAATTACTACCGATGATATTGGTATTCGTCAAACAGCTAAACATGGTGTAAATGCTTGGTGTACTAAGGCAGGTGAGGCAGAAAGTTTAGCGAATGGTATAAAATATTTGATTGAGCATCCTGAACAAGCATTAAAGTTTGCCCAACAAGGTAAAAAGGAAGCAGTGGAGAGGTATTGTTTTAAACAGATAGCGAGAGAGCATAATACCTTTGTTGAAAAAGTAGTGGAAAAGTATAGTTGAATAACATGAAAGTTAAAAAATATCTTATTAGTATTCAAGAACCAGGAGAAAAACGTTATGAACAATTTTTTTCTCAAGAGAGTTTTGAAAAAAGTGAATTTACAAAATATGGTGTTATCGGAAAAAGAATTAGTACTGATCAATATTTTAATTTAGCTGTAAAAAATAAGATAAGAGCCTTAACTCCAAGTGAGCTTGGTTGTACATTGTCTCATTTATCAGCTCTACGCGATTTTGTAGATTCAGATGCAGATTATGCATTTATATTTGAAGATGATGTAATTACAAAGAAAAAAATAGACTTTAATCTTAATTTAAACTTCTTGGGAAGCAATTTTATATTAAGTTTGGGGGGAGTTAGCCAATCAGTTTGTCATAAAGTAAGAGGAAAAATTCTAACTACTGAATACTTAGGTCAAAAAATTTTAAAAGTTGCTCCTCTTTTCTATGAAGATATTGTATATGCTATGGGATACGTTCTAGATAAAGAGGCGGCTAAAAAAATTATTTTATGTCATCAAAAAAACCTTCATGTAATAGATCATTGGTATATTGTGCTTAATGCTTACCCTGAAGTATCTTATTATATGGTTGATTTATTAGAACATCCTGAGATATTAACTCTTAACTCTGAAAATAGTTCAATTTATGATGAAAGAAATGGCCATTTTTTATATAATTTAAAGCCTAAATTATTTGATTTTATTAT
>WARP01001557.1_pt1 | contig 15445 bp, 10 predicted proteins | sample 4769151 | NCBI WGS metagenome assembly WARP01 (sample SAMN08893023, study PRJNA449175) | gut metagenome | isolation source: rumen sample fed with dry roughage | host: cow | place: India: Nagpur | collected 2016 | reverse complement strand
GGTCAAGACCAATGAACAAGGTGTTGCGGAGTTTGATTTCTATACCTCCGATCATAAAGATGGTTTTGTAGTACGTATCGAGGGTATGGCAAACAACGGTGCCTATATTCATGCACAAAAAACTCTTGTTTTGGACTAAACAATATAGACCAATGCGTTGATGTTCATTCCGGCTCCTACCGATGCAAAGACAATTTTATCTCCTTTATTGATTGAATGGTTGCCGGAGCTTTCGGAGTGGGTGAGATTGTCCCTCAGGATCAAGTCTAGCAAAGTGGGCAGGGTTGCCACGCTTGAGTTCCCTAAATATGAGATGGACATTGGCATGACGTTGGCAGGAATGTCGGTTATGTTGTACAGGGCATAAAGTCTTTTTAGTATGGCCTCGTCCATTTTTCCATTGGCTTGGTGGATGAGAACTTTGCTGATCTCCTTAATATCGGTGCCACATTTGTCCAGTGCAGCTTTTATTGCAAGGGGTACAGTTTCGAGTGCATATTGGTACAACCGTCGTCCGTTCATTTTAAGGTAAAGGTTGCTTGGGTCAATTGTTCCGTTTGTTTTGAAAGATGGACCCATGTTGAGCATATTCAGATATACTTTGGTGTCGGAACGTGTAACATGGCCAATGATTCCAATCGGGGCAGAGCTTTCGGCAGCCTCCAGGATTACTGCGCCGGCACCATCGGCATAGAGCATGCTGTCGCGGTCGTGCGGGTCGGAGATCCTGGACAGCACATCGGCACCTATTACCAAAATTCGTTTGGCATCTCCCGACCGGATGTAATAATCGGCCTGGATAAAGGCCTGTAACCATCCGGGGCAGCCAAAAAGAATGTCATAGGCAACGGCAAAGGGATTTTCTATGCCCAGTTTGTTCTTTACACGTGCGGCCAAAGAAGGAACATTGTCGGTTCGGTTATTGTTACTTTTGATATCCCCAAAGTTGTGGGCAACAATAATATAATCAAGGCTCTCTTTGTCGATTCCGGCATTCTCAATTGCCTTTTCGGCAGCAAAAAAAGCAATGTCGGAGGTAATCAAATTGTCATCAATGTATCGTCTTTCCGAAATTGTAGTGATTTCTAAAAACTTGTCTACGATAACCTGGTTGGGTTTTTCATTTGCTTTGTCGTAGGTGTCATAAAACTCATTTGCAAGGAAATCTTCGTTTTTGATGTGTTTTGTCGGGATGTAACTTCCGGTTCCTTTGATCACGCTGTAAATTGCCATATCTGTCTGGTTTTTGTTCTGTAAATATAGATATTTAAAATGAAAACCGGCAAAGGTGACCCTGCCGGCTTATCATTTATTTGATTATGAGGCTGGATTTATTCCTCTGTCAGCTCGTAGCCCCAGTCAATACCTTTTAGTGTGGCAGGAACACCGCTCTTCATCCATACCGGCATAGGTGCCCCTTTGAGGTAGTGGTTGAAGAATTGTTCTAGTCTGATACTAAGGTCTTTGGCGTTAACCCTGCTATTGAGGTTATGGGCTTCGTCGTTATATTGGAGCATCCATGCAGGTTTGCCAAGGCGGCGCAATGCCGTGAAGTACTCAATACCTTGGTACCACGGAACTGCCTCGTCTTTGTCGTTATGCATTATGAGCAATGGTGTCTCTACCTTGTCTGCAAAGAAAAGTGGGGAGTTTTCAATATAGAGATCAAATCCGTCCCAAAGGTTTTTCCCTATACGGCTTTGGGTGTGTTCGTACTGGAATTGGCGCACCATACCCGACCCCCATCGTATTCCGCCGTATGCACTTGTCATGTTGGCAACGGGAGCTCCGGCACCGGCTGCTTTCCATTTGAAAACCTGTGGCTGGGTTACCATATAGGCTACTTGGTAACCACCCCAGCTTTGTCCCTGGATAGCGATGTTGTCGGCATCTACCCAACTGTTCTCGGCAATGAGCTTCTCTACACCGGGCACTATGCAATCAAGGGCGCTCTTTCCTGGGTGTCCTATCTGGTAAGCAATGTCGGGTACGAACACAAGGTATTCGTTGCTCACAAAGAACGGTATGTTGATAACCGAACGGCTTGGTGCAGGTGGTCTGTAATAGTGCAGGTATTGTGAGTTCCTTTCATAAAAGTATACCAACATAGGGTATTTTTTTGAAGGGTCAAAGTTTTCGGGTTTGTAAAGTACCCCGTCAAGGTCTTGTCCTAATTTGGATTTCCATTGTACCAAATGGGCAGTTCCCCAATTATAATCTTTTTGCTGAGGGTTGATGTCGGTAATCTTGACTTGTGTTTTGAAATTGTCTTTTGTAAGCCAAACATCAGGAGAGTTCTCAAAGTTATGCTTGGTATAAGTAATGACTTTACCGTCTTTGGAGCGGTTGAGGTACACGAAGGTCATTGGTTCCACAATCCATTTGGTCAAGACGGGCTTTCTTTTTGCCATCTCCTTGTAATAGTAACCACTTTCCTTGGTTTTGTTGTCGAACATGGAAAAGTAAATGGTGGTCTTGGGCTTGATCGGCTCTTTCTTTACTCCGGGAGTTCCGGGAGGCAATAAAACGTCGTCGAGCCTTACTATCCGGAATGTAAGGTTCTCCTTGCGTCCCAGGCCCTCTGTGAGGTTTATTGCGGGAGTTTTTCCCGATGGGTCAATCTGCCATACATCATACCTGTCGTTTATGTAAATCGCTTGATCCTCTTCTGCCCATCCATCGTGTCCGTAAGAGTATGCCATAACAGGTGAGTCGTGGAGTTCGTCGGCAAAGACAGCATCAATACCCTTTGTCATGCACACAATCTCTTTGTTTTGCCGGTTGTATGAGTACCAGCTCGAATCCTGGTTATTGTACCATATAAGGTATCTTCCTTTTGGAGAAGAACTTACGTTTGAAATGTATTGGTCCTTGAGCAGAGGCTGAGCGGTACCGTCATTGATGTTCACAATGTACAGGTCTGCCCTGGGATTGGCACTCCACATAGACTCCAGCTGGTAGTTATAATCACTCACAGAGTATCCCCAATCGGCATCACCTCCGTCGGGTAGTTGTACTATATGGTATTCATCTTTCGAAAGTTGCAGCAGTTCGGGTTCTTTGTCCAATTCTACGACACTCATGTATGACTTCCTGAGTTCCCGGTTTATATTGAGCAATTGCACAGGCTGCACGTAATTGTCTTTATAGTGCCAAATATCCAGTTTGGCAACTTCGGATGCTACAATTGTTGTGTCTTTTTCGGGCATAATCCGGGCTATGCCAAAGAAAAGCCTTTTGCCCGATTTGCTGATGTTGATAGCACGGTTGTCACTGATCCTCCAACCTTCTTCAAGTCCTTTGAGGTTGTTGTCAATAAGTATTTTGGCCTCAGGAAAACCCTCTTTGTAGTAGAGGATGCTTACGGCATCCTTACCTTTTTTTGTGGTATCCAGGTTGGCATAGAACACTATATGTTTGTTGTCTTCGCTTACAACGGGGAGTTTTACGGTTTGCTTGAGGTCGAACTTGTATATTTTTGTAAGTTGTTTGTTCCTTGGTGTGTACATAAATAAACCAGCTTCCTGGAGAGTGTCTTTGGAACTTGGCCTGCGAAGCAGAAACAGGGAGTCTCCTCCGGTTGTAAAGTTGTAATCCGAGACATCTTTCAAAGTGTCGGTAACTCCGGTAGCCAGGTAGTGAACCATGAGGTCTTCTCCTTGGTTCTTCTCCTTTTTTGCGGGTTTTTTACCGCCTGTTGTATCGGCAGGGGCATTTGACTGGAATGCAATGAAATCCTTGCCGTAACGTCCTATTTTCAAAGATTTGAGATTTGGAATCTTCTTTAACTCTTTGGTGTAGACATTGTAAATACCCAGTGTGTCCTTGGGCATTTGGTCGGGTTTTGTCTTCTTTAGACGTGCTTCCTTGGTCTCTTTAAAAAATGGTTTTATTGTGGCAATCAGGAATTTGCCATCAGGAGTTAATTTGGGTTGTGTAGCCCTGTCAATGCTGTTCCTGTCAAAAGTAAGCAGGTTGAGGACCTCTACATAGCCGTCACCCTCTTGTTCCCTCACCATGTATGAGGTGTATTTGCCATCGTCACTCATCGTAAAAGCTCCAACGCTTTTCCATGTATCGTAGACGCTGTGGTCCAAAGGCTTTTTCTGCGAGAAAGCAGAGCCGGCCATCAGGAACACTATCAGTGTAATAATGCTTTTTTTCATTTGGTTTTTATTAATAATTGCAGTTGTATGGGTTGTAAAATTATTCTTTTAGCCATTTGTCCAGCCAGCGGAAGTATACCCTGTTCCACTGTATGCTGTTTTGTGGTTTTAATATCCAGTGGTTCTCTTCCGGGAACAGAAGCAGCTCGGAGGGTACTCCAAGTGCTTGTGCAGCATTGAATGCAGCCATTCCTTGATCAACGGGAACCCGGTAGTCCATCTCCCCGTGTGTGATAAGTATCGGGGTTTTCCAGTTCTTAACAAGTGTATGTGGGGAATTGTTGTAATGCCTGTTTGCAACAGGATTGTTGTCCCAAGGTGCTCCTCCGTTGTCCCAGTGAGGGAAAAAGAGCTCTTCGGTTGTCATGTACATATGTGTCTGGTTAAAGATACCTGCATGAGCGATAAAGGCATCAAACACCCCATTGTGAATGCCTGCCAGGTAGAATACCGAATAGCCGCCGTAACTTGCTCCGACTGCCCCCACCTTTCCTGCATAGCTCTCTTTTTTTATCTCCTTTACTGCAGAGAGGTAGTCCTGCATGTTCAGGCCTATGTAGTCACCCGAAATCTGGTCGGTCCAGTCTTGTCCGAATGCAGTTGTGCCACGTCTGTTGGGGAGAATTACAATATAGCCTTGTTGGGCCATCAGCTGGAAGTTCCAGCGGTAAGACCAGCCTTGGCTGAGTGTGCCTTGAGGTCCGCCAAGGCAAAAGAGGATTACAGGGTACTTTTTTGAAGCATCGAATCCTGGAGGATAAACAACCCACATATGCATATCTTTGTTATCCACTGTCTTGATCCATCTTTGTTCAATGTTGCCCATGGCTATTTGAGACAAAAGGTGTTCGTTCTCCTTGCTGATGTTTTCAAATGCTCCGGTTGTCCTGTCTACAAGGGCTATTTCGTTTGGCATGGACATGCTGCGGTACATTGCCACCAATTTATCACCTGCCGGTATTACTCCTCCGAAATCTACCTGGTCCTCGGCTATTTTGGTGATTGTATTGTTTGCCGGTTCAGCGAAGTAGATGCCGGTGAGTGCATTCACACAGGAGTTGAAGTATATTCCTGTTCCATCTTCGTTCCATACCGGAGACTCCGCATTGTATTTGTAATTTGCCGTAAGGTCCCTCTTTTCCCCTGTTTGCAGGTCCATCACAAAAAGGCGATGTTTGTCTGCCTCGAATCCGGGCCTTTCCATGCTTATCCATGCAAAGGATTTTCCGTCGGGGGAGAATACAGGTTCGTTGTCGTAGCCCAACATGCCATCTGTTAGGTTTTTGCTGGTTTTAGATTCAATGTCAAACAGGTAAATATCGGTGTTGGTAGAGTAGGCATACTCCTTTCCTGTCACTTTACGGCAAGAGTAAAGTATTTGTTTTCCGTCGGGACTCCAGCTTAGTTGCTCCAAACCCCCGAATGGAAGGGTAGGAAGCTCGTAAGGCTCTCCTTCCAATATATCAAATACATTGGAGAGGGTATTGCCGTCATAGTCGGCGACAAAAGAGTGGGGGATCTCCTCTACGAAGTGGTCCCAGTGACGGTACATGAGGTTGTTTATCATCCTTCCCGAGGCTTTGTCCAGGTCGGGCCATATATCCACAGCTTTATCAATGGATTTGATGTTGGATACAAACAATATTTTGTCGCCGGCAGGGGAGAGTTTGAATTCATTTATACCATTGCCGTATTCTCCGACCTTGATTCTGTTGTTGCCCTCTTTATCCATCTTCCAGAGTTCTCCTCCTTGCAGGAAAAGGATTTCGTTGCCATCTTTTGTCCAGCGGGCATTATTCTCACTTTTAACCGTAGATGTAATCTGGCGTTTACCGGAGCCATCCAGGTTCATTATAAATAGTTCGCGGTTGTTTTTGTTTTGGGCGATATCTGTGAAGCTCACTCCATACAATATCTCTTTTCCGTCGGGTGAGAGTTGAGGGTCACTAAGTTTTCCCATGCTGTGCATCACTTCGGGTGTCATGATGCCGTCCTGTACTGTGATGGTACTCCTCGAAATTGGAGTGCCCTCCTCCTTGTCCCCCCCTCCGGAAGTGCAGGCGGAGGTAAGAACTGCAGATGAAATTAACATAATCAGTAATTTACTCTTCATAATCTATATTTTGTTTATAAAATTGCCGTTTAAAACGTAACAATCTTGTAAAAATAAACTAAAATCACATAAAATCATAAATTATTTTATGTGCAGGTTGATCCCGGCTTTGATCCAGCGGCGTGGTTGTGGCAGGTTGCCTATGTGCAGGTAATTGACATTAAAAAGATTTGTTGCCTCTGCAAAAGGCTGGATTACACCTTTTTCCCAAATCACTCTCAGGTCTGCAAGTAAAAATGGTTTATAGGGAAGTTCTGTGTTGTCTGGCCCAAGGTAGCTCCCCTCTCTTTTTTGCCAGGAAAAATGCCAGTTGGCCGAAAGGCGGGAGAGAAGTTTGTGGTCTACTCCCAATGTTGCTTTGTTTTTAAGGTAGTCTGTGGCATAAAGTGAGTGGATATTGGCACTCTCTTTGGTTACTTCCATCCAGGACCATGAAAGGGATGCCCTGTTTATGGGTCCCGATTTTGGGGTATAGATAAAATTGAAATCGGTCCCGATTGAAGAGATGTTGGTAATGTTGTTGGCACTCCATTGGTCACTACCGCTCTCCCTGGTCCAGTCTATGATGCTGTATCCGTAGCGGTAAAAGGCAGATATGGATGCATGGAACCGGAGTTTTGTGAATCTTAGTGCAAGTTGTCCTGCAACTGCCTCCTCGGGTTTTAAGTTGATGTTGCCTGTTTGCGTGGGGCTTTTGTAGTAGAGGTCTGTGAATGTGGGGTTGCGGTAACTGTTGTTCACCCATCCGTTGGCTTCCAGGTGAGGAGTGATTTGGTATGCTGCCGCCAAACCTGCATAAATTCTTGCATTGTAATCTTTTCCTTCTCCGGAATTAAGGGTTTGGGCCGACATTACCCCTGCCGTAAAACGCCATTTATTTAGTTGCAATATATGACGGAGGTATATTGATGGGGTTGCCCTCTGCTTTGAGCGGGTAAAGTAGACTCCTTGTTCCCCGGGGACTGGTTTGCCGTTAGGGTTTTGGTTTGTTGTGAAGGGGTCTCCCAATACTGTGCTGTAAATGTGTTCGTAACGGTAATCTGCCCCGGCCACGGTGCTGCCTGCTTTGCCCCAACGGTATGCCATGCTTGCATTGGCTCCGGCTATGTCGTTCATATGGTAGTTATGTGCGGTGTACCATTCGGGGCTTTCATTGCGGAACAGTTCGAACCTGTCGTGGTGCCGCCTGTGGTACAGGTTTGCAGTTGCCTGCCATCTTGAACTGCTCCAAGTATATTTTACAGATGAAAGGATCACCCTTGTCTTTTCGAATTGTTCGGGATAGGCAACAGAGTAAAAGCTGTTTGCCCCAAATGCCTTTTCCTGGTAACCTGCCTGAAACTCCAGTGAGTGGCCATTGTTGTTGTTTGCAGAGATGTTGGAAAATAGGTTGAGGATGTCAAAATCGGTGTTTGGTGCAAACCCGTCGCTCCTGCTGTAACCGGCCCCTGCTTGTCCCCAAATGTTCCATTTCTTTGGATGGTATGTGCCTGTGCTTTGTCTTGAGTTGGTGTAGCCTGCATTGATACTTCCTTTGAAGAATCCGTGTTCTCCCCCGGTCATGTTTGCCTGGAGCGATTTTGTTGCGGGCTTTTTGGTTATGATGTTGATTGCTCCCGAGTATGCAACTGCCCCGTCGGACCAGGCTCCCGGTCCGTGAAGTACTTCTATCCGTTCTATTTGTGAAATTTCTACGGGAATGTTGAGTGAGTGGTGTCCTGTTTGGGGGTCTGTGAAGTTTGTCCCGTTTATCATGACCATTGTCTGGTCGAATGTTCCTCCGAGTATATTGAGGTCGGCTTGAACTCCTTCGCTACCCCGGCTGCGAAGGTCGGCTCCCTGGATGTAACGCAACAGATCCTGGATGTTCCGGACAGCAGCCCGCTCTATCTCTTTCTGTTGAATTACTGCGACTACCCTTACAAGAGGTTGGAATGGCGACGGTCGCTCGGTGTTGATTACCAGTTCTTCTAATGCAATAATTGTCTCGTTCGCACTCTTTTGTTTGCTTTGAGCCAGCGCAGTAACGCTGTTGAAAACAAGCAAGGAGTAGGTTACACACAGGACCCCGATCCTGATTGTTTTGCCCAGGGAGGCAAATGCTGCCCAGGGTGTCCTTTTCCATCGTTTGAAGGTGATGGACCTCTTTTTCTTGATTTTTTCGTACATAATTAAATATTTTAGATCTGTTGCGAGGCGCAAATTTGAGGTTTTTGGCAAGGCTCTGCAAATAATTTTCCTAAATTTGGCAAAACGGGCAAATACTATGAAAACACTTAATCAATTTAAATTTGCTGCATTAATTATATTGTTTTGTATGACAATGAATTTATTTTCTCAAGATGCTACTCTTATAGACAAGATGGTACAAATAAGAAAGGAGCTGCACCAAGTTCCGGAGTATTCACACAAAGAGGTCAAGACTGCCGGGATAGTAACTGATTACCTTAAGAATACAAATCCCGATGTACTTTACACTGGTCTTGGTGGCCATGGTGTGCTTGCCGGGTACAAGGGAAATCATCCGGGTGCTTCCAAAATGTTCCGTTGTGAACTGGATGCAATCAGCACCAGCGAGGGTATCCGCCATTGGTGCGGTCACGATGGTCATATGGCCATATTGCTTGGTCTGGCCAATGTGGTTTCGGCAGACAGGGATTTCGAAGGCACAGTATGGTTGCTTTTCCAGCCTGCAGAGGAGGTGGGCGAGGGGGCTGCCTTGATGGCCAAAGACCTGGAAGCTAAAAAAATATTTTTTGACTATGCTTTTGCATTGCATAACAAGCCCGGTATCCCGCTCAACCAGGTGGTGCTGCATGAAGGTGTTTACGCTGCCGGGTCTGTGGGTATGGAGCTCTTTTTTAAGGGCTCACCTTCACATGCATCGCGCCCGGAACAGGCTGTTTCGCCTTACAAAGCTATCTTTGAAACTGCAGAGTTCATGCATGGGCTTAATTCCAGGAGGGAGTTGTTTGACGATTTTACCTTGGGTACGGTTGTCAATATCTCCATGGGTGATGTCAATTACGGGGTAACTCCCGGCGAAGGTTATTTGCGAATGACTCTGCGTTCTTTCAAGGATAGTGACCTGGACAAACTCTGCAAAATTATGGAGGATTTTGCAAAGGAGGTTGGACAGAGGTACTCCCTGGAGGTATCGGTTGCCTTTTATGACCGTTTTCCTGCCACTGTGAATGACCAACAGGCAAATGAAATGGTAGAAATAGCATTGAAATCCAATGGAGTTGAATACCACTATGCGGCTGAACCGGAGAGGGGTTCCGATGATTTTGCTTTTTTTGCGTTCAATGCCAACTCTTCCTATTTTGATATAGGGAACGGGATAGGTGGTGCCGACCTGCACCAAAAAGGTTACCGGTTTTCGGATGAGATAATGGAACCCTCCCTCCGTATTTTTCGCTCTGTTGTTTACGGTAAGTAAGTGTTTTGGAAATTTTATTTAAAAAGAGATAATATGTTTAAGAAAGTTATTATTGTTTTGGTTCTTATTTCAATGCAAAGTACGTTGATCATGGCACAAAACCCTACACTTGAAACCATCTTCGCCCGCAAAAGCGTTAGGAGTTACACCGACCAGCCGGTGGCTCACGAAGATCTTGTTTTATTGGTAAAGGCCGGTATGGCTGCTCCAACTGGTATGAACAGGCAACCTTGGGAGTTCCTGATTGTAACCGACAAGGATATCATGGCCGATTTGTCGGTGAAACTTCCATATGCGAGGATGATGAAGGAGGCCCAGGCAGCCATTGTGGTATGCGGAAACCCGGAAACCTCTGTCTATTGGTTCCTGGATTGTTCGGCCGCTGCACAAAACATACTGCTTGCTGCTGAGTCCATAGGTCTGGGTGCTGTTTGGACTGCCGGGTATCCTTATGAAGAGAGGATGGACCTGATAGCCTCTGCATTTGGTGTACCTAAACCCTATCGTCCTTTGTGCGTTATACCTATTGGTTATCCCAAAGGAGAGCAGAACCCTAAGGATAAGTGGAAGGAAGAAAAGGTTCATATAAACAAATGGTGATTAATTGAAGGGGTTTTTATTGATATATTCCCTGTTGCTGCTAGCCGGCAAACCGCTTCACGGAGCTGTTTTTAGCGGCAGGGTTGCCGATGTGCGTTCACAGCCGGTACCGTATGCTACCGTATATATACACGAAATCTCTACCGGGATTGCAGCCGATATAGACGGGAGGTTCCGGATTTCGCTGGATAAGGGTAAGTACACAGTGGAGGTTTCTTCATTGGGTTACAAAAGGTCTAAATTCGAAATCGAGATAGGGACATCCAACCTGGAAAGGTCGATTACCCTCGAAGAGGAGGTATATACCTTGGGGGATGTCTACTTCAAAGCCGGCAGGGAGAACAGGGCCTACCATGTGATGCGGCAAGCTATAGCCAAAGCCCCGTATCATCGCAGGCAGGTGAGGGACTACTCCTCCCAGGTCTATATGAAGGGGAGTGTCAAGGTTACCAAGCTTCCTGCTGTACTCAAGATCCAGGCAGGTAAAAAGAAGACCAACCTAGTACTCAACAAAACTTTTGTATTGGAATCAAAATCCAGGATAGATTTTAGCTGGCCCGATAACTACGAAGAAACTATTTTGGCTTTTTCCAGTACAATCCCTGCCGAAATCGGGGCCTCGGATATTTCGGCCGTTAATACCTCTTCTGTTTATGACAGGGAGTTTTACGGGAAGCTGTCACCGCTCTCTCCCGAAGCGTTCGGCTATTACAATTTTGTTTATGAGGGAATCAGCCAGGACGGAGGCCGGGTAGTGAACAAGATCAGGATTATACCCAAAAAGGGTGATTCCAAATTGGTTTCGGGTCATATCTACATCGCTGATGATCTTTGGAATGTGACTTATGCCAGGTTCCTGATCCGAGAGACGGGGATTGATATTGACCTCAAAGTCAATTATAATGAAGCTTCTCCCGAAATAATGTTGCCAACCTCTTATGCCATGGATGTGAATGTTTCGCTCATGGGTGTGAGAGCTACAGGTTTTTACAACTCTTCGGTTACTTATAGTTCGGTCAACAGGTCGGGTGAAAGTGCTGTCGTGGCAGAGGCGGTGCCTCAAAATGTGATCAACAGCGCCAGGGAGGCCCGTTCTTTTGCACGTAAAAGTGTAAAAATGATAGAGGATGAGGTGGCAAAGGCTGTACAAGAGAGGGATTCACTTGTCCACGAGGGAGATAACACAAGAAAGAGCTCAGACCTTGAAATCAAGAGGGTAAGCAATATTACCCGCAAAGTAGACTCCATGGCTACCAAAAGGGATAGTACATACTGGAGTTCTGTACGGATGGTTCCTTTGAGGGAGGAGGAGGTTATTGCCTACATCGAGGCCGACAGCCTTAAGGAGGAGTACAAACGGGTCTTCGAAGAGGATTCGGTTTCCAGGATAAACAGGAGTACCGGCAATATTATTTTTGACAGGATTCTCTACGATAGCCGGTACAAGGTGGGCAAAAATCTTACTCTTGGTTATGGCGGCCTTTCAAGGGTTGTTGGGGGCTTTACATTTACCGATGGTTACTGGCTTGGTCAAAACTTTTACTCTGCATACAGGTTTTCAAAACATTGCAATCTTGTTGTTGAACCTTCGCTGTACTATTCCTCATACCGCCAAAAGTTGATGTGGAGAGTGGATGCTTCCCTTAGCCATAGCCCAATGAGATTGGGCAAGGCATTTTTATCTGCCGGGGAGTTCAGCCGCGATATAAGCAACAACTCCTCCATTTCGGATTTCGTTGGTTCTTATGCTTCGTTTCTTTTTGGGACCAATCCCAAGAAGTACCTCAATTACCGTTGGATTACTGTTGGCAACAACATGGATGTTGCAAACGGGCTTAATACCGGGATTTTTTTTACTTGGAGCCAGGTCACACCTTTGGAATCGGGCAATGTGAAATCCGTTTCGGGTAAGACGGGGGGGAGTAATTTGCCCCGGAATGTATACGGGGCTGTACCCCGATTGCACTCAAACCTGGAGTACTTGCTCCGGGTGAGTTACACTCCCAGGCTGTATTACCGTATTGTAAACGGGAGAAAGGAATATGTACGTACAGCATGGCCTACATTTGCTGCCTCGTTCAAGGGCTCTTTGCCACACAATGACCAGGCTTATGCAAAGTGGGGGTCGGCCTCTTTTTCCATTGCACAGAGGTTACGTACCGGTATCTATTCGCAGTTTGTGTATGGTGCAGAGTTTGGCAAGTTTTACAACACTGACAGGATTTTCTTTGACAATTTCCAACATTTCAGGGCTTCCGACATAATGGTCACAGAAAAGGGTTTCCGGGAAGATTTGCTGTTGGCCGACCCTTACTTTTATTCTACAAACAATGAGTGGGTAAAATACAATGCAGAGTACCGCAGCAACTATATAATACTTAACCATCTTCCTTTCCTTAATAGTGCACTGTACACGGAGTCTCTCTATTTCAAAGGGCTGTGGTTGCCCGATAAAGGTGTGGTTTACAATGAGGCAGGTTATTCTTTCGGGATTCAGGGAACCCTCAGGGCCGGGCTCTTTACTGCATTCGAGGGCAAAAAGTACATTGGTACCGGATTCCGTCTCGAAATCCCCTTCCTGAGCGACATCTACAGGTAGCTTTCTTTTCTCAGCTTGATTATGTATTCGCAGATTACCCTTGGAAAGTGGTCTTTTTCTAGTTGATGGATGCGGGTGGCAAGTGTTTGGGCTGTGTCTTCTTTTATAACAGGGCATTTTGCCTGGAAAAGGTGGGTGCCGTTGTCATACTCATGGTCTACAAGGTGTATCGTTATGCCGCTTTCGTTTTCCCCCGCAGCTATTACTGTTGCATGTACCTTGTCTCCGTACATTCCTTTGCCTCCGTATTTGGGTAACAGGGAAGGGTGTACGTTGATTATCCGTCGGTCATATTGTTCTACAAGGTGGTCTGGCATCTTTAGCAGGAATCCGGCCAGGATCACAAGGTTGATGTTGTTTTTCTCCAGAGCCTTTTGCACAACCTCTCCCGGCTCCCTGAGCTGTGACGGGGAAAAAACCATGGATTGTACATTCAGATTGGCAGCCCTCTGTAAAACAAAGGCATCTTTTTTGTTCGATAAAACCAGTGAAACTTTTGGGTTTAGGGTTGTTTCCCAGTTTCTTATATCTTCCAAATATTTTCTGTTCAAAATATATTCGATAATATTTTGGGCGTTGGTGCCCGAACCCGAAGCAAAAATAGCTATATTTACATCCTGCATGACTTGGTTACTCTTTTGATTGACAAAGGTAGATGAAATTTCTGCATTTTTCCAGAAGCATACATTAATTATACTGTGTAGATTAAATCATAAGAAATTCAGTCAAATATAATTTCACTTTGTGGAAATTTTCTTTTTTGGATTTTTTTGTTTTTCTTTGCACACTAATTTTGAAATAACAAACAATTTTTATTAACTAATTATTTAGAATCATGGCAGACATTAATGCAAAGGTTAAAGCCATCATCGTTGACAAGTTAGGCGTTGAGGAATCGGAGGTAACTCCCACAGCTAGTTTTACTAACGATTTGGGTGCGGACTCTTTGGACACTGTAGAACTTATCATGGAATTTGAAAAAGCTTTTGGTATCACTATTCCGGATGAGGCTGCTGAAAAAATCTCTACAGTAGGCGACGCTATTGCTTACATCGAGAACAATACCAAGTAATTTACACAGGTTTATGCAGTTAAAAAGAGTTGTAATAACCGGTATAGGAACTATAAATCCTCTTGGCCACAGCATCGGTGAGTTTTTTGACAACCTGGATGCGGGGTTTAGCGGGGCGGGACCTATAACCCGTTTTGACACTACCCTTTTTAAAACCAAATTTGCTTGTGAAATAAAGGATTATGATCCCGTAAAATTCGGTATCGACAGAAAAGAAGAGCGCAAACTAGACAGGTTTACCCAGTATGCTTTTATCGCAGCGGGGCAGGCCATCGAAGATAGCTCAATCGATATGGAAAAAGAGAATCCCGACAGGATCGGGGTTATCATGGGAACAGGAATAGGCGGGATTGAAACGCTTTTCCAGGAAATTGAGGGCTACTGTGATGGAGGTAAAATCCCGCGCTTTAGCCCTTTCCTTATTCCTAAAATGATACCGGATATAGCACCTGGTATGATTTCGATGAAATACGGGTTCCGTGGTCCTAATTACACTACTGTTTCGGCGTGTGCTTCGTCCACGCATGCTATGATAGATGCTTTCAACACTATCCGTTTGGGTAAGGCTGATTTCATAATCACAGGTGGTTCGGAGGCAGGGATCACAGTGCCAAGCATAGGCGGTTTTAACTCTGCCCAGGCCATGTCTACGAACAACGATAACTATCTTACGGCTTCAAGACCTTTTGACAAAACCAGGGATGGTTTTGTAATGGGTGAGGGCTCCGGTGTTATGGTGTTCGAAGAGTACGAGCATGCCATTGCCAGGGGTGCTAAGATCTATTGCGAGGTAGCCGGAGGCGGGATGACTGCCGATGCTTACCACATCACAGCTCCTCATCCCGAAGGTGCCGGTGCTGTAAACGTAATGAAGCTTGCCCTGGAAGAAGCAGGTCTGGAAAGGGAGTCTGTGGACTACATAAATGTCCACGGCACAGCAACACCTCTTGGGGATGTTGCAGAACTTAAGGCAATAAAGGCTCTTTTTGGAGAGCATGCCTACAAACTTAATATTAGTGCAACCAAATCAATGACTGGTCACTTGCTGGGTGCCGCCGGTTCGGTGGAAGCTTTGGCTTGTATCCATGCCATTAACTCGGGTGTAATTCCTCCTACCATCAATTTCGAACACGAGGACCCTGAGATCGATTATAAATTAAACCTTACACTTAACAAGGCCCAACGCAGGGAGGTCAAGGTGGCCATGAACAATACCTTTGGTTTTGGAGGTCACAACTCTTGCGTTATATTCAAAAAGCTAAATTAGGTTTTTAACAAATAAATGTAAAAGGCCGTCCTGTAAGGGCGGCCTTTTATTAGTTATTGTTATTGGTGTTATACCTGGTTAGGGTAAAACAGCATATGTCAGCACCAACTTGGGATTTCTTTGTGCAGTGTTACCGTTGAGGGTTGCCTTGGAATAAAGGTAGTTTTGCAAATAGTAGTATACTGC
>WARP01004900.1_pt1 | contig 15614 bp, 13 predicted proteins | sample 4769151 | NCBI WGS metagenome assembly WARP01 (sample SAMN08893023, study PRJNA449175) | gut metagenome | isolation source: rumen sample fed with dry roughage | host: cow | place: India: Nagpur | collected 2016 | reverse complement strand
TCAATGTTCTATCAAAACGATGGGTCATTCTACATTAATAACAATAGTGAATCTGGTTTTAATGAAGGTATGGGTCCTCAAGTGTTTGAACGCTGGACACAGTTTTATACGGACTATTCATTTCCTGTAGAAGCAAACTTTGTTAACCGTTTTAGAAGTGGGCAAATGCCGATTGGGATTACCTACTACAATACTTACAATACACTAAGTGTCTTCGCTCCTGAAATTAAGGGGAAGTGGGACTTTGTTCCAATACCAGGTACGCTTTATACAGATGATGAGGGTAATCAACAAGTCAGAAGAGAAACCATCTCAACTGGTACTGGCATCATGATTACAGAACAATCAAGTAAAAAAGCTGAAGCATGGCAATACCTTGATTGGTGGACTAAGACAGAAACACAAGTACGTTTTGGTCGTGAAATGGAAGGTATTTTAGGTAGTGCTGCAAGATATCCAACGGCAAATATCGAAGCAATGAATCAATTGCCATGGACTGTAAAAGAATACGAAAAATTAGAAGAAGCTTGGGATTGGGTCAGGGGTATTCCTGAAGTTCCAGGTGGCTATATGACCGGTCGTCATTTAGACAACGCGCTACGTTTAGTCATTAATGACGCTTCAAACCCACGTGAAACCATCTACGATTACGTTCAAAAAATCAATGCTGAAATTGAGAAAAAACGTAGTGAGTTTGGTTTAGACTAGAAGGAGGAATAGTGTGCAATCAACATCAATCGATATCACAAGTAAAAAAGCACTAAGAAAGATGAAAATCGACGAAATTAAAAAACACAAACACCTCTATATTATGATGGCACCTTATGCCTTGTTGTTTTTTACATTTACCGTCATCCCTGTGTTTATGTCACTTGGGATCAGCTTCACATACTTCAACCTCCTAGAACCACCTCGTTTCATAGGTCTTGAAAACTATATGAAGTTATTATTAAGTGATGATGAGTTCATCATCGCAATTAAAAATACGCTAATTTTAGCCGTCATTACCGGACCAGTCAGTTATTTAATGGCCTTCGTGTTTGCATGGTTAATTAACGAATTAAAACCGAAGATGAGAGCGTTTATGACGCTCATCTTCTACGCACCGTCAATTTCGGGTAATGCATACTTAATGTGGCTCATTATCTTTAGTGGTGACGTTCATGGTTACGCAAACTCATTTTTAATCCGTTTTGGCTTTATCGATAACCCAGTCTTATGGTTAAAAGACCCGGATTATATTTTGTTAGTCATTATTATTGTTCAATTATGGCTAAGCTTAGGTGTGAGTTTTCTATCATTCATCGCTGGTCTTCAAGGTGTCGATAAGACACTGTTTGAAGCAGGTGCGATTGATGGGATTCGAAACCGCTGGCAAGAACTTTGGTACATTACACTACCTTCAATGAAACCACAATTACTCTTTGGTGCGGTGATGCAAATCACTACCTCCTTAGCAATTGCAGAGGTTTCAATGCAATTGGTTGGGTTTCCATCCGTTCAATACGCGGGTCACACGATCGTGACACATTTAATAGACTATGGTTCAACGCGCTTTGACTTAGGTTATGCCTCAGCAATTGCAACCGTACTGTTCTTAATCATGATGGGGGCTAACTTAATTGTAAGAAGCTTCTTAAGAAAGTTGGGGGATTAAGATTGTGAAAAAAATCAAAATCAAAAAGAGTCGAAAACTTAATCGCTCCCTTGGTGGTGACATCTTTTTAATGGCCTTGCTTTTAGTATTTGGTGTCTTTAGTGCTTACCCACTGATTATGACGGCATCTAATGCCTTTAAACCACTAGATGAATTATTCCGTTTTCCACCAACATTGTTGCCTAGAAATCTAACGTTTGATAACTTTAGAGATTTATCTGAGTTAATGGAAAACTCTTGGGTGCCATTTACAAGGTATTTCTTTAACACCATATTTATTACGTTGATGGGGACTGTCGGACACGTGATTATCGCATCAATGGCGGCATACCCACTAGCGAAGTATAAATTTCCAGGAAAAACCATTTTCTTTTCACTGGTAGTTTACTCGCTGATGTTTTCACCACACGTAACAGCAACGCCAAACTATATTATTATCTCAAGTATTGGTTTAATTGATACGCACTGGGCAATTATACTACCAGCCATCGCATCGAGCTTAGGTCTTTACTTGATGAAACAGTTTATGACACAAATTCCAGATGACTTAATCGAATCAGCAAAAATCGATGGAGCATCTGAGTACCGTATTTTTTGGCAAATTGTAATGCCTTTAGTGAAACCGGCTTGGTTAACACTAGTAATCTTACTGTTCCAACGTTTGTGGACAACCGATGGGGGTTCGTTTATCTTTTCTGAGGAATTAAAACCAGTTTCATACGCATTAAGACAAATCGCACAAGGCTCGATTGAACGTGCCGGTACGATTGCTGCAGTTGCGTTTGTAATGATGATCGTACCAGTGACATTCTTTATGTTATCGCAATCACGTATTGTTGAGACATTTAGTCACTCTGGTATGAAATAAGAAGGGGGAACATTTATGAAATTATGGATTTTATTCTCATTACTGTTTTCTCTACCCATTCAAATTAGTACAGTGAATTATAATTATTCTTATTATGGTGAAGTTATTCATTCTGCACCAGGGATGACTTATGCGACCTACTTTAATGCACAGACGCTTGGCACAAAACTATCATCACCTGAGGATTTGGTTGTTTTTGAAGATACAATTTATATGATTGATTCTGTCGAAAACAAAGTTCTATTGATTAATCAATCGTTTAATAAATTAGCAGAATATAGTGAGTTTAATTACAGCACGTCTTATCTCGACAAACAAGAGGCAACATTTGAAGAAACTAGTACGAAACTCAAAGGAGCAAGTGGACTTGAAGTGACACAAAGTGCGATTTATATCGCTGATACGGGTAACTACCGTATTCTAAAACTTAATCACCAATTTGAAGTGCTTGATGTATTTGATACCGTTGATGATAAAACATTTGATGAGATTGCATTTGAACCAAGAAAAGTGACTGTTGATGTGACTGAACGTATGTATGTTGTTGCAAGAAACGTCTATGAAGGTATTATCGAACTTGGATCAAATGGTGACTTTAACCGATTCACAGGGGTAAACCCAGTGTCGTTGACCCCATTTGAAATATTTAGAAGAAGTCTAATGACTGAAGCACAATTAGCGAAGTTAAAGTTATTCTTACCAACAGAATATACGAACGTCTCAATTAACGAAAGAGGCTTCATCTATGCGACCTCAAGACCAACTGAAAACAATGCAAAAAATACGATTCAATTGATTAACCCTAAAGGGGTTGACGTCATCAAACGTAATGGTTATCACCCACCAATGGGAGATGTTCAGTACATTGAAGGCAACAACAACTACGTGATCACAGGACCTTCATTATTAACAGATATTGCCTATACAAAGCATGGTATTTATACTGTTTTAGATCAAAAGCGTTCAAGACTATTTACTTATGATCAAGAAGGGAACTTATTATACATTAATGGCGATGAAGGCCAACAGAGTGATAAGTTTTCTGAAGGTGTGGCAATTGGCTATTTAGGGGATGACTTATTGGTTTTAGATAGAAAGAGTCGTACCGTAATTGTCTACCGCTTAACCGATTTTGGACTCGCAGTTAACCAAGCGATTGGTTTTCATGATCAAGGTAAATTTGATGAAGCTGCAGCCATTTGGAAAGACGTTTTAGTGTTAAATACAAACTATGAAATTGCTTATAACGGTATTGGTAAATACTTATTAAGAGAAGGCGAATTTAAAGAAGCAATGGACTATTTTAAACTCGGCCATGATACGTATTACTATTCAAAAGCGTTTAAAGAATATCGAAATGAGATCATTAGAGACAACTTCACCTTGATTATGAGTGGTGTGGTCTTACTGACGGGTGGATTAATTTTCCTTAAGGTAAGAAAGACAATTAAAAAAGGAGGCTCAATTTTATATGAAGACTAAGTTAGCAAACCTCAGATTCAACTATTTGAGTTTCCCTGGTTATTTGTTATTCCATCCATTTGATGGGTTTGACGATTTCAAGCGATATAAAAAAGCAAAGATGAGTGTAGCCATCAGTTTAATGATACTTTATGCGTTTCTACGTATATACACTTATCAATACGAAGGGTTCTTAATTAACGAACGTAACCCACTCTTATTAAATAGCTTAGAAGAAGTCTTCTCAGTGGCATTACTCATTGGTTTATTTACAATTGGTAACTGGTCAGTAACCACACTAATGAGTGGTAAAGGTAATTTTAAAGAAATCTTTATGGTCACCGGGTATGCACTATTTCCACTGGTAATTATTGGCTTTCCAGCGGTATTTATTTCGAACTATTTAACCCTTGAAGAAATGGCGTTTTATAATCTAGCGATGGGCATTGCCTATCTTTCGACTGGATGGATGCTGTTTATGGGGATGTTGAACATCCATAATTATGGTTTAGCTAAGACCATTGGTGCGTTTTTCGCAACCTTTGTCTCAATGATTGTGATGATGTTTTTAGGATTATTATTCTTTGATTTGATTCAACAATTTATCAGTTTTGTTGCGTCCATATATGAAGAAATATCGTTAAGGTACTAGGAGGATGCATATGAAATTAATCAGAAGAAGTGCGATTATTATAATTGCATTAGGCTTACTATCCTTGTATTTTTTTGGGTTTAGATTAAGCGCAAGTGCGTTAAAAACAAATCAAACAATTGAATTTGAACGAACAGATTTTGTTGATGCGGAAACATTAAATGACAACAATAAACTAGTCGCTTCAAATGATTTATTTAACTTATATCTTGATGAGACAACATCATATTTCAAGGTAGAAGATAAGCGTAGTGGTGAGGTATGGCAGTCAAACCCAACCGAAAAAGATCCTTGGGAAACAGATCCATCTAAGCCAATTACAAACACAGCAATTGAAAAGCAAAAGTCAACCTTAGAGTTGACTTACGTGAATAAGAATGGTTCCTCAGCAACCATCAATAATTACACAACAAGTATTGCTCATCCAGGCAATGCGATTACGAAAGACGGGCTTAGAACTTATTCAATCAACTATATTGATGGTGGGTTTCAAGTGCTTTATCGAATTGAAAACTTGGACATCGATTATTTATTCTTTCCTAAGTACATCGATAAAGATGTGTTTGAGGGCTTAGAAAAACGTCGAATTTTAGAGAGCTTAGCTTACACAGGCTTTGATGAAGAAAAAAATGCTTATGAAATCAAAGCGTACGAATCAATGAGTGGTATTGTTAGAGACCGCTTATACCAAATATTCTATAATGAATTAGGTTATACACTCGAACAAACAATCGAAGAAAATAAAGCGTATGGTTATACCAAAGAATACGAAAAAATTGTCTTTGAGCTTGCAATCCAAGTACTTTTGACTGAAAAAGGCATTAATACGTCGATTATCAAAGATTCAATCAAAGAAACAGGGGATGTTAAGATTGCGAATATTGCATTATACCCACTCTTTGGTACAGCAATCTCACACATCGATGACAAAGAAACCGAAGGCTACATTGTCTTACCTGATGGGTCAGGTGCAATCATTGAATTTAACAATGGTAAATACTATCAAAACCCATACCGTAAACGCCTTTATGGTCAAGATTTAGCTTTACTTCCATATAAGATGCGTGAACAACAACAAGATATTACAATACCAGTTTATGGCATGGTAAAAGAAAATGGTGGGTTTGCTGCAATCATTACAGAAGGTGACACAATGGCTTGGATTAACGCCGACGTCTCAGGTCGTATTGATTCCTACAATAACGCTTATGTTTCATTTTCATTAAGAGAATCAGAGGCGATTACCTTAGGCAGTGGCTTCTCATCCTACGGGATTACGTTATGGACAAAATCGATTGTCGATACGGATTTTACCGTCTCATATGAGTTTTTAACCGGCAGTGATAACTCCTACGTTGGGATTGCCAACAGTTACAGAAATTATTTAAGAGAAGAACTTGGCATGAAAGTAACGGATGCAACAAGAAACACCGTGGTCAGTACTGAAATGTTAGGTGCTTACGATAAAAAAGAATTCTTCTTAGGGGTTCCTTACAATACAACCCGTAGTTTAACGACATTTAAACAAGCCAAGAAAATCATTGAAAATCTTGAGACTGCGGGTGTCAATGATCTAAATGTATTATACGCTGGCCTTGCTAATGGTGGGCTAAGTAACGACATTGAAGCGTCATTTGACATTGAAAAAGTGCTTGGCGGGAAAAAAGGATTTGATCAACTAGTCAAGTCACTTGGACAAAAAGACATTGATGTGTTTGCCTCAGTCAATTTAATGACAGCAAGCAAATACAACCGTTTCTTTGATCAATACGCATATACAGCAAGTCGTTTAAACGGGAAGCAAGCTTTCGCGTTTAATTATCATTATCCTTCAAGATTACCGTACACAGAGACGACTTATGAACACTCAGCAAATGATTTTGTGATCAATCCACTTTATTATCAAGCCATTTATAATAAACTTGAAAAAGATTTTGATTATGATCAAATTCATATGGCGACGATTGGTTCAAAACTCGCAGGTAGTTACGATAAGAGAAATGTGGTTTATAAAGAACAAGCCATTTATTTACAAGAACAATTATTAAAACAAATCGATAAAGAAGTGATGTTATCAAATCCACTTGGATTTGCGATGCCATATGCGTCTTACATCACTGATTTACCAACTGAAACAACACTATACTCAATTATTGATGATCAAATTCCATTGCTTCAATTAGTATTATCAGGTTTAGTGGATTACTCATCAACATCAATTAACTTATCTTCAGATCGTAGTATTGACTATAATTTCTTAAAAGTGATTGAAACAGGTTCTAACTTGAAATACACGTTATCTTACGATGATTCAAAAGAACTGATCAATACTGAATACAATAATTACATGTCAACACACTATGTAAACTGGGTAGAAGATATAAAAGAACAAACCGAAGAATTGAATCGTCTAGGGATACATAAGGGGTATTTAATTAATCACGAAAGAGTTATGAACAACGTCTACAAGGTAACGTATTCTAGTGGATTAACGATTGTGTTAAATTACAACTTGTCGCCAATTGTTTATCAGGGTAAGACGATTAGTTCAATGGATTATTTTGTGGTACAGGGGGCTTAGTATGGAAAAAGAAAATACAATCAAACTTAAGTCAACAAAGCCACTATCAAGTTACAAAAAACAAAAACTATTTTGGGGCGTTGTATTCTTACTACCTTGGTTATTAGGGATCATTTTCCTATTTGGATTTCCACTGATTCAATCACTTTATTATAGTTTCTTTGAACTAACGCCAAAAGCTGGTGCATTACTTACAAAATTTGTTGGTTTTGATAACTACATTTACGCATTTAATGAACACGTGACAACCTTATCATCATTTAAGGTTGAACTACTGACAACAATGGGTGATGCGGCAATTAATTTACCGGTATTACTAATCTTCAGTTTATTTATTGCAGTTATGTTAAATGCAGAGTTTAAAGGACGTGCCGTCATACGTGCTATCTTCTTTATACCTGTGATTCTAAACTCGGCAGCAATTGCAACAGCACTTGGTGGTGGTGATGTATTAACACAGCTTTTAGAAGAACAAGGTATTGGGCAAATATTCGATCTCGAGTATTATTTAGTACAAACGGGTCTAAATCAAGCAATCGTCGCTTTTGTGGTTGGATTAATTGGCCGTATTTACGATATTTTGGCACTTGCTGGTGTACCTATCTTACTATTTTTAGCAAGTATTCAATCTGTACCAAAACACTTGTATGAAGCTGCACGTATTGAAGGGGCAACCTCGTATGAAATGTTTTGGTTGATAACATTACCAAACGTATCGTCACATATCTTAACCGTGGTCGTTTATGCGCTCGTTGACACATTCCTTACTTCATCTGTCTCAGGTATAATCTCAGATGAGTTAAGTAGACAACAATGGGGTCTGGCCTCTGCGATGTCATGGGTTTATGTTTTATCCGTCTTACTGATTTTAATTGTGGTATTCAGTCTGGCAAAATTCTTTAAGATTGGAGGCTCACATTATGAAAACTAACGAACTGGTTTCAAAAGCAAAAGATCGTTATGAAGAACAATTACAACGTGTGGAATCTTTCTTAAAAGATCCAAAAAAGAACGCGAAAAGAAAAAGAGTTTTTCAAGCATTCAGTTCGTCATTCTTCAGATATGCCTTCTTAATTGGATTAAGCTTTGTCATATTGTTTCCAACCATCCAGCAAATCTTACAAGCCTTAAGAGCACCTCAAGATGTTAATAACCCAGCAGTTATTTGGATTCCTGAGATTTGGTCAACACTTAATATCAAACTCGCTATTGGTGTTCTAGATTATAAGGATGCCGCACTAAACACAGCCTTCTTAAGCGTTGTTTCGATGTTATTACAAATATTTGCGACATCGCTTGCTGGTTATTCATTTTCAAGACTCAAAACAAAGTTCTCAAATATTCTATTCATTCTGGTCATTTTGACCATTGTGATTCCGCCACAAGCGTTGTCACTTTCTCAATATTTATATTTTAGAAATTTAAATTTAATTGGGACACCTTGGGCAATCGTGTTAATGAATCTATTAGGCATGGGGATTCGTTCTGGGATTTTCATCTTCATCTTTAGACAATTCTTTGCTGGCTTACCTAAAGAATTAGAAGAATCGGCTCAAATTGATGGGGCAGGGGTCTTTAGAACATTCTTTAGTGTCATGTTACCAAACGCACGTGGTGCGATGGTAACGGTGGGTCTATTTAGTTTTGTTTGGGCTTGGAATGACGCTTACTATGTCAAAATATTTGAAGTTTCAACTGAAAAGTTCCCGATTTTAACGATGCGTTTAATTAACGCAGCAGAAAACATGAAAGCACAACTCTTTTATGAGGGAATGCTTGATTTAGTCGGACAAGACGTATGGGAAAATCCATTGTTCTTGGCATTAATCTCTAACGTTAGTGCGTTATTGATGATGTTACCACTATTAATTATGTATTTATTCGTTCAACGCTTGTTCGTTGAATCAATTGAAAGAACCGGTATCGTCGGTTAATAGGTGATAATAATGAAGTTTGATAATCCTTTGGTTCAAAAATTAAATCAAATAGCGGATTGGATCATTCGAATTGTAGTGATCAACTTTCTTGTGATCTTATTTTCGATTCCACTAGTAACGATGTTTAATTCGTTTAGCAGTGGGTATCGATTGTTTCATGATTACATTAATAAGAAGAACACAAAGCTATTTTCAGGCTTCTTTACCTATTTTAAAGAATATTTTAAAACCAGATTGATGTTAGGTTTATTAATGACTTTGTTCCTTGTCTTAGGGTATCTTAACGTAACTTATTACGTTGAGACCCTAAATCAAGGGGCTGGGTTATTTTATCACTTAGGGTATTATGTAACGATATCATTTTTAGTAGGCGCATACATTGTGTACTTGTATTTGTTTCCGGTATCGATGGTCTATCCAACAATGAAGTTTCGTTTAATGATTAAATTGGCATTTTTTGTCTCAGGAAAATTTGTGATAAGAACCATGTTATTAATTATTTCTACCCTTGTGCCATTCTTACTTTTATTTTCATCAATCACATCTTTAATATTTGTTTTTGCCGGAGTATCACTTTGGCTACTTATTGCAGTAATGATTACCAATGAAGTTACTGATTATCTTGAAAGGCTAGGTAAAAAAAATGATTAAAGTTGGCATCGAACGAATTGATGACTATTTAGAACTATTTAAAAATAAACGCGTGGGATTAATTACAAACCCAACGGGGGTTTGTCAAAATTTTAAAACCACGATTGAAGTACTCCAAGAAAAAACAAACTTAGTTAGTTTGTTCTCACCTGAACATGGGGTTAGAGGGGATTTACAAGCAGGGGTGAAACTTGATCCATACGTGGATGAGAAGACAGGTTCTATGGTTTATTCTCTTTATGGTGAAACCAGAAAACCGACCAAAGAAATGTTAGCTGACATTGACATATTAGCCTATGACATTCAAGACGTCGGGGCACGTTTTTATACGTTTATCTACACCATGGCTTACAGCATGCAAGCAGCTAAGGATGAAAACAAATTGTTTGTTGTCTTTGATCGTCCTAATCCACTTGGTGGTTTAGAAGTTGAAGGTAACATTCTTGATTTAAAATACCGAAGTTTTGTTGGGTATTATCCAATGGTTCAACGTTATGGACTAACCGTAGGTGAACTTGCTAAGTATTTTAATGAAGCGTTTGAGATTGACTGTAATCTTAAAGTAATCCCAATGGAAGGCTACAAACGTGGTATGGATTATGTGGACACTGGTTTACCATTTGTCATGCCATCACCCAACATTCCAACACCTATGAGTATCTATAGCTATATGGCAACTTGTTTAATTGAAGGTACAAACCTAAGTGAGGGCAGAGGCACAACAAAACCATTTGAAGTATTAGGAGCGCCTTGGTTAAATGCTAGTAATTTAATCAAGCGACTAGAAGGGTTGAATCTGCCTGGTATCAAGTTTCGTAAACTTCATTTTACACCGATATTCTCAAAACATAAAGACACACTTTGTGAGGGTATTGAACTCTACATCACGGATAAAAAAGCATTCAAACCAGTTAAAACCGGGTTTGCGATTGTTTATTTGATTAAAGAGTTACACGAGGAGTTTGACTTCATAAAACCTTGGCGTGAAAACCAATTACCATTTTTTAATTTACTGACAGGCGATGACCTTTTTAATGGACATTACAGCCTAGACCAATTATTTGAAAAAATTGATCAAGACTCAAAAACATTTACTAAGATAAAGGAAAGGTATCACCTCTATGAAGTATAATTTAGACAAACTAACAATTGAAGAAAAAATAGGACAACTCTTTATGTTTGGAGTTCAATCCGACGTCGTTGATGAACGGACCATCAAACTAATTAGAGATTACAAAGTCGGTAATGTCATCTTGTTTGCAAGGAATTGCATTAACCCAAATCAATTATTTAAACTAAACCAAGACCTTCAAAAAGAAGCCTTAACACATTTAGGCATTCCGATGTTCATTAGTATTGACCAAGAAGGTGGCATGGTAACCAGAATATTTGAAGGCTCAACTTTCTTTCCGGGTGCGATGACGATTGGCGCAACAAGCAATGTTAACCGCGCGTATTTAAATGGTGTTTATATGGGACAAGAGTTAGAAGCACTTGGTATCAACATGAACTTAGCACCTGTATTAGACGTTAACAACAACCCAAAAAATCCAGTCATCGGTGTTAGAAGTTATTCAGATAACGCTGAAGTTGTTGCTGATTTTGGGACCGCTTATGTCAAAGGCTTACAAGAAACTATTTTAGCAACAGCAAAACACTTTCCAGGCCATGGAGACACAAACGTTGACTCGCATTTGGCGTTACCTAAAGTGGATTATCCTATTGAACGTTTAGAATCCATTGAACTAGTACCATTCAAACGCGCAATTAATGAAGGCATTCATGCCATCATGTCCTCACACATCGATTTTCCGGCGTTTACGGAAAATGGATTACCAACCACGCTATCAGAAAAATGTTTAACCAAATTCTTAAGAGAAGATTTAGGATTTGAAGGGTTAATTGTGACTGACGGTATGGAGATGAAAGCAGTTCAAGATCACTATGGCACCGTTGAGGCATGTCTAATGGCGGTTCAAGCTGGGGCGAACCAAGTTTGTATCTGTCATACAGAAGCACTCCAATTTAAAGCATTTGAACGCTTTAAAGAAGCGGTTGCTACTGGTGAACTACCAATGGCTGTTTTAGATGAACGTGTGAGTCGTGTCTTAAAGTACAAAGAACTCTTAAATGATAAATATTACGACGTGGCTTATGAAATGATAAAGCCAATTGTAGAGAATGAGACACATCAAGCGTTTGCATTAGAAACGGTAAGAAAAGCTGCAACACTAGTTAAGGGTAAAGCCTACCAACAAAATGGAACGACATTATTTATTGGTGTTTTACCAAAAGCGACTTCTGGGGCAGATGACACAGATGGAACTTACAATATGAATAAGCAAATCAAACATGAGTTACCATCAATTGAAACCATGCATTTACCAATTAACCCAACCGATGAAGATATTAGTCGTCTAGTTAAGAAAGCAAATTTATATGATCAAGTGGTCATCTCGTCATATAACAGTAACATTTATACCAATCAAATTAAGGCAATTGAAGCATTAAGTCAATTGGATAACGAATTATACGTGGTATCTATGAGAAATCCATACGATCTTCATTACACAGATAAAATTGATAATTATGTATGTCTTTATGAATACACACCAAACTCAATTAAAGTGTTAATCGAATACTTAAGAGGAGCTCTTTCCTTTGATGGGAGGTTGCCAATCCGTGAAAAATAAATACATCATCGGTATAGATGGTGGAGGCACCAAAACCTTAGGTGTACTCTTTGATTTTGATGGTAATGAACTTCACCGAGTAAAAGAAGGGTTTTCAAACTTTTCTATCGATGAGAAAGAAGCGACAGATAATCTTTCTAAAACCATTGAACAGTTACAAAATAAGATTGTCGATACCGACTATGAACTCTACATTCAATTAGGGATATCAGGTGCAAGCAAAATTAAAGAAACCACGACCTTAGAACGTGATTTTGAAAAAAAGTTTCACGCTATTGTCAATTTAGAGACTGATCTTATGATAGGATTATACTCGGTTAGTCAAAGCCCGGATCAAAGTGTAATCATGGCAATTGGGGGAACCGGAAGTGCTGTTGTTGCAAAAGAGGGTAACCGCATCAAATCTATCGGTGGTTACGGCTATTTATTAGGAGACGAAGGTTCTGGATATCATTTAGTGATCGAAGCCTTGAGACGAGTGATAAAAGAATCAGAAGAAGAAAGACCGCTTAGTGAATTGTCTATTGGATTAATGAAACTGATAGGTATTACTTCGCATCGTCAATTAATATCCTACGTGTATCAAAAAAATAAAACCGAACTTGCCCAACTCTCTAGATTTATCGCGAAACAATCAATTGAAGGGGATTTGGTTGCAAAAGCGCTGTTGGAAAATGAAGGCAAGCTATTAGCTGAGCAAATCGTGCTTGCTCACAATAATTTTATAAAAAATAATGAAGTTGTAATTGCACTTCGTGGCACATTTGTGAACGAAGCGCCATATGTAAAAGACGCATTAAAGAAGCACTTAGATGATCACATCAAAAATTATAAAATCGAAGAAACGTCAAATGAACCTGTCGTAGGGGCATATCATTTGGCAAAAGCGATTTTAGTTAAGGGGTAGTATTATGGTAGATATTGGAAAAATTAGTACAGAAAAAAGAAATGAAAACACTAGAAACATTGATATCGTCTCGACTAAAGAGATTCTAAAAATGATCAACGAAGAAGACAAATTAGTACCTGTAGCGGTTGAAAAAGCACTTGATCAAATCACGAAAGTGGTTGATGTAGTGACAACTGCCTTTCAAAATGGCGGTAGACTTTTCTACATTGGTGCAGGCACTAGTGGACGTCTTGGTGTACTTGATGCCTCAGAGTGTCCACCGACGTTTGGCGTATCGAAACATATGGTTAACGGTATTATTGCCGGTGGCGACAAAGCACTTCGTTTCCCAATAGAAAAAGTGGAAGATTCTAAAAAGGCGGCAATGAAGGATTTAAAGAAACATAAACTGACAAGTAAAGACGTGGTTATTGGTATTGCTGCAAGTGGTAGAACACCTTATGCGGTTGGTGGCATTGAATACGCCAACGAAATCGGTTGTGTGACGGCTTGTATTACGACAAGCTCGAATTCACTAATCGCTAGAACCGCTAAGTTCCCTATTGAGGCAATTACAGGGGCTGAACCATTAACAGGATCGACACGTATGAAGTCAGGTACTGCTCAAAAATTGATTTTAAACATGATCACGACTGCATCAATGGTTAAAATCGGTAAAGTTTATGAGAATCTCATGGTGGATGTTCAAATGTCAAACGATAAATTGGTGTCCCGTGCGACCTCAATCGTAATGGATATCACAGGCTGTGACTTAGAAACGGCTGATACACATTTAAAGAAATACAATTCAGTTAAGTACGCGATTTTTAGTATCATGTCAAAAATTGAAGAAAAAGACAAAATCCGATCCATTCTAGATGAACATAACGGGAATATCCGTGAATCCTTGAAACAAATTTAATCAAAAACTCAGCCATTTGTGCTGAGTTTTTTTTCGAAAAAAAAGAACACATGAGGGTGTGTTCTTTTGGCGGGTTATTAAAATAATTTACTAGCTGCGGACTCATCTAAGTAAATTTCGACGTTGTTGTGTTTTTGTAAAATAGAAGCGGGTAAGTTTTCAGTGACTTTGCCCTTAACCATTTGGTATACCGCTTCTGATTTATTTTCACCAAAGGCGATTAGGATGATGCGTTTGGCATCCATGATGTTTTTAATGCCCATCGTGATTGCTTTTCTAGGTACGTCATCCATTGAGTCAAAGAAGCGTGCATTATCTAGTCTTGTTTGTTCTTGTAGTTCAATGATGTGTACACTAGAATCAAAGGATGTACCAGGTTCATTAAATCCGATGTGACCGTTTGCGCCAATCCCTAAGATTTGAATGTCGGGTTGGTTATTTTTTAAGACGTCATTATACGATTTACATGCCATTTCAAGGTCTTTTTCATTGCCGTTTGGTAAGTGGATGTTTTCTTTTTTTACGTTGATGTGGTTAAATAAATTGCGGTGCATAAAGCTATAATAAGATTCCGGATGGTTTTGATCTAGATTGACGTATTCATCCAAATTGATGGTTCTAATTTGACTGTAGTCGGTGTGATTTTCTTTGTGGTCTTTAACGAGCGCTTCATAGATGCCAATTGGTGTTGAACCAGTTGCTAAACCTAGGACGCCAGTTTTGTGTTCTCTAACAAATTTAATCAGGTGTTCACTGACGGTTTTGTTGACGAGTTCTTTACTATTAAGTACGTGTATTTTCATTTGTTTCATCCTTTGTATACGATATTTCCATCAATGATGGTTTGTCTGATGTTGAGTGATTGATCAAGTAAAACGAAGTTGGCTTCTTTACCAAGATCGATTGAGCCCATGTGATCAAAGACATTAAGTTCTTTGGCTGGGTTTACTGAAGCGAGTTTTGAGGCTTCAACGAGGCTTAATCCAAGGTTGTTGACTAAATTTTTGTAGCCATCAATCATTTTTAGAATTGAACCTGCGAGCGTCCCATCCTCAAGGCGAGCTTCGTTATTCTTGATGTAGACTTTTTGACCACCAAGTTCACTGACGCCTTCTTCTAACCATTTGGCTCTCATAGAGTCTGTAATGAGTACTAAGTGATCAACGCCTTTGGCATTTAAGAGAATCTTTGCGGCTTCTACACTGACGTGGATTTTATCAAAGATTAATTCGGAAGATAGTTCATTGTGTAGAAGTGCTGCACCTACCACACCAACGTCACGGTGGTGAAGTGGGGTCATGGC
>WARP01000674.1_pt1 | contig 15639 bp, 13 predicted proteins | sample 4769151 | NCBI WGS metagenome assembly WARP01 (sample SAMN08893023, study PRJNA449175) | gut metagenome | isolation source: rumen sample fed with dry roughage | host: cow | place: India: Nagpur | collected 2016 | reverse complement strand
ATCTCTTTTTAATTCTTCATAAATACTCTAGTACAATTATAAATAAGTTTTATGATAATGAACATAGAAGAGTGTTTTTAGCTTTTAAAAAACTTGAAAATATTGAGGCAACTAAAAAACTAAAGCATAGTTTTAAATTCTCTTTTACTATGTCTAAGGATTTTAGTATTTCTACTTTTAATGATGACTTTGCATGGTTTAGAAAGGATTATTTCGCCAATAAACATCAAAGAACTCTTAATATATTTGTTCACAAGACTCCATATATTGGAGATGGAATGTTTAAGGAAGATAAGATAATTGAATTAAGAGATAAGGTTGCTAAGGAAAATATTCCAGGACCTACAAATGGGTCTTATATGGGGACAGAAACAAGATTCCCATATACAAGAAAAGAGGTAGTAATAAATAATATCAATTTTATAGAAACTCGTGGACTATGGAGATTATTCAACGATTTTATGGGAGGAAGTTTTATTAACTATTGTTTTGTCAATGAAAAAACCAATGAATTAGTAATGATTGATTGCTTTCTTTATGCTCCAAATCAAAATAAAAGAGACGAACTTATGCAATTGGAATCTATAGTACATAGTATCAAAATTGAATTATAGTTATTTTCTTGGCTACACTTAAAAAATGATGTACTTTTGCACTTTCTTAGATAAAAACAACTTGTATTAACATAATTTAAAATTAAATTTGTATGAAAATAAATCACATTGAACACATTGGAATTGCAGTAAGCAATCTGCAAGAAGCAATAGAGTATTGGGAAAATGTTATGGGGCTTAAGTGTTATAACATTGAGGAAGTTGTAGACCAAAAGGTAAAAACAGCCTTTTTTATGGTTGGAGAGGTTAAGATAGAATTATTAGAGGCAACGAGCCCTGAAAGTCCTATCGCTTCTTTTATTGAGAAAAAAGGTCAAGGTGTTCATCATATTGCTTTTGCTGTTGACAATGCGAGTGAAGCACTTGCTGAATTAGGTGAAAAGGGGGTTAAGCTAATTGATAAGACCTCTCGCCCTGGTGCAGAAGGTATGCAAATAGGTTTCCTACATCCAAAAACAACAATGGGAGTTTTAACTGAGGTTTGTAGTGAGAAATAGTTTAATAGACTAAGGTATAAAGATTAGAAATCAATATATTCAATCAATAAATATAATTTATAATGGCTTTTGAAGATAAAATCAAGCTTCTTCTTGATAAAAGAGTAGAGGCAAAATTAGGAGGTGGTCAAAAAAGAATTGACGCTCAGCACGCAAAAGGGAAACTAACTGCTCGTGAAAGAATTGAGATTCTTTTAGATGAGGGTTCTTTCGAAGAATTTGATATGTTTGTTACACATCGTTGTACAGATTTTGATATGCAAAATCAAATATTTTTGTCCGATGGTGTGGTAACTGGATACGGAACTATCGATGGACGTTTAGTTTATGTCTATTCTCAAGATTTTACAGTATTTGGAGGTAGCCTAAGTGAGAGCTTTGCAAAGAAGATTTGTAAGGTAATGGATCAAGCAATGAAGGTAGGGGCTCCAGTTATAGGGATAAACGATTCTGGTGGTGCACGTATTCAAGAAGGAGTTAATTCTCTTGCTGGATATGCAGAAATATTCCAACGTAATATTATGGCATCAGGAGTAGTTCCTCAAATATCTGCAATCTTTGGACCTTGTGCTGGTGGTGCTGTTTACTCTCCTGCTCTTACCGATTTTATCATGATGTCAAAAGAGAATTCATATATGTTTGTTACAGGTCCTAAGGTTGTGAAAACCGTTACAGGAGAGGATGTAACAGATGAGAAGCTTGGAGGGGCAATGGTTCATGCTTCTAAATCTGGAGTTACTCATTTCGTAGTTGAAAATGAAAATGAAGGATTAATGATGATTAGAAAACTAATTAGCTATATCCCTTCAAATAATTTAGAAGAAGCACCAATTTACCCTTGTAATGACCCTATTGATCGTTTGGATGATTCTTTAAACCAAATTATTCCTGAAAATCCTAATAAGCCTTACGAAGTAAAAGATGTTATACAAGGCATTGTTGACGATGGTGAATTTCTTGAAGTTCACAGAAACTATGCAGCTAATATCGTTGTTGGTTTCGCTCGTTTTAATGGAGTAAGTGTTGGTATAGTTGCTAATCAACCTAATTATATGGCAGGGGTATTAGATATTAATGCTTCAAGAAAGGGTGCAAGATTTGTACGTTTTTGCGATGCTTTCAATATTCCAATTGTTACCCTTGTTGATGTTCCTGGTTTCCTTCCTGGTACTGGTCAAGAGTATAATGGTATTATTGTTCATGGTGCTAAGTTCTTATTTGCTTATGGAGAGGCTACAGTGCCTAAGGTTACTATTACTCTGAGAAAGAGTTATGGTGGTGCTCATGATGTGATGAGTTGTAAACAACTTAGAGGAGATATCAATTATGCATGGCCGAGTGCAGAAATTGCAGTTATGGGTGCAAGTGGAGCTACTGAAGTATTATACGGTCGCCAATTGAAGGGAATAGATAACCCTGAAGAAAGAGTGAAATTTATCGCAGAAAAGGAAAAAGAATATAATGAGAAATTTGCGAATCCTTATAATGCTGCTAAATATGGATATATTGATGATATTATTGAGCCAAGAAATACTCGTTTTAGAATAATTCGTGCTCTACAAGCCCTTTCTACTAAAAAGGATCAAAATCCAATGAAGAAGCATTGTAATATTCCATTATAATCCTAATTCTGAATAAATAAAGTGAAAGGAAAAAAATGAAAAAAAACATATTAAAGATAGTTTCAGGTTATATATTCTTGCTAATTTCTACTTTAGGTTTCTCACAAGATGCCCAAATGGAGGTTATTGAGAATAATTCTTATGACCCTTTGGTTGCCCAACATTTCGCAGTAGATTCAAAGACTCAAACCTTTGCAGCCCTTAATTCAAATGAAAACACATTTGAGATTATTAAGATGGTGGATACTACGATAAATGGTCAGAAACAAAGAGTGCTTAAGAATAAACAATTTCTAATTGACCAGATTGCAGGAAGACACGATGTAGCTTTTATTTTCAGACCAATGAGTGTAGCTATTTATGAAGGTCATATTGTATATCTTGCCTCAAGTAGAGATAGCTCTATGGTTAGATTAACAGACTTGGATGGGAATATTTTAGAGGAATTTCGTTTCAATGGAGCAGCCTCGGCATTTAGCTATGATTCAAGTGTTAAAAAACTTTATATTGCTGGAGAAAACCCTACGGGATATGACTTATTTATAATAAACGCATCTAAAGGATTCGATAATTTAAGCGTTGAGGGTTCAAGCTCATTCCACTATAAAAAACCTAAAAAATCAGAAGAGATATTAGCTCAAGACCCATGGGGGATAGGACTTACAGCGATAGCTATGGGTACAGTATTCCTTACTCTTCTTGTGATGATATTTGTACTTAAAGGAGAAACCAAAATATTATTTGCTTACCAAAACGCTAAGGCTAAAAAGGCTATGAAGGGTGAGGAATCTATTAGTACAACTCCAATAAAGAAACCTTCTGATATTAGTGGAGAAGAGTTTGCAGCAATTGCCGCTGCTATTTACATGTACAATTCAGAACTACACGACGAGGAAAATACTATACTCACGATAAATAAGGTTCAAAAGACCTATTCTCCTTGGAGTTCAAAATTGTATAATATGAATGTTTATAAACGATAAATAAAAAATTAGCATGAAAAACTATAAATTCAATATTAACGGCACCAATTATACAGTAGATATTAATAGTGTTGAGGATCAGACAATCCAATTAGAATTAAATGGAACACCTTATACTGTAAAAGTTGATAAGGAAATCAAACAGGCTCCAAAAACTCCAAAATTAGTAAGAACAGCTGCTGTTCCTTCGACTGATAGTTCTCCTACTCCAAAAACAAAGGCAGGAGTAAACTCAATAAAATCACCACTTCCAGGTACAATTCTTGATATTTACGTTAAGGTAGGAGACGCAGTTAAGATAGGTCAGAAGCTTTTAATGCTTGAGGCAATGAAGATGGAAAACAATATAGACTCAGATTTGGAAGGAGTAATTTCAGAAATTAAAGTACGTCAAGGTGACGCTGTAATGGAAGGCGATGTACTAATAATGATAGGAGAATAATAAATGACAGCATTACAATCATCCGTAGGTTTTTTGGATTTTGTACAGGCTCAATTACAAACCTTTTTCATGTATACTTCCTATGGGAATTTTACCTTAGGACACTTGATAATGATTTTGATAGGACTTGTATTTATATATCTTGCAATTACTAAAGAATATGAACCACTTTTACTTGTTCCAATTGGATTTGGAATTTTAATAGGAAATATACCTTTCTATCCTGGATTAAAGGTCGGGATTTATGAACAAGGATCGGTTTTGAATATTCTTTACCATGGGGTACAAAACGGATGGTATCCCCCTTTAATTTTCTTAGGAATTGGAGCTATGACAGACTTTTCTGCCCTATTATCTAATCCAAAACTACTCTTTATTGGAGCAGCAGCTCAATTTGGAATCTTTGGAGCCTATGCATGTGCTCTTCTATTAGGGTTTAATCCTGCTGAGGCTGGAGCTATTGGTATTATTGGAGGAGCAGATGGTCCAACAGCAATCTTTATCTCATCTAAATTAGCCCCAGAGTTAATGGGAGCAATTGCAGTGTCTGCTTACTCCTATATGGCTTTAGTGCCGGTAATCCAACCTCCAATTATGAGGATTCTAACTAATAAGAAAGAAAGATTAATCAGGATGAAACCACCAAGACTTGTATCATAAACTGAAAAGATAATCTTCCCAACACTTGGATTATTCCTAACAGGAACCGTTGTTCCAACAGGTCTCCCTCTACTTGGTATGCTATTTTTCGGTAATTTACTTAAGGAATCTGGAGTTACTAAACGTTTAGCCTCCGCAGCCTCAGGTCCAATTATTGATATTGTTACAATTCTAATTGGATTAACTGTTGGATGCTCTACTCAGGCAACAACATTCTTAACAGGTAAGTCAATTGGTATATTTGCACTTGGAGCAGCAAGTTTCGTAGTAGCAACAGCAACAGGTGTGCTATTTGTAAAATTAATGAATATATTCTTGAAAGAAGGGAATAAGATAAATCCATTAATAGGGAACTCAGGAGTCTCGGCAGTGCCAGACTCAGCACGTGTATCTCAAGTAGTAGGTTTAGAATATGATAAGTCAAACTACTTATTAATGCATGCTATGGGACCTAACGTTGCAGGAGTTATCGGCTCGGCAGTAGCAGCAGGTATCTTACTTAGTTTCCTATACTAAAAGAACTTTATTGATTTATTAAATAGTTTAAATCCAAATTAAGGGGTATTAGCAAAAGCTTTTACCCCTTTTTTTGGTAGATATGAGGTTGGATTTTAGAGAGTTTAACCTATTCTTAATTATGATTTATGTTAAGAAAAATAGCTTTTGATTCTACGAAAATAGAATCAAATTACATTTTTTTAGAATCAAGAGTTAGTTTTCTGGAATTTGATTCTATTTCGCTGGAATTTGATTCTATTTTTTGAATGGATGATTGTGGAGATATAAAATGCTGGATAAAAAAATAGGGAGTTGATTTTCATTATCTACTCCCTATTCTTATATTTAGGTTTTATTTATTCAAGTATTAGAATTTTGAACCAAGGAATCGGAATAGGTCATTTCCATTTGCATAAATCAGTAAGGCAAATAATAATGCCATACCTACCATCTGTGCTCTTTCCATAAATTTATCTCCTGGCTTTCTTCCTGTTATCATCTCCCAAAGAGTAAACATTACATGACCTCCATCAAGTGCAGGTATTGGTAAAATATTCATAAAGGCAAGAATAATTGAAAGGAAGGCGGTCATATTCCAAAATATATTCCAATTCCAAGTTGAAGGGAACAAGCTTCCTATTGTTCCAAAGCCTCCAATTTGAGATGCCCCTTCTTTTGAGAATACATATTTAAACTGTTTCACATAGCTTACAAGACTATTAGCTCCTTGAGCAATTCCCTCAGGAATAGATTCAAAGAAATTATACTCTATCTTTTTTGTTGGATAAATCAAATAAGGACTTCTTGAAACAGCACCAATCTTAGCAGTTTCGTCGAGTTTAATCAGAACTTCATGCTCTTGTCCCCCTCTAAAGAAATCAAGATTAATCTCTTTATTCTTGTATTTAGCAATTTCATTTACAAAGTCACTAAATGTTGGTGTACTTACACCATTAATTCCAACAATACTATCCCCGACCATCATACCCTTTTCTTTAGCCAAAGAACCAACAGCGAAATTATCAATAATAAAAGGAAAACGAGGCACAGCAAAAGCAGGAGAATTTTCAGCAATCAATTGTTTAGAAAAATCCTTAGGAAGATTTATCCTAATTATTTGTTCCCCTCGCTTAACTGTACAATGAGAAGAACCATCCAAAAGCAATTCTTCAACTATTTGACTCATCTCTGTTACAGGCTTTGCATTAATTGCAATAATAATATCCCCATTTTCAAATCCATTTCTCAAAGCAACCTCAGTATAATCATAGCCCATACTTGCACTCTGAACAGGAAGGGTTTCTCTTCCCCAAGTAAATAGGATAAATGAGAATATTACAATTGCACCAATAAAATTCATAATAACTCCTCCCAGCACAATTAATAATCTCTGCCATGCTGGTTTGGAACGATATTCCCAAGGTTTAGCCTCTGAGCCAAGAGCCTCAGCCGAAGTATTACTCTCATCAATCATCCCTGCAATTGAGCAATAGCCTCCAAGAGGAATCCAACCAATACCCCATTCAGTATTTTCTTTATTGTTTTCAAAGCTTTCTGGTGATTTTTTACTAAAGAAGGAAAACTCCCATTTTCCATTTATCTTCTTCATTCTAAGAAGAGAAAAATAGGGATTAAAAAACAGGTAGAACTTTTCTACCCTTGTTTTAAATAGCCTTGCAAAGAGATAGTGCCCAAGTTCATGGATAAATACCAATAAGGATAAGCTAAGCAATAAGGCAATAATTTTCATATAATAATAAGTTTTGTTTTATTCTAAATCTATAGTTTTAATTTCTCTCTTAATGAGTTTCTCACAAGTAAATCCGTTTCAAAAAAGTCAATAACGCTTGGAGTGTTTATTAAATTGTATCTTGTAAAAGAATCCTCTATTATTCTGGCAATATCCATAAAGCCAATTTTCTCCTTTAAAAATGCTTCAACGGCAATCTCATTAGCAGCATTCATTATTGTTGGCAAATTCCCTCCCTTTTCCATAGCTATATATGCAAGGTCTAAACATCTGAATAATTCCCTATTTGGTTCTTCAAAGCTAAGATTTGGATACTGAGAAATATTGAATTTAGGGAAGTCTGTCTTAGGTCTTAAGGGATAGGTCATAGCATATTGGATAGGAAGCTTCATATTCGCTAAACCCAATTGAGCCTTAAGCGAACCATCCTCAAACTCAACGAAAGAGTGGATTATACTTTGCGGATGAACAATGGTTTGGATTTGTTTTGGTTGTAAATCAAATAACCACTTAGCCTCAATAACCTCAAGCCCCTTATTCATTAAGGTTGCAGAATCAATAGTAACCTTCTTGCCCATAGTCCAATTTGGATGATTTAGGGCTTGCTTTACACTTACCTTTTCTAAATCTTTCTTTTTGTAACCTCTAAAAGGACCTCCCGAAGCAGTAAGGATAATCTTTTCAATAGGATTGTCATATTCTCCAACAAGACATTGAAAAATTGCTGAATGTTCTGAGTCCACAGGGATAATTGGCACATTATTCTCTATTGCAAGCTTAGTGATTATCTCCCCTGCCACAACCAAGGTTTCTTTATTTGCAAGAGCAATTGGCTTCTTGGCTTTAATCGCCCTTAGAGTTGGTTTTAATCCTGAGAAACCTACCAATGCCATTAAGACCATATCAATGCTTGAAAGCTCAACAATATCTTCTATTGATTCACTTCCAGCAAACACCTTAATATCTCTATCAGCTAAAGCATTATTTACTTTCTCATAATGTGATTTATCTGCTATTACTACCGAATTTGGATTATATTTAAGGGCTTGTTCTATTAATAAATCGCTTTGAGTATTTGCTGTAAGCACCTCAACGGTGAATTTATCCTTATGATGAGAAATTACTTCAAGTGCTTGTGTACCTATTGAACCTGTTGACCCAATAATTGCAATTCTTTTCTTATTTGTCATAATTAGAATTTTATATAGTCGAGAGGATTAACATTTTTAGAGTCCTCCCATAATTCAAAGTAAAGATAAGGAAAATTATATTTTTTCCCTATGGGGGAAGTAAAACCAATAACCTCTCCTTTCTTTACTTCTTGAGAATGTTTCTTAAGAATATTCTGGCAATTCTTATATATAGATACAAAGGAATTCTTATGCTGGATTGCAATTAGTGAGTTTTCGTTTGACGAATTAATCACTAATAGGACAACACCATCATCTATAGAATTAATAGCCTTATTTGCTTCAATTCTAATATCTATACCTGTATTCTTTTCCTGATAATTAATTATTTCACCCTTAACTGGAGGATGGAAATTATAATTTTTAATTGTTTCGTATTTTGATTTTCCTCTCAATTTCTCTTCTTGCTTCCTTACATAAAGCCTAAAGAGAGAATCTTTCTTAGATGGGTTTATCTCAATATTATCATAATTATTAACACTATCCTTTGAAGAAATATAATTATCTGCACTTGGAATATCTTCTCCATTTATTACAAGGCGAATATTATCTATCATCATTTCCTGAAGTCTTATATAATTGGTTAAAGAATCTATTCTAAGCTTATTCTCATAAGTTATCTTCTCTTGCTTAGGATTTGAATACCCTGGAATATACTCTCTTAAGGGAGTAAAAGCAATTATGATGCTTGTGATAATTATTAATAAGATGGTGCTTAAACCTATAATTGTAAAGAGGTTTATGGCTGTTAGGTTAAAGCTAAACTTCTCCACATATGAGTTAGCATCCATAACAATAAGCTTATGCTTATGTTTGAATTGCGGATAAATCCTCTTCCATTTTCTTCTAACCCCTCTAATCTTATATCTCATTACTTGAATCTAATATTTGTTCCCCACATTAGTTTATTTCTAATAGCTGTAAAGAAGGATTGACCCTGGAGTCTTATAACCTTAATTTCAAAATCTGCCTTAGATATCTCAACTCTAAAAGGAGATTTAAGAAGAATTGAATTAGAATCGATATAGATAGAAATCTCATTCTTTATATTCTCAACCTCTAAGGTGATAATTGAATTATCCGGAATTATTATTGGACGAAGAGTTAGGTTGTGAGGGCAAATTGGGGTTATTCCTAAGCAGTGAGATTTTGGAGAGATAATTGGACCACCTGAACTCATATTATATGCTGTCGAACCTGTTGGAGTAGTAATTATTACTCCATCTGCTATATAATTTGCTAAATACTCATTATCTACAAACACCTTAGTATTTAATAAATCTCCTGAATTGCAACTCTTAATACATATATCATTTAAGGCATATATCTCTTTTGAGTCAGGAGTTTTTTGATTAAGTTTAATAAGAGAATGATTCTCTACATTATAGTTATTATTCTCTAATTCTTCTAATAGAATATCAATCCCCTCTCTACCAACACTTGTAAGAAAACCCAAATGCCCAAGATTAACTCCAAGAACAGGAATATTTGAATCCATTACTATGGGCAGGGTATCTAAAAACGTCCCATCTCCTCCAAGGGAAATAAGGATATCAGCATTTTCGATTAACTCTTGCTTTGAATTAAAAACCTTAACTGAGGTTGGGAATTTTATTTTTGAAGAAATCTTATCATAGAATCTTTCATGTATAAATATAAGTTTATAAGCACTATCAATTCTATCAATTAAATTCTGTACATATATTATATCCTCCTCCTTAGGTGTTCTTCCAAAAAGAGCTATTCTCATCCTTGTCTATATTTTCGATAAATCAATGTCAAAAGCTAAATCAGGAGTAGAGCAATGCAAGACACAATTCTCGCAAGTTGAAAGTTCTCCGTGTAAACGTCTCTTTATAATATCTCCTAATCTTTCTTTCAGTTCTTCAATAGAAGCTTTTAGCAGTATATCATTACAGAAAGCATACATTAATAACATTCTTGCACTCCTTTGCGAAATTCCTCTTGAACGAAGATAGAACATTGCATTATCATCAAGCTGTCCTATTGTTGCTCCATGAGAACATTTTACATCATCATTGTAAATCTCAAGAAAGGGCTGAGTATTAACCACTGCCTTATCGGTTAAAAGTATATTCTTATTATTTTGATATGCTATGGTTTTGGTTGCTCCTTTCTCTACATAAACATGACCATTAAACTCTCCCCTTGCACTATCGTCCAATATACCTTTATATAATTGGTTAGAGAAACAATTCGGTTTATGGTGATTTACCTTGATTTTATTATCTACTATCTGTTCCTTATCGGTAAGATACAATCCGTTTAAATCAGCTTTTGAATATTCTCCATTAAGGTTAACCTCAAGTTTATTCTTAATATCTCCCCCATTAATACTTAACCAGAAAGTGATTAACTCTGCCTCTTGCTCAAGATTAAATTCCGAATTTGTAGATATAATAGAGTCATTGTTTATGTTCTCCATCTTGTAGTATTCAAGTGAAGCTCTCTTGTCGAGATAAAATTTTGACCGAATATCTGAAATACTCTTATTATTATTAACCGAATCGTCGCAGTGAATTAGCTTTAACTTAGAATCTCTTCCTAATATTATTATATTATTTGTCTCTATACTAACTGGAAAGTCAGCTCTGATAATATCCAACATCTGCAAAGGAATATCCACTTGCTTATTGTCTGGAATATAAATAAAAAGACCATTACCATCTATGCTTTCCAAAGCAATATTATACTTATTAAGTATATCTTTGTACTTATCCTTAGAGTTTAAAACACTTGTTATGATTATATCCTCAAAACCCTTGGTTTCTTTTATTGAAACACTATTCTTTTCAGAGAAATAACCGTTTGCCTGAACAACACGGTTAGTTACTAATTGGGGAATATTGCATTCAAAGTTAAAAAAATCCTCTTCCCTTGGTCTTGGAGCTTTTATAATTTCTTGATTCATCTCAATTTCTTAAATTAATCTCTTAACCATTCGTATCCCTTATTCTCCAATTCAAGAGCAAGCTCTTTTGTTCCGCTCTTTACAATCTTTCCTTCAAAAAGAACATGAACATAATCTGGAATAATATAATCCAATAGTCTTTGATAGTGAGTTATTACCAAGGTAGAATTATCTTTTGAGCGTAATGCATTTACCCCAGAGGCAACTATTCTCAACGCATCTATATCCAAGCCAGAATCTGTTTCGTCTAAGATTGCAAGAGTTGGGTTTAGCATCGCCATTTGGAATATTTCATTTCTCTTTTTCTCACCTCCCGAAAAACCTTCATTAACAGAACGGTTTGCAAGGTTGGTTGTCATCTCAACAAGTTTCTTTTTTTCTTCCATCATCTGCATAAACTCCCTTGCTGGGATAGGGTCCAAGCCCTTATGTTTCCTTTGCTCGTTAATTGCTGTCTTCATAAAATTGGTAATGCTTACTCCTGGTATCTCAACAGGGTATTGAAATCCTAAGAATATTCCCTCACAGGCTCTTTCCTCTACTGAAAGCCCCATTATATCCTTTCCATTATATAGAATTTCTCCCTGAGTAATATCGAAGGTTTCTTTACCTGCTATTATTCCTGCTAAGGTACTTTTTCCATTTCCATTAGGTCCCATTAATGCATGAACCTCTCCTTTATTTATTGTAAGATTAACTCCTTTAAGTATTTCTTTGCCTTTGATTGAGGCATGAAGGTTTTTAATTTCAATTAATGACATATATATGTTTTACTTTTCGTTTTTTAATACATTCAATTGGTCTCTTAATTTTGCTGCAAGGTCGTAATCTTCCTTTTTCACCGCAACATCTAATAATAATTCTAAGCCCATTATCAATTCTTCCTTGGTCTTTTGAATTATTAGATTCTTATTCACAGGTTCTTCTCCTTTATTTTCAATCTCATAATACGGGAAACCAACCTTATCTAAGACTTCTTCACTTGCAAAGATAGGGGATTTAAATTTAAGAGCAATATTTATTGCATCAGAACTTCTGGAATCGAACTCTAAAACACTGTTTTTCTGTTTACAAATTATCTTTGCGTAAAAACATCCCTCCTTAAACTTAGTTATCTCGACTTCTGTTACTTGAATATTGAATTTTTTAAGTATCTTAGCAAACAAATCGTAAGTAAGTGGTCTTTGTGTTTCAATTCCGTCAATCTCTATTGCCATTCTATAAGCCTCAAATTCACCTATGGTAATATTTATTGCTCTTACTCCATCATCCTCTTGAAGAAACAAATTAAAAAAACTACCATCCAACGAGGGTTCAATCTTTTTCACAAAGACTTTTTTTCTTTCCATAATAGATATCAACTAACATATTTACAAAATCTATAAAATAACAATCCTTTTAAGGAATTGTTTAATCAAAACTCCAATTTGTTTTACCAAATAAAGGAGATAACAGAAATAGAAGCCAAATTATTATTACAAAATCAAGTTTCAAACTAATAGAATCAAGTTTCAAACTAATAGAATTTGATTACATTTTAATATAATGCCATTATTTCCTCCATTTAATGGCATTATATCACAAGTATAATGCCATTATATTGCCCATTTAATGGCATTATATTGAAATGGAATTTAGTTATATTTTTTTGTATTCAAATGGGGTTAGTTTTAAATCAAATAAGAGTAATTTGAAATAAATGAATTTTTTTATTTGATTTCTCTATTTTTTTTATTTACTTTGCAGAGATTTTTTAAAACTACATACAAAACAAGAAAAATGAAAAAGAGAATTTTATCCACTTTGATTACTTCCTTCACGCCCTACTTTCTATTGGCAAGTGAAGCAGATTTGAAATTACCAGCCTCAGTCCAAGAATTAGGAATCTTGCATTGGGGTTTTTTAATATGTTTTTTGGGACTAATGTTCGGACTTTATCAATTTATGTTAGTAAAAAGGCTTCCTTCTCATAAGTCTATGCTCGACATTGCTCAAGTAATATATAAAACCTGCTTAACTTATTTGAAACAACAAGGGAAATTCCTTTCAATACTCTTTGTATTTATAGGTATAGCAGTTGCTGCGTATTTTGGGTTATTATCAAAGGACGAGCATGGTGAGAATCTCTTTGGAATAGGTGGAGTTTTGTTAATCTTACTTTGGACTGTTATTGGGATTTTAGGCTCTTATGCGGTTGCTGCTTACGGAATAAGGATGAATACTCTTGCAAATTCGAGGATGGCTTTTGAATCCCTAAAACGTAATCCTCTTAAGCTTTTGAATATTCCTCTTTCAGCAGGCATGAGTATTGGAGTTGTTTTGATTTGTGTTGAATTGTTTATGATGCTTGTGATATTGCTTTTAGTCCCTGGTCACCTTGCAGGAGCATGTTTTATTGGCTTTGCAATTGGAGAGAGCTTGGGTGCAACAGTCCTTCGTATTGCAGGTGGAATCTTTACAAAGATTGCCGATATTGGCTCAGACCTAATGAAGGTTGTATTTAAGATTGGAGAAGATGACCCAAGAAATCCTGGAGTTATTGCAGATTGTACTGGAGATAATGCAGGGGATTCTGTAGGTCCTACTGCTGATGGATTTGAAACCTATGGAGTAACCGGAGTTGCCCTTATTAGTTTTATACTTCTTGCAGTTACTGATATTAGTGTTCAAAAAGATTTGCTTGTATGGATATTTGCAATGAGGATACTTATGGTTATAACCTCAATTTTCTCATACTATCTTAATAACTATATTTCCGAAATAAAATATATGGGAAAGGATGATTTGGATTTTGAACAACCTCTTACCAATTTAATATGGCTTACTTCCTTACTTTCAATTATTGCAACCTTTGGTATTTCTTACCTTCTTATACCTAATATATATGGTGATAATAATCTATGGTGGATACTTTCATTAATCATAAGTTGTGGTACACTTGGAGCCGCATTAATTCCTGAGATTACAAAAATCTTTACATCTCCAAAATCCAATCACGTTAACGAGATTGTAAAAGCCTCTGAGGAAGGCGGTGCTTCTCTAACAATACTTTCTGGATTTGTTGCTGGTAATTTCTCTGCTTTTTGGACAGGAATGACATTTGTATTTCTAATGTTTATCTCTTATTTTGCTTCAACTTTCATTCCAATAGATATGATGATTTATGCTCCTATATTTGCTTTTGGATTAGTTGCCTTTGGCATGTTGGGAATGGGACCTGTTACAATTGCTGTTGATTCTTACGGACCTGTAACCGACAACGCTCAATCTATATATGAATTATCACTAATAAAAGATATTGAAGGAATAGACCAAGAGATTGAAAGAGATTTTGGATTCACACCTGACTGGGAAAAATCAAAGCACTATCTTGAGGCAAACGATGGAGCTGGGAATACATTTAAGGCAACTGCCAAGCCAGTACTGATTGGAACTGCAGTTGTGGGAGCAACCACTATGATATTTTCTCTAATACTATTAATAAATAAGTCTCTGGGGATTGAACCAAGCACTATACTAAACCTACTTAATCCATATACTATCTTAGGTTTTCTTTTAGGAGGTGCAGTTATTTATTGGTTTACCGGAGCCTCTACTCAGGCAGTAACTACAGGAGCATACAGAGCTGTTGAATATATCAAGAAACATATCAATTTGGATGAGAATGCTCCTAAGAAAGCAGATGAAAGTAAGAGTATAGAAGTTGTAAAGATATGTACTAAATATGCACAAACAGGTATGTTTAATATCTTCCTTGCAATATTCTTTTTTGCCTTAGGTATTGCAAGTTTATCTTCTCCTGAGAATATTGGAGGTGTAGATGCAGTATCCCTTTTTATTAGCTATCTTGTGGCTATTGCAATGTTTGGACTTTTCCAGGCAGTGTTTATGGCAAACGCTGGAGGAGCTTGGGATAATGCGAAGAAAGTAATTGAAGTAGATATGAAACAAAAAGGCACCCCATTACATGATGCAGCAGTAATTGGAGATACAGTTGGAGATCCTTTCAAAGATACCTCCTCAGTAGCATTAAACCCTGTAATCAAATTTACAACACTATTTGGACTTTTAGCAATGGAAATAGCAATATCATCTTCATTCAAAGAAGTTGCACCTTATTTTGGAATAGGATTTCTAATAATAGCCCTTTATTTTGCTTGGCGTTCGTTCTATAAAATGAGAATAGAGAAATAATATCTCTATTACTACATACACAAATTAAAAGACCAGCAATTTTGTTGGTCTTTTTTTGTGTCTATCAGTCTGACATACAATGATAATCTATATAAATACAATTTTTTATTCACTTTTTATTTTGTTATATCAAATATTATTACGTACATTTGCACCTATGATTTTAAATAAAAATAGGGAAAATAAATAAGAGATACCTTGAAACAGTTGAACTATTAATAAAACAGAAATTAATAAATAAACAATAAATTAATGTC
>WARP01000973.1_pt1 | contig 15746 bp, 13 predicted proteins | sample 4769151 | NCBI WGS metagenome assembly WARP01 (sample SAMN08893023, study PRJNA449175) | gut metagenome | isolation source: rumen sample fed with dry roughage | host: cow | place: India: Nagpur | collected 2016 | reverse complement strand
ATTCTTCCTTGGTTTTATTCCTGTCATCAGTAATTGACCCTATCCCCATAACTCCAGAAAATCTAATATGTTTCAATCTTTTAAACTCCTGAGTACTAAGTATTGATAGTAATTCATTGAAATCAAATCCAAACTTTGTCTCCTCATTAGCTATATCTATTTGAAATAAACAATTGCTTATCTTATTGATTTTTGAGGATTGTTTCTCTATTTCAAGCATTAGTTTAAGGCTATCAACACTGTGGATTAAGTAAGTATGGGGGATAATATACTTAACCTTATTGGTTTGTAAATGACCTATAAAATGCCATTCAATATCCTTTGGTAATATCTCTGCCTTATCTCTTAATTCCAAAGCCTTATTCTCACCAAATACTAAATGCCCCGAATCGTAAGCCTCTTGAATCATTTCTATTGGCTTTGTCTTTGATACTGCAATTAGTTTAACTCCTCTTGGGAGTTTCATCTTGATTTCTTTAATGTTAGTTCCAATACTCATAATAGGTCTTTTTAGTAATTTAGGGTTGATATTTAATGCAAAAATAAAGCTTTTTTCTCTTTTCAAACTAATTAATTAACTTTGCAGTGCAAATCAATAAGATTATTATATGAAAAAAGCAATTTCTCTTTTATTAATCTCAATGCTTCCCTTCTTATTCCTCTGCTGCGTGAAATCGGAGAAGGAAACAGATGAGATCCAGATTAAAAAGACTGTGGATGAGTTCTATCAAAACCTAAATTCAAGAGATTTTACCACCATTAAAACAATATCTACTCCAAGAATGGAGAAGTTTATTGACTTTATTGCAGCAATAGGAGAGGACTTGGTGGTTTATAATAAACATGAGATTGTTTTAATTGATATCAAGGCTAATAATGCAGAGGTCATACTTAGAGCTGAGGATAGCTTTGGGAATATTATGGATTTTAAATGGGATTTGATTAAGGTTGAGCAGAGATGGCTATTGGATATGTTTACTGGTGAGAAGGAAACAGATGTGTTAACCGAGGATGATATCGAATTTACTAAAAGAAAAATAGAAGAAGATAATGATTAAGAAAATACTCCATATAATAAGTATAGCCTTTGCATTACTATTATTACTCTCTTATCTAACGGCTTATATCCCTCCTTCGCTCTATCCCAAATTCTCTTTATTTGGCTTCCTATACCCAGTTTTACTTGCAATAAATATTGGTTTTATTATCCTTTGGCTCTTCTTAAAATGGACTTATATCATCCTTCCATTGGCTGTTATCCTGATTAGAGTTGATTATATCCCAAGTCTTTATCGCCTTAATGGGCAGAGCCATATCGAGGTTAAAGAGGATAGGGAATTGAAAATACTAAGTTATAACGTCTGTTCCTTCCACTATAAAACAGAGTATAACGAACCTAAAGATAAGAGAATAGAAGAGATATTCGAGTATATAAAGAAGGAAAACCCAGATATATTAGCCCTCCAAGACTATAATTCTCTCAAGAAAGGCAATAAGGCAATCCATAGAAGAATAGTCAATGAATTAGGTCTTGAACATTATTTCATCGCCAATAACAGCAGTAAATACTTGTTTGGAAATGCTATCTACTCAAGATATCCAATCAATAAATCGGGGACTTTATTCCCATTAAAAGAAAATAATAATGCTTATATCTTTGCCGATATAGAGTTCGAGGGCAGGGAGATAAGGGTTTATAACTTCCATCTAACATCCTTTAAACTTGCCGATAAAGAGAAGAAAACCTTTGAAAGTTTGAAGAAAGGCGAGATTAAAAAGGATGAAAGTAAGAATATTCTAAAGAAATTAATTTGGGCAAACGACAAGCGATCCAAGGAGGTAGATGAGATAATCCCTATTTTGTCGGAGACTAAAATCCCGTATTTCGTGGTTGGAGACTTCAATGACACACCTTTTTCCTATACTTATAGAAAGCTTATAACTAATATGAAAGACGCCTTTGAGAAGAAGGGAAGGGGCTTTGGCTCAACATATAACGGAGTATTTCCGGCTTATAGAATAGATTATATCTTGTATTCCGATAAGGATTTCGAGGTTAAAAGCTTCGAAAAACAAGATTTAGACTATTCTGATCACTACCCTATATCCTCTGTATTCGAAGTTAAAGAAGTTAAATAATGAGGATTGAGCAAAGGTATAAGGAGTTTATTAGGTATTTTTCAGAAAATATGCCAGAGGTTAAAACGGAGTTAGACTATGAAAATGACTACCAGCTCTTGGTCGCAGTAGTTCTTTCCGCACAATGTACAGACAAGAGGGTAAACGCCACAACCCCACTTTTATTTAAGCATTTCCCTGATATTAATGCTCTTTCAAAGGCGAGTTTTGAGTCTCTTAGCTTGATTATAAAGTCAATATCCTATCCTAATAATAAGTCTAAAAACCTTATATCGATGGCGAAAATCCTTATGGAAACACATAAAGGACTAATTCCTAAGAGCGTTGAAGAGTTAGTTAAGCTGCCGGGAGTCGGGCGTAAAACAGCAAATGTACTTACTTCTGTGCTTTATAATCAGCCGAATATGCCCGTCGATACCCATGTATTCAGGGTTAGCAACCGAATTGGTCTAACCAATAATTCCAAGACTCCACTCGAGACAGAGAAGGTTTTAACCAAACATATACCAAAGTCTATAATCCCTAAAGCCCACCATTGGCTCATCCTTCACGGCAGATACGTATGCAAAGCACGACGACCAAACTGCTCAAACTGTGGGATTAAACATATCTGTAACTACTATTCAAGCCTCGAAGCTCAAGGATAAAGAGTATGGAAACGGCACTTGCAAGCCCACTAAACGGCACTTTGAGACCTACTAAACGGCACTTGCAAGCCCTCAAAGTGCCGTTTGCAGGGCTTCAAAGTGCCGTTTACAGGGCTTGCAAACGCCGTCTTATAAATAATGAATACTTGGTTAAATAATACGAATACTTGGTTATACAATAAATATACCTTGTTTTTCGTAATATAATTGTATCTTTGCAGAGGTAATAATTATTAAATATATATGTTATGAAGAGAAGAGTTTTTTTATTATTAGGGATACTTGCTTTTGCTTTTATATTCGAGAGTTGTGCTCAAAAACGTTGTGATGCGTATAAGTCAACCAACCGTTACAGGGCAGAATATCTAAGATAGGGCATGTAAACCTTTTGAAAAAGAAAACGGCTGAGCAAGTTAATTGCATCAGCCGTTTTAGTATTTTAGGTAATAAGATTTGATTTACTTACTAAACTTCTCTCTTAAAACCTTTATCATATCTTGAGTCATAGAGTCTAAATCGAAGTTTGGATTAAAGTCCCACTCTTTTCTTGCACATGAATCATCCATCCAATTAGGCCAAGTAGAGGCAATCTTTGCCTTTACAGGATCTACTTCATAGACCATTTCAAATTCGGGAATGTATTTCTTAATCGAGGCATAGATATCCTCTGGAGTAAAGTGCATAGCAGTAATATTAAAGGAATTTCTGTGTACTAACCTCTTTGGGTCGGCTTCCATCAATTGTATTGCAGCATCTAAAGCGTCGGGCATATACATCATATCTAAGGACATATCACTTGGAAGAGGGCAGATAAACTTCTCTCCCTTCACTGCTGCGTAGTAGATTTCCACCGCATAGTCGGTAGTACCCCCTCCTGGAAGAGTTACGTTAGAGATTAATCCTGGGTATCTAACGCTCCTTGCATCGACTCCATATTTATGGAAATAATAATCGCTAAGCAATTCTCCCGCAACCTTAGTTATGCCATAAATAGTCTTAGGTCTTTGGATAGTATCCTGAGGAGTCCCGTCCAATGGCGAATTATCCCCGAAAGCACCAATAGAACTCGGAGTGAATATAGCACAATTAAACTCTCTTGCAATCTCAAGACAGTTCAATATAGCACCCATACCAATTTCCCAACCAAGCATAGGTTTCGCCTCAGCAGTTGCAGAAAGTATCGCAACTAAATTGAAGATAGAGTCTATATTGTATTTCTTAACTATCTCTTCAATCTGTGATTTATTGCATGCATCGCATACCTCCATGGGTCCTGATTGCATTAACTCGTCAGAAAGAGGCATACGAATATCCGTTCCTACAACATTATCCCCTCCATAAATACTTCTTAAACGCATAGTAAGCTCAGAGCCAATTTGCCCTCCACAGCCTATTACAAGAATCTTTTTCATATATTCTTTAAACCTTTATTTCGTTATAACTCCTAATTCTTTACCCACTTTGGTAAATGCAGCGATACATTTATCCAAATGTTCTACCTCATGAGCAGCCGATACTTGAACGCGGATTCTTGCCTGTCCTTTTGGTACAACAGGATAATAGAATCCAGTAACGAAAATACCTTCATCCTGAAGTCGTGAGGCCATTTCCTGAGATAGTTTAGCATCGTAAAGCATTACTGCACATATAGCAGATTGAGTAGGCTTGATATCGAATCCCTTTTCGGTCATCTTCTTTACGAAATACTCAGTATTTGAATGTAATTTATCTTGTAATGTGTTTGTTTTATCGATTAAATCAAACATAGCAATCCCTGAGGCAGCAATCATAGGAGGAATTGAGTTGGAGAATAAATAAGGTCTTGAGCGTTGGCGTAACATTTCAATAATTTCCTTTTTACCTGTTGTAAAACCACCAATTGCACCACCAAAAGCCTTTCCTAAGGTTCCTGTAATGATTTCTACCTTTCCTTTAAGGTTATATAATTCAGTAGTTCCACGACCAGTATGTCCAACAACTCCCGCAGAGTGAGACTCATCGACCATTATCATTGCATCGTATTTGCAAGCAAGTGAGTAAATCTTATCTAATGGACAAACATTTCCATCCATTGAGAATACCCCGTCAGTAACGATTAATTTAAAACGACAACCCTTTTCATTAGCAGCAATTAACTGAGCTTCTAAATCCTTCATATCAGCATTAGCATAACGGAAACGTTGAGCCTTACAAAGTCTTACTCCGTCGATAATTGAAGCATGGTTAAGAGAATCAGAGATAATAGCATCTTCTTCGGTTAGAAGAGGTTCGAATACTCCGCCGTTTGCATCGAAACAAGCAGCATAAAGAATTGTATCTTCAGTACCGAAGAAATCAGAAACCTTTTTCTCTAATTCTTTATGTAAGTCTTGTGTACCACAAATAAAACGAACAGAACTCATACCAAATCCTCTTTCATCCATTGCTTTCTTAGCCGCATCAATTAAAACTTGACTGTCAGAAAGCCCAAGATAATTATTAGCACAGAAATTTAATACCTCACCATTTGTTGAATCTGTCTTAATAGAAGCAGATTGAGGAGTAATGATTATTCTTTCTTTTTTGTAAAGTCCTGCATCGTGAATACCTGATATTTCGTTTTGTAGGAAGTTCTGAAACTTATCGTACATATACTTATTTATTTTATATTGATTATTATTTATTTTTCAGTTTGCAAAGTTAAGAGATTTTTCTCAGTTTTTTCTTCCCTTTTTCAATTATCTCTTTTTCATTCTCAATTACTCCATCTTCCATTAAAAACTTCCCATTACATATCACCGAATTAATACAACGGCTATCTGCTGAATATACCCAATTAGAGGTAAGCTTATAATTAGGAACAAGTCTTTCGTTGTTTAAATCTACAATTAAAAAGTCTGCTAATTTGCCCTCTTCAATAACTCCGGCATCTATTCCAAAAGCTTTAGCTCCGTTTTCTGTTGCCCATTTGAATATTTGTTTGGCAGGTAAGATTGTTGTATCCTTATGAGCACTCTTTGCTAATAGGGCTGCAAACTTCATTTCCTCCTGCATAGAGAGATTATTATTTGAACTTGTTCCGTCTGTGCCAAGTGCAATATTACATCCGTATTTTTCTACTAAAGGCACATTAAAATGTCCTGAGGCAAGCTTCATATTAGAGCATGGATTATGAACAAGGGTTGTATTATTGGCAGATAATATTTCTGCATCTAATTCTTTAAGGTGGATACAGTGTGCAGCATTAACCTTTTGAGATAAAACACCAATAGAATTTAGATACTCAACTGGTGTAAGACCATTATTCTGTAGTTTACAATCTTCAACCTCCTTAATTGTTTCTGCAAGGTGGATATGAAAGACTAAATCCTCTTCTCTTGCAATCTTTCCACATTCCTGCAAAAGGTCTTTGCCAACAGTATAGATTGCATGGGGTGCAACACTAATAGATATTAAATCGCTTGGAGATTTGAAATTCCTTATAAAATTAAAATTATCCTCAACTTCTTTTCTTCCCCTGCTTTCAATAAAGCTAACCCCGATATTCGCTCTGATTCCCATCTCATAGGCAGCTTTGATAATTGCCTCATGATGCCAATACATATCTGCAAAAAAAACAGTACCTGAGCGAATCATCTCAACTATTGCAAGTCTTGCCCCATCATATATATTCTCAGCACTTAACTTGTCTTCAAATGGCCAGATATATTCCATTAACCATTTAAATAAAGGCAAATCATCGGCATAACCTCTTAATAAAGTCATCGAGGCATGAGTGTGTGCATTGTAAAAGGGCGGGAGTATTGCTTTATCTCTTCCATCCACAATTTTATCCACATTGTACTCAATATTCTCAGCAATCCTTACGATTCTGTTACCAATTACAAGGACATCTACAATATTACCAATATGAAATATGTTTTTTATTAAAATTGAGTTCATAACATTTATTTTTTACCCATATATGAAAGAAAATCTAAATCTAATGAGAGTGATAAGAAAGGGGTAACCTTCCATTGATTGGTTGTACGAATTGACCAACCAGGTAATAGAGCATCTCCTTCCTTATTAAAATCCTCTGCAAGCATTGTGTATTCTGCAACATTTACTCCAGCAGTAATATGAAAGAAATCTAAGAAACGATAGGATGGTCCTAAATAGAAATTCTTAAAGAGGTTTGCTCCTCCAAAACCTACATAAAGAGAAATATCCTGATTAAACTTACTTCCTTCTTTCGTTAAATCATAAAGCATTACAGAGGCTCCAGTAATAAAGTCAAATTCAACAATAGAGGAGTTTTTATTATATATTACATTATCATACCCCCCACTTGCATTTGCTCTTGGAGATATATCCCAGTTTGGAGAAGGATAACGCATAGCTATCCCTTGAATAACTCTAACCTTTTTTCTTCTATTTGTTGCAGTTGCTATCTTTGCCTCTGCTTCTTCTGCTCTTTTCCTTGTGTATTTTAATTCTTCTTCTCTTCTTAGAATTTCTTTTTCCGCTTCTACTAATTTTGTTCTAAGTGTATCACTCATCAAGTAATATCTTTGTTTTTCCTCAATTACCTTATATAAGTCTTGATTTTTTGCCTCTATCGAAGCTTCTTTTTCATTAATATTTTTCTGTAAAAGATTAATCTCTTTTTCTTTACCTTCTATCTGTGCATTTTTTGCATCAACTAATCCCTCTACCTTAGCTTTATCTAAAGTAGTACTATTAATAGCATCCTTATATAATTGTTCTTTTTCTGCAAATAATATCTCCTTTTGTTGTAGTATCTTTATCTTCTCTTCTAAGAGATTGTTTTTCTCTGTTAATTGTAATCTATAGTCTTTATTTAGTTGTGCAAGTGTATCATTAATTTGCCTTAGAGTAAAATTTTCCTTTTCAATCTTTTCTCTTTTCTCCTCCCATAAGATTGAATCATTATAATATCTTTCAATTACTGATTTTAAATTTTCTTGAAGGTTTAAATTTTTCGCATATAAGCTGTCATTTAAATTTATAATCTCGTTATTGATATTTATTAGCTTGATATTCGTATTTAAAATACTGTCATTTTGATTTGTAATGTTTAGATATAGATTATCAATACTATCTTTCTCTTGGATTAATAATTGTTTGTCATTTTCCAATTCATTAATCGATAGCCTGCATTCTTGGAGTTTATTATTTAAATCAATAATCACACTATCATTAATTATAGTATCATTAGATATAGTTTGAGAGTATGAATTTATAAACCCTGATAATAAAACGAATATGGTTGAAATTAGTGTTTTCTTCATAAATAATTAATAGAATTTGTTTTGCAAAGATAGTAAATTACAGAATAAGAGAATAATTCATTTTAAAATGAAATAAACATATCATAATCCAAGTATTTTTATTATCTTTGCAAATACAAGGAAATGAGTTCATTGTTTTCTTGCAAAATCTCCCAATTTTCATAAACTACATTATGGTAGCTACCATCCCACCCCTGTGGTAGGTACCATAGCGCCCTTATGGTAGGTACCATAATGCTCGTGTGGTAGCTACCATAGTGAGATTGGAATCAAATAAGAATTCTTTGGAATCAAATAAGAATTCTATGGAATTTGATTCTAATAAATTCTTTCTTGATTAAATTCAATTTTTAAATGAACTATAATTAGCTTAGCCAAATTAGAGGAAAATTATTTTTTTGCATAAGGATTTCTTATTCATATAAAATATATTTTCTAAATCATCGTAATATATATTGGTATACAGATGTATAAAGTGTTTTGATGAAATTCTTGCAAAAACTAAATTCGTTTTTAAAGTTTTATTTATGTAATTTTGCAAACTCAATTTTAATGATAAATATGGATGTAAGAAATAGAATAATAAAAGAAACATTTAAGCTGTTATCTCAAAAGAGTATTAGAGCAATTACTATGGATGAAATTGCAAAAGATTTAGGCATATCGAAAAGGACATTATATGAGAATTTTACTGATAAAAAGAATTTGATTAAGGAATGTTTACTTGCTTTTAAGGAAACAAACAAAGAATATGTTGAGAGAATATGCAAAGAAGAAGAAAATGCTATAATGATATTTATAAAGCACATGTTATATTCTAATGAAGTTGTTAAACAAATTGGATATGACTTGATTATTGATATAAGAAAATTCTATCCAGATGTATTTAAAGATACTATTCATAAGGATATGGATGAAAATAGACTATTAACTGCAAAATATATAAATAAAGCAATAGAACAAGGATTAGTAAAAGAGGGTACAAATGTTGATTTTATAGTTAAGATGATAGAACTAAATATGGTCTATGCAACACAAACTGAATATTTAGACCGAATAAAGGTATATAACGCCTCATTAGTTGCAAATGCTCATCTTTTTATAATACTAAGAGGTATTTCTACCCAAAAGGGAATTGAAATATTAGATAAATACGATAATATGTTTTTAATATAATAAACCATTTAAAATACAATGAATACAAAAAAAATAGGACTATTAATTCTACTAAGTTTTGCAGCAGTTAATCTTTTTGCTCAAAATAATATAGATTTAGAATTAGATTTAAACACATCTTTAAAAATAGCAATGGATAATAATCCAAATATTAAGATTGCTGAATTAGAAATTCAAAGAGTTGATTATTCAAGAAAGGAGGCTATTGGAGCTTTATTGCCAAGTGTAAATGCTCAAGGGAGTTATACCGATAATGTTATGAAACAGGTAATGTTTATGCCTGAGAGTTTTGCAGCTCTAATGGGAGGGCAGAGATTTATGGAAATAGGGTATAAGAATTCTTATACAGGAGCTATTTCAGCACAATTACCACTTGTAAACTTTACAATTTGGCAAAATCTTAAAAACAAACAAACAGAGATTGATTTGATAATCGAAAAAACAAGGGCATCAAAAATTGAAATGAGAAAACAAGTGAAAGATGCATATTTTACACTATTGCTTACTAAAAGCTCATTAAATGTTTTGGAAAAAAGCTATACTAATGCATTAGAAACTCTTAAAAACATTGAGAACTCTTATAAACAAGGAGTAGTTTCTGAATATGATTACATTCGTGCTCAAGTTAGTGTGAATAATCTAAACCCAACACTAATTAATGCAAGAAATTCTCTTGATCTTGCAAAGATGCAGTTAAAGATGATATTATCTCTTCCAAGCAATATAAATATAATAGTAAATGAAGAATTAGACACTTACTCTAATAAGATACATTCTGTAAATACATTAGATATTAATAATGCTTTAGTTGAAAACACTGAGTTAAAGCAAATGGATTTGAATATTATTTCATTAAGAAATCAATTGAAATTAATAAATACTCAACATTTACCAAGCTTAACAGCAACAGGGAATTATATTTATCAAACACAAAGCGAGGATTTCAAATTTAAAGACTATCATTGGGTGAGCTCTGCCTCTATTGGATTAAATTTGAATATTCCTTTATTTGCAGGAATGACAAAGATAAACCAAGCAAAACAAGTGAAAATATCTATTAATGCATTAGAGCTGCAAAAGGATTATCTTAAAGAAGGAATGAGTCTAAGTGTTCAAGCAGCAGTCAATTCGATGAATGCAGCTAAAGAACAATTAATAGCTAATAAAGATGCAATAAAACAAGCTCAAAGAGGGTATGAAATCGCAAAAGTAAGATATGAGGTAGGCACAGGTACATTATTAGAGTTGAACGATAGTGAATTAAGCATGACTCAATCAAATTTGAATTACCAACAATCCCTATATAATTATCTTTCTGCTCAAGCAAACTTGGAGAAGGTTATGGGTGTTATTGAATAGTTAAATAGATAGTAGTTAAAAAAGAATAGTGAATTAAATAAATAAAAAATAGATTAAATGAAAAAGTCATTTTACTTAGTGATAATCGCAGGATTGATTATGGCTTCCTGCTCTAAAAAACAAGAAGATAAAGCTATAAAACCCGAAGATACAGAAACTATAGCTGTTAAGGTTGAGAAAGCAAGTATCCAGGAAGTTGAACAGATTTATGAATTTTCTTCAACAGTAGATGCTGCTGTTAAAAACTATATTAGCTCAGCAGGAGGTACGAGAATTGAGAAAATCCATGTTGAAGTAGGAGACAGAGTTACAAAGGGTCAAAAGCTTGTAACAATGGAAAATACTAATCTTGCTACAGCAAAGGTTCAACTTATGAATTCCAAGAACGATGTAGATAGAATGGAAGCACTATATCTTAGTGGAGGTATATCTAAGCAACAATTAGATCAAATCAAAACACAATACGATGTAGCAAAAAGAAATATTGATAATCTTGAATCAAATATTCATTTAGTATCTCCAATAAGTGGAATTGTTACTATGAGGAATTTTGATAACGGGGATGTTTCTGCTACTCAACCTATCTTGCAGGTTATGCAAATTACTCCAGTTAAGCTTAAATTCAGTATGAATGAGAAGTTTTATAATAGAGTTAAGATAGGGATGAAGGTAAGTGCAAAGGTTGATATTTTTGGTGATGACAGATTTGAAGGTAGGGTAAATCTTATTGCTCCAATTATAGACCCAAATACAAGAAGTTTTGGTTTGGAAGCATCTTTTACAAATTCAAATCAAAAACTTCGACCAGGTATGTTTGCAAGAGTTGAGATAAATCTTGGGAAGAATATGAGTGTTGTTATTCCAGATAGAGCTGTTATTAAACAAAATGGAACAAATGATAAATATGTTTTTATCGAAAAAGATGGTGTTGTTGATTATAGAAAAATAGAATTAGGAAGAAGACTTGGAGATACTTATGAGGTTATTTCTGGTATAGAAGAAGGAGAGAATATAGTAATAGAGGGTTATACTAAATTAGTAAGCGGATCTAAGGTAAAAGTTAAATAGGAAATTAGAATATGAAAATTTACGAATCATCAGTTAAGAAACCAATTACAACTGCATTAATTTTTGTCGCAGTAGTTGTTTTAGGTCTCTTCTCGTTCTCTAAATTAAGCATAGACATGCTACCCGAGATAGAGATGAACCAAGCAATTGTAATGGTTAACTATCCCGGTGCAAGTGCTGAGGATGTTGAAAATAATATAACTAAACCCTTAGAGAATGTATTAAGTACAGTATCAGAACTTAAAAAGATACGTTCTACAAGTAAGGATAATATTTCTATAATTAATATTGAATTTAATTGGGGTGTTGACCTTGATGAAAAGAGTAATGATATTAGAGATAAGATAGAGTTTGTTAAACAAGCATTGCCTGATGGAAGTTCAAATCCTATGATATTGAAATTCTCCACAGATATGATTCCGGTAATGTTTATCTCTGCAACCTCAGAAGAGAGTACAAACGGCTTATATAAAATACTTGAGGATGGGGTTGCAAACCCACTTAATCGTATAAATGGCGTTGGAACTGTTTCTATTGCTGGAGCACCAAAGAGAGAGATTAGTGTAAATGTTGACCCAAAAAAGCTTGAGGCATATAATCTAACAATTGAGCAAATTGGTCAGAAGATTGGATTAGAAAACCTTAATACTCCTGGAGGAAGTATTGATGTAGGGTCAGAGACTTATGCATTAAGAATTGAAGGAGAGCTTAAGGAAAGTGATAAATTAAAAGATATAATCGTTTCCAATTATGGAGGCAATGTTGTATATTTAAAGGATATAGCCCATGTTAGTGATACAGTTGAGGAGAAAGCACAGGAGACCTATGTAAATGGAAATAGAGGAGCCACAATTGTAATTCAGAAACAATCTGGAGCAAACAGTGTGGAAATAGTAAATCAAATTAGAGCAAAATTACCAGAATTACAAAAGAATCTACCTAAGGATGTTGTTCTAAACGAGATTAATAATACAACAGATAATATTGTAAATTCAATTGCTTCATTAACTGATACAGTATTATTAGCCTTATTATTTGTAGTTTTAGTTGTATTATTCTTTTTGGGACAATGGAAGGCAACTATTATTATTGCAATTACTATCCCAATTTCATTAATAGCAGCATTTATTTATCTTTTTGTATCAGGAAATTCAATTAATGTGGTTTCTCTTTCAGCTATTTCAATTGCTATTGGTATGGTTGTGGATGATGCAATTGTGGTTTTAGAAAATATAACGACACAAGTTGACAGAGGTGCACGCCCTCGAGAAGCTGCAATCTATGGAACAAATGAGGTGAGTGTGGCTGTAGTAGCAACTACTCTAACCTTATTGGCAGTATTCTTCCCTTTCACTATGATGACCGGAATGGCTGGTTTAATGTTTAAGCAATTAGGTTGGATGGTATGTATTATTATGATAGTATCCACTGTTGCTGCTCTTACCCTAACTCCAATGATGAGTTCTCTTTTGTTAACTCCAAAGAGAAAATATAAAACTAAATCAGAAAGGGCATATCAACCAATAGCAAGACTATTAGATCGTTTAGATTCATTCTATGAAAGAACACTAAAGGTTGCTGTACGAAGAAAATGGATGACATTATTAATTGGAATTGCTGTTTTCTTTAGTTCAATTGTACTTGCAACTCAAATAGGTTCTGAATTCTTTCCTGCATCGGATAATGGACAAATATCAGGAACTATTGAATTGCCAATAGGAGCCAATGTAGATAGAGCAAGAGAAGTATATCATAGATTTGAAACTAAATTAAAGAAGGATTTCCCAGAAATTGAGAGTACAACGTTTACAATTGGAGCCCTTAGCGATGATAGCGATAATGCATGGGCAGCAATGCAAACCAATGCATCTAATATTATCTCGATGAATATTAAGTTAATTGATTTTGAAAAAAGAGATAGAGATATATTTGAATTAGCAGAATTAATGCGAAAAGAGATATCGACTTATACTGAAGTTGATAAATTTAATATTGTTGCAGGAGGAAATGGAGGGATGACCTCTGGCTCGACTGTTGATGTTGAAATCTATGGTTATGATTTTTTAGTTACTGAAAATATAGCAAAAGAAGTTCAAACAAAAATGGCATCTATAAAAGGATTTAGAGATGTTCAGATTTCCAGAGAAGATTATAAACCTCAGTTTAGAGTAGTATTTGATAGAGATAAGCTTGCATTAAATGGTTTGAATGTTGCTACGGCTTCACAATATGTAAGAAATAGGATGAATGGTATGACTGCTTCGTTTTTCCGTGAAGATGGAGAGGAGTATCTTATCAAAGTACGTTATGCAAAGGCTTTTCGTCAAAGCATTGAGGATATCGAGAATATTCAAATAATGAATCCTATGGGGAGGAGTGTAAAATTAGTTGAAGTTGCAAGAGTAGAAGAAAATTTTGCCCCACCTCAGATTGAAAGACAAAATCGTGAACGTATTGTAAAAGTCTCTGCATCACTTTATGGGGAAACTCTTGACAAGGCTACTGCAAATCTAAAAAAAGAATTAGACAAAATGGATGTTCCTTTAAATATTGGAATGGAAATAGGGGGAACAATTGTTGAACAACAGGAATCCTTTGGAGAAATGGCTATTTTATTATTACTTATCATTATGCTTGTATATATAGTTATGGCTGCTCAATTCGAATCTCTTTCATACCCATTTATTATAATGTTATCAATATTATTTGCATTCACAGGTATGTTTTTTGCATTATTTATCACAGGTCAGACACTGAATATGATGAGTTATATTGGAGGAATTATGCTTGTGGGTATTGTGGTTAAGAATGGTATTGTGCTTGTGGATTATATTAATCTTAATCGTGAAAGAGGAATGGGAATTAAAGAGGCTGTAATCTCTGGTGGTAAATCACGTCTAAGACCAGTACTTATGACAACTGCAACCACAGTTCTTGGTATGATACCTATGGCATTAGGAATTGGAGAAGGAGCTGAACTATGGCAAACAATGGGTATATCTATTGTTGGTGGTCTTACATTCTCAACTCTAATTACTCTTTTAATTGTTCCTGTTACTTATGTGATGATTGCAGCAAGACAGGAAAAGAAAAAGAAGAAGAGAAAAGATAGAGAGTTTGCAAGAATAATGAGAGCAGAATAATAAAGAAATAAAAAAAGTAAAATTATGAAAGCAGCGTTTATATCATATAATCAAACTCATATTGAGGCAGTGGAAGAGATATTAAACCAGTTAAATATTAGAGGATTTACTCGTTGGTTAGATGTTCAAGGTAGGGGTTCTGTAGATGGAGAGCCCCACTATGGCTCTCATGCATGGCCAGCTAAGAATATAGCTACATTAGCAATTGTAGATGATAATCTTGCACCTATCCTTAAAAAAAGAATCCAATCTTTAGATCATGAACAACCTGGTCATGGTCTTAGGATATTTTTCTGGGAAACATGTGATGTTTAGGATATAAAAAATTCTATGTTTCAAGACTTAGGCTATTTAGGACTATTTCTCTCAGGGTTTCTCGGTTCAACCGTATTGCCTTTGAGTTCGGATATAGTCCTAATAGCATTTTTAGCACTTGGCTATGATGCTTGGATAAGTGTTATAATAGCTACTATTGGTAATTTCCTTGGAGGGATGACCTCCTATTATCTTGGGTACTTAGGAAAATGGGAATGGTTGGAGAAGTATTTCAAAACCCCAAGAGCCAAAGTTGAAAAATTTCAGTTAAGGATTCAGAAATGGGGCTCTTTTGCAGGTTTACTTGCTTGGCTTCCTATTATTGGAGATGTAATTGCTATAGCCTTAGGTTTTATGAAGATAAATCCATGGCTTTCTTCGGTCAATATGTTGATTGGCAGATTTCTAAGATACTTAGCAATAGCAGGATTATTTTCATTATAAATTCTTTTATACTTAGGTTTTGATTTAGAAATAAATAGGTTTTAGATTTCAGAATTTGAGGTTTCTCCTGACTTTGACATAATTTATTTAACAAATAGAATATTTATGTGTTTTTACGAACTGTTAATATTAAGAAACATAAATCAAGTCTTAGGCGTATAAAACCTTGTTTTGGTGCTATG
>WARP01000485.1_pt1 | contig 15749 bp, 14 predicted proteins | sample 4769151 | NCBI WGS metagenome assembly WARP01 (sample SAMN08893023, study PRJNA449175) | gut metagenome | isolation source: rumen sample fed with dry roughage | host: cow | place: India: Nagpur | collected 2016 | reverse complement strand
CTGTTCTATCTTGGTCGTGATTCCTTAGGAATGGTGCATCTATAAAGACTTCGTTTTGTCCAACAAATTGATTGTTGTAGGCATCCATCACATTTTGAAACGCACGGTAGGTTTGATTCAAGTCATTGATGTATTTATAACCTGAGTTGCTACCTTTTGCGATGTCGATGATACGATCTGAAACGTCAAAGTTAAATAAGCTATCAAATCCTTGATAAAAAGACGCACTGTAATCTTTTGTTGTCCATACTTCACCAACCAAATAGACTTCTTGGTCATATTGACGAAGTTGTGCTCTTAAGAATTTAAAGTAATCAATCGACAACAACATGTCTTGTGAAGCAGGTAGGCCATTGACGTAAGGTCTTGAATTAAAGATATGAACCGCTGCATCGACTCTAAAACCTTTAACGCCTTTATCGATCCAAAACTTCATCACCTTTAACATTTCTTCTTTAACTTCCGGTTTTGAATAATCAAGTTCTGGCATCCAACCACCAAAATATGAAAACTGGGTATACCAATCACGATTTGAGTTGTACCACGGGTGTTGATCAGAAGTGTGGTTTAATACCATATCGATGGTAATATCGATATCCATTTTTTTAGCGTCACTAACTAATGCTTCAAACTCTTGCATCGTCCCATATTCTTCATTAACGTCGTAAAAATCTGTAACATCATACCCATGATAACTTGCTGAAGGATGTATCGGTAGCAGCCATAACGCGTTAATCCCTAACTCTTTAAAATAAGAAAGATTTTGTCTAATCCCCTCAAAGTCACCGATACCGTCGTTATCACTATCGGCAAAACTTCTGACAAATACTTGGTAGTAATTGTTATGTCTAGGGTATGCTTCTCTAAATTGTGTTAAGATTGGATTTTCTTTTACTTGCTCATCTTTATCGCAACCAATCAAGAAGACTCCAAATGTCATAATGAGTATCATTAATAGTATTTTTTTCATTTTTTAGCACCTCTTTATCTATTATATATCATACCACACCCTAAATGTGTAAGGGTTTACATATTTACTCTTTGTCAAATGAAAGAAAATTACGTTATAATGAGGTTGATATCAAATAAAGGAGGATATTCTTTGTAAATTTTCAAAGAATTAAACAATATGAACACATTTGCTTTACTACATCGTTCTAAATCTGAAATGGCTTACGCCTATGATAATGAGACACTTCACTTGTGGTTAAGAACTCAAAAAGATGACTTTAACCAGGTCAAACTTGTCTATGGTGACCCATTTCGATACGAACCCATTGATGAAAAACAAATACACTGGGCTTGGAAACATGAAAACGCCAGTGACCTAGTCATGACTAAGAAAATGTCAGATCATGTCTTTGACTATTATTTTATCGCAATTAAACCAATTCACAAACGTGTAAAATACGCTTTTATCCTAGATGACACCTATCTCTATGGGGCAAGAGAAATCTATGACCTTAGAGAAGATCACGACAAAAAGAAAAAATACAATTTATTCAACTACTTCAACTTTCCTTTCATCAATGAAGTTGACGTAATCAAAATCCCAACATGGGTAAAAGAAACCGTATGGTACGAAATATTTCCAGACCGATTTAATCGATCGACTGACGCTAAAAACACAATCACTCATGCCTGGGGAAATCCAAAAGAGGAAGTCACCAATCAAATGATTTTTGGTGGTAACATCAAAGGCATCATCGAAAAACTCGATTATTTGGTCGATTTGGGTATTACAGGCATTTATTTTACCCCTTTATTTGAAGCGGATTCGACCCACAAGTATGACACCATCGATTATTTTAAAATCGATCCGTCCTTTGGAACAAACGACGATTTCAAACGACTGGTCGATGAATCTCACAAACGTGGGATTAAGGTTGTTTTAGACGCCGTATTCAATCACTGTGGTTACGATCATCCTTATTTTCAAGATGTAATCAAACATGGAAAAAACTCGCCATACTTCGATTGTTTTTTTGTCAAAGACGAGCCACTTCTCAATTTCAAACTAAACGAAAATCAACGACCAATTTACCAACCTGGTCTTGTCCCTAATTATCATACGTTTGCCTTTACACCTTACATGCCTAAGTGGAATACCGAAAACCCAATCGCAAGAAAACACTTGCTTGATGCGGCGGCTTACTGGATAAAGGAATACGACATCGATGGCTGGCGATTAGACGTTTCAAATGAAGTCAGTCATGATTTTTGGAGGGCCTTTAGAAACACGGTAATAAGTGCTAAAAAAGACGCTTTTATCTTTGGAGAAAACTGGGACTACTCAATGCCTTGGCTACAAGGGGATCAGTTTGACAGTGTGATGAATTATGAATTAATCTATCCTATCTGGCAATTCTTCGGTCACGACCCTTATGTACCTAAAATTAAGGCCAGCCAGTTTGTTTTCTTAATCAATAAACTCTATGCGAGCTATCCTAGACAAATCTTAGAGGCCATGTTCAATTTGGTTGATTCTCATGACACCGCACGTATTTTAGACCGTTCTTTAGAGAACACCGATTTGGCCTACTTAGCTTACTTATTTATGTTTAGCTTCCCTGGTACACCAACCATTTATTATGGTGGTGAGGTCGCATTAACCGGTAAGGGAGACCCTGATAACAGACGTTGTATGACTTGGGATGAAAACGATCAAAACCTTGACTTTAAAGCCCGTATCAAACAGTTAATCAGACTTAAAAAAGAAGACACTACGTTTAAATCAAGCGACATTGAATTTGTTTATCATAACGATGATCAACAAGTCATCGTATACAAAAAGATTAGTGATTTAGAGGTGACATACTTCTTTTTAAACGCTTCAAATCAAACACAAGTAGTGAGTCTCGATTTTAACATTGAAGGTCACTGTTTATTAAATGACCATTTAATCTCTGATGATCAATTTACCTTAAAGCCATTTGGTTCACTTATTATCAAACAATCAACAAAATAACAAAAAAAGACCGCCAGTTTTCATTGTACTGGTGGTCTTTTTCTCATTTACTAATAATCGTTAAAATTTCTTTTGGATGATTTACAATGTACTTCGGTTGATATTTTTTTAATACCGTTTCATCTCTAAATCCCCATAAAACCGCGATTGCATCGACGTTTGCATTGATTGCCGTTTGCATGTCCACATCGGAATCGCCCACAAACAAGACGTCTTCTTTACTAAGCTTAAGCGCCTCGATGGCATAAAATAACATTTCTGGCGATGGTTTCCTCTTTAGTTCACTCGTTTCGCCAAGTATCACTTCAAAGTAACCTGGAAACAGTCCTTCAATCAATGGAATTACTTGTGGCATTGGCTTGTTTGAGACGACCGCTAAGCGAATGTCTTTTTCTTTTAATTGATTTAGCAAATCATAAACCCCATCATAAGGTTTTGTTAAATCCGCCTTGTGTATTTCATAATGCGCCTCATAAGTCGATAGGCATTCAAGTACTAGTTCTTTGGGTTCTGTAAAACCAATCGAACGCTCAATCATCTGTTTTGCCCCATCACCAACAAACGATCTGATTTCATCTAAAGTTCGCTCCTTGAATCCGTGCTTCTTTAACATATAGTTAACGCTATTTTTTATATCGTCTAATGTATTTAATAACGTCCCGTCTAAATCGAATAAAATTGCTTTAATCATGATTGATCACCCTCTTAATTATTTTGTCGTAAATTGGAAACATTTCCGGTTCTGTGACGTATTTTTTATACTCACTGATTTTAATCCATCGAACCCCATTTGTTTCTTCATGGTTGATAATTAACTTTGTTTTATCACTAGCCACAAAAGCAAATGATACGTTTAAGTGCATATGCGAACTTACGGATAAACCGCGTTTGACGTGAAACCAAACCGGTAATGCTTCAATACTGACAGGGCTTGAAGAAATGACTCTTAGCTCGCTTACGCCAGTCTCTTCAATGGCTTCTTTTTTAGCTACTTCTAAGAAATCCGTATTGCCATCTAAATGACCACCCGTCCAACTCCATGAGTCATACATCTTATGATAAATCATGAGCATTTGATCAAACGTTTCATTAAATATGATCGATGAGGCAGTAAAGTGCATCATTGGGTGGCGATTTACTAATTCTTCTTTGAATAAGCTGATTGCTTGAAGAAACTGCTTTTTATCTTCAATCTCAAATGAATCCTTAGGCTCATAATTCGATATTATTTCAAACATTTCTGATTACCTCCTTGAAACTTACCCTTATATGATACAACATAATTGCATGATTTTCACATTTAAATTCAAAATAGTGTTGTAATTATTTTTTAAATGTGTTATCATAATTTTGCGCTAAAAATAAGATGCATCCGTAGCTCAGTCGGTAGAGCAACTGACTCTTAATCAGTGGGTCCACGGTTCGAGCCCGTGCGGGTGTACCATTAAAAAATAAGACGCTATCTCAGAGAGGTAGCGTTTTTTGTTTATTTCTAACTCAAATGCCTTGTTAGGATTGATAATGCATGATTAAAGGGACCATCATTTCATCTTTTAAAAGACCAGCGTGATGCGCTTTAAACTGATTCACTGCTTTTAGTTGAATCATGTAATTTGATTTGGCTATGGCCATATAATCACCGATAAATTCGTTTAACAACGGATGTTTTACCCCATCACCAAGCAATTTCGTTTCTAAAAATTCTTTTCTGGTTAACAAAATGAACTTCTTTTTAAATAGCTTTTTAAATTCATTTTTAAACGCTTCATGCATCCCATCTTTTAGATAAAATGCACACGCCCTTGGTTCAACCGAAGGCATACGTCTTAGGGTTTCTAAAAGCGTTTTTTCGTGATTGATATTAATCGGCTTTACATCCACTAATCCGTGATCAGCGATCAACACAATTAACGTATCTTTAGCGACGTTTGTGATTAGACGTTCGACTTCTTTTTCAAGTTGTCCAATTAATTTGGTTAACTGTGGATCTTTTGTTCCTGTCTCATGAATGGTTTTATCTGGTTCAACCCAATAACAATAGCTAAAGCTAGCTTTACCCTTACTGACATTAATTAAGTGATCAACTTGAGCCTTAAATGTATCAAACCCATTATCTCTAAAACTTGGAAACACTTCATAGACGTGAAGATTGGGATTGGCTCGTTTGATTTTTGTAAAGATGGTTTCATAGCTTAAATCTCTGCGTTGAAAGTTCTCTTTTAGTACTTTTGTTTTGTCATAAAAATCTTCATTCATAAAAACAACGGTATTCGAATCATCTTTTTTATTGTATTGTGTCCATCCGATGTGACCATGTGAAAACGGGGGTAGCCCTGAGATAACGCTTGTTGTTGCAGCTACCGTCGTTGGTGGAAAAACAGACGTAATTTCAGCTTTCATTAACGTTCTAAATAGCGAGTCCTTGCTCGTATTCTTCTTAATAATATTAACACCAAGCCCATCAAGTAATACTAACATCACGTGCTTTGGATTCTTATTTAATTCGTTTTCTAGCAGCTGAATTGAGTCGTAAGGACTTGTTACTCCGTAATGCTTAAGAATCGTTGCTGAAACATTCAAGATTGAGTTTTGATAATTAGGATAAACGGTTTTCACAGGTGGTCCCCTCTTCTTTTATCTTGTTGTATTTGGATTAAAGAAAAACGTGAATAATCAAACATTCACGTTTTTACATTCTTATTCGACTTTCAATAATTGTTCAATATTTAGTCGTTCCATATGTAACATTGCTCGTGTTACTCTGCCGACTTTTTCAAGATCAGAAGATCCTAATAGGTTCATTAATTGTTTTGGGACAATCTGCCATGTCACACCAAATTTATCAACTAACCAACCACAATTTTCGATTTTACCATCTTTACCTAAGGTATCGTAGTAATAATCTAGTTCTTCTTGTGAATCACAACTTACTAAAAACGAAACTGCGCCACTAAATTTCACATATGGACCGCCGTTGATTGCCATAAAGATTAAGTCATTTAAGCGAAACGTTGCTTGGAATAACTTCCCTTTCAATGGACCATCGTAATGCTCCCGCTTTTCTAGCACTTCACTATCTTTAAAGACTTCAAGATAGTACGCAATAACATCTTCCAAGTTGTCGTTAAACCACAGGAATGGATGTATTGTTTGCATTGCTTTCACCTCTCATACCTAGATTATATCAATCTTCAAATCGAAATACAAGATTAAATGTTAGCGTTTTCAAAAATAGGTATTTTATGTGAATTATTATTTTTTGTTAGAAACGATAAAAAATCAGGCATTGATTGCCTGATTTCATTCATAAGTTTATTAACTATCGGTTACTGCTCATTTTTACAGTTAAATAATTTTGTTCGAATGCTTCTGGGTAAGGGTAAGCTTCTTCTCTTAAACGTTTAAATAAAACATAGATTAACTTACGTTCGTAATCAATTCTTGTAATTACGCCCATTTCTTTTTCATTCAATACTTGTACTTTTTCGCCAATTATGCGAGATTCATTGCTCCAAGCCATACTTAATACCTTCTTTCCCCAAATATATTATAACACAAAAAGTATTTTCTTACCTAGTAAAATTATTTAATGATTGCACTAGACGTTATTTTCTTCACAATTCGTCTGAACGTTTCTAGTTCTTCTAGCTCTAAGACACTAAATAATTCCACATATTTGTCTTCAACGGTCTTCATCAAGGTGTTTGATAGTGCAATGCCTTTTTCGGTTAACACCAGTTTATAATTGATTTCCAAGTTTTCTTGAAAATCTTTTTTCACGTAATTCTTTTTGACTAAATCATTGATCGCTCTTGACGTATTTGCTTTATCGACACCTAATTTACTGGTTAGTTCTTTTTGGGTTAATCCTGTCTTAAAAACAGACAACAGTTTAATGTATGGTGCATGAAGTCGGCTTATATTAAAATCTTTAATTTGATCATCTAACGATTGATGAATCATTTTTGTTAAACTGTGAAGTTCTTGAGTTAGACTTAAATAGTCGTAGTCAATGTGCTTTTCACTCATACTTGTTCAACCTTTTCAAATTGACTGTTGTAGAGGTTGGCATAAAAACCATTTTGTTTTAATAGCGTTTCGTGATTACCCGATTCGATGATGTCGCCTTCATTCATCACAAGGATGATGTCTGCATTCTTAATTGTTGAGAGACGGTGGGCAATAACAAATGTCGTTCTACCATGCATTAGTTTATCCATCGCTTCTTGAATTAATACTTCTGTTCTTGTGTCGACACTTGAGGTTGCTTCATCAAGAATCAACATCGGTGCATTTCTTACCATGGCTCTAGCAATTGTAAACAACTGCTTTTGTCCTTGTGAAATACCCGATTCTTCATCTAGAATCATCTGATAACCGTTTGGAAGTGATTCAATAAAGTGATGAATATTCGCCATTTGAGCAGCCTTAATGACTTCTTCTTGAGTAACGTTTTTAGATCCATACGTTAGGTTGTCATAAATAGTACCTTTGAATAACCAAGCGTCTTGTAAGACCATCGCAAACAAATCAGCGATTTTCTCACGACTTAACTCATGAATACTAACCCCATCAAATAATATATCACCTTCATTGATTTCATAGAATTTCATGATTAAATTTACTAAGGTTGTTTTACCTGCGCCTGTTGGTCCAACAATCGCGATTTTTTGACCTTTTGTCGCATCTAAATTAAAATCTTTGATGATTATTTTATCTGGTTGATAACCGAATTTAACGTGTTTAAAGGTAACGTTTCCTTCAAGTGAATTGACTGATTGATGAAGATTAGATTCATCGGTCATTTCAGCTTGTTCTAAGAATTCAAACACACGTTCAGATGCAGCGATTGCACTTTGAACTTGGTTAAATGATTGAGCAATCTGCCCGAGTGGCTGTGAGACCCTGCGATTGTATTGAATCATTGACTGAATATCGCCGATTAAGATAACGCCTCTCACGGTCAATATGCCACCAAAAACACCAACAGCAAGGAACGATAAATTTGAAATAAATGTCGTAATTGGCATCATTAAGCCAGAAAGAAATTGGCTCATGTAGGCACTTTTTTCCATTTCATTATTGTACGTTTCAAATTTTTCTAAGTTTTTACTTGATGCATTGAATACTTTTACAACGCTATGTGCGGAATAGATTTCTTCGATGTGACCATTGATTTTCCCTAAACTCTTTAGTTGCGATCTAAAGTATTTTTGTGAAAACTTCATCACAATCATAATCGCAACAAACGAAAGTGGAATTGCGACAAATGATACAATCGATAATTGAATACTGATGGTAATCATGATAACGACAATACCAATAATTGAGGTAGCCGATGTAATCAATTGTGAGACCGATTGGTTTAATGCTTGACCGATAGTATCAATATCATTTGTTACAATTGATAAAACCTCACCATAGCTTTTGTTGTCAAAATACGCCAGTGGCAATCGATTAATTTTTCTTGATATTTGTGTTCGATATTGCTTAACTGTGCTTTGTGTTACTCGCGTTAAGATAAACGATTGAATAATATTAAAAATCATACTTAGTAGATATAAGACGATTAAGAGTATCGCTATTTGTCTAATTTTATCAAGATCGATTTGTGTCCCTTCTTTAACCGATAAATGCACAACGTTCGTAATATCACCTAACAAGGTCGGTCCTAAAATATTAAATACGGTAGACATTCCAGCAAATAAAAACGCAATTAGTAACCAAATTTGGTAACCTTTCATACTGTTGATCAACTTCATTAATGACTTTTTCATATTTTTAGGTTTTTGAACGGCACCCATACCGTGTCCTGGGCCATGCCCTGGTCCGCGTGAGTGTGTGTTATTTACTCGTTTATTCATGAGCTAGTTCCTCCTCAGACAATTGAGAATATGCCATTTCCTGATACACATGATTTGTCTTTAATAGCTCTTTATGTGTGCCCTTACCGACAATTTTGCCTTTTTCTAAGACAACAATTTGATCCGCATGAAGTATGGTGCTAATGCGCTGTGCCACAATCAATTTAATCGCGTTTTTCGTCGTTTTTTCCAGTTCTCTTCTTAGTTTACGATCGGTTTGATAATCAAGCGCACTAAACGAATCATCAAATATGTAAATTTTAGGTTGTTTGACAATCGTTCTTGCAATACATAAGCGCTGTCTTTGTCCACCAGAAAAGTTCTTACCACCTTGGGATACAGGTGCGTTAAGATTATCTTCTAAGGCCATAACAAAGTCCTTAGATTGCGATATTTCAAGCGCACTTAATAATTCTTCGTCCGTGGCATGTTCATTACCTAATCTTAAATTCGATTGGATGTCCCCTTGAAATAACATCCCTTTTTGTGGCACATAACCAACCAAATCGATCAAATCCGTTTGTTTAAGGTCTCTGATATCGATGTCATTAATTTTAATCGAACCGTGAGTCACATCATAAAATCTAGGAATTAGATTAATGATGGTTGATTTTCCACTACCGGTTGATCCGATGAAAGCCACCGTTTGTCCCATATTTGCTTCAAAATTGACATTTTCAATGACACATTCTTCCGCATTTGGGTATTTAAAACACACATCTTCAAACTTAATATGAATCGCTTCTTCTTTATTTATCGTCTTTGGATTAACTGGGTCTTTAATCTTTGTTTTGGTATTAAGGACTTCTCTAATACGCTTAGCTGATACTTGGCCTCTTGGAATCATAATAAAGAGCATGGTAAGCATCATAAAACTAATTAGTATTTGCATCGAATACGTCGTAAATTGTGTTTGAATCGCGATGCCATCGTAACCGTTTTGTCCTAAGTTGCCTTGATTAATTAATACCGCAGCTAGCCAAACAATGGCTAAACTGACCCCATTCATTGCTAAAGCCATGTTTGGCATTAATAACTGCATCCCGCGATTAACAAACAGGTTAAGTCTTGTGATGCGTTCATTGATGTTTTCAAATTTATCTTTCTCAATCTCTTGAGCGTTGTGTGCACGAACAACTCTTAGCCCGACTAGGTTTTCTCTTGTGACTAAATTAAGCTCATCATTTTGTTCTTGCATCACCTTAAATTTTGGTGTAACAAAAACGAAGATAACACTGATCACCGTTAAAATAAAGATAACCCCAATGGCGGTTATAATCGAAAGCTCACTACTTAACCCTGAAATCTTTAACACACCTCTGATTGCCATCATAGGTGCTGTGATGGCCATTCTAAGTAAAATAATCATCACCATTTGTACTTGCTGAATGTCATTTGAAGTTCTTGTAATCAGTGAGGATGTTGAAAATTGATTGATTTCTTCTAATGAGAATCCATCCACCTTTAAATACAATTGTTTACGCAAATTCTTTGAGAGGTTTGCGCCGATGCGTGAGGCTAAAAAACTCGCTAAAATGGTTGTCGATATGCTAACAAGTGTGATTAAAATCATACTGAGTCCTATCGAAAGAATTTCATCGGTTTGTGGCGTGCCTGTCGTATCGGCTATACCGATACTTCGAATAATATCTGCGACTTTATCGATTAATCTTAAGTCAAATTCAATTTGAATGTAGATTAAGGCCACAATTAAGATAATGAGTGGGTAGTACCACCACTTAAAGTATTTTGCTAGTTTTAACATAATGAATCTCCAATCTTGTTGACTACTCAACTGTTAGCATTTTATCACTTCTTTGTTGAGCAGTCAACAAAAATGTTTTATAAAAAAAAGGACATCAAATCGTGTCCTTGTTTTTCTTGTTCTATTTATTTTCCCATGCCCTGTTTTACCGCTTCTAATAATCGGTTCGTTGGATCTGTTCCATACTCCCAAAACATCATCCCGCCTAACTTATTTTTAAGGATGTAGTTTCCTTTTTCTAGAATACTTTGTGGGTTATCAAAAGAAATAAATTCGGTTCCATCCTTCTTGTAAATATAAGGTACGCCCGCACCAGTATCATAGACTAGCTCGTAACTCGAATCGGTCATATAGATGTTTTCAATGTGATTATAATAAACTGACCCAGCATTCTTAAATGCATCAAACGTATTGGTCTGTTCATTGTAGGTCCTTGTTTGTTTAATCCCATAGAACGCGACACCAACTACTATTTTACTGTAAGGAACTCCATAGCTATTTTTTAGCATTTTGACACTTTCATCAATACTTGCTGTGTTTAGACTTGCACCAAGTTTTAAAGAGGTATTATGAAACGTCGTGCTTTTATAAAGTGCGTTTTGATATTGGCCATTTGAACTAGTCATTCCATAAGTCATCAAGTTAATGTAATCTAGGTAGATTTGTGAGTTAATCAAATCATATCGTGGTGGTTGCCACATACCACCGGTAATTGCCGTGGTAACTAAATGATTGGGGTTGTTCGATTTTACTTTTTGATAGACGGTTTTCATCAGTGCAGTAAACCTTGTCTTCTCACTGTCTGTCGGTGTTTCCCAATCGATATCCACACCGTCAAACCCATGCACATTAATGAATTCAACAATCTGATTAGCTAGTGTATCAATCGATTGTTGTGATGAAGCAATCGAAGACCAGCTAGATTCAGGTGCAACCGACATAATCACCCAGTTCCCGTTTTCTTTGGCTCTTGGCATGATGTACTGTTTGACATTTGATAAGTAACTAGAACCGCTTAAGTTACCTTGACTATTTGCCGTAATAAACGCGGTATTGATGACATCTAAGGTCTCAAAAAATAAGTCGTCAACTTGTGAATAATTTCTGTAGATGTAACTCGATGCAAAGCTTGAATCAAGCGATTTGTAGCCTTTTGCAATCACATCGTAATTGATTGTTTTAATTAATTGATTTGCCTCATAGACATGAACAGAAAGGCGGACATTTTTATCTTTATACGGCCTTGTATAAATACCTTCGTTTGAAATCACCGATTCCAAGGAACTTTCGAATTGAAGGTCAAATGCGCTATAGGTTGTTTCAAGATATAAATTTTCATCGATAACTAATGGGATTAATTCATCCAAGAAAGTCTCTAATTCGTCGACTGTTTTTTCTTGCCAAATGGCCTCGTAAGTCACTTCAATCACCTTGTCCTTTGCTTGATGAACGGTATAATCAGAAAACACGTTGACACCATCAGACCAACCAACAAATGTAAATCCTTTTTTGTAAGGGATTGGCAAGGTCGCTGATTCAAGATACGTTTTTGTCAGATTTCCACTAATCACCCTATCCTCATAAAAAGAAACAACCAACTCACCTTCCGTGTAACTTGCTGGGTCAAGATTAAAGGAAGCAAAGAGCGGATCACTTTGATTCGTATAATGGATGATTTGTTCTCTTGTTTCTGCATCAAAATAGTTAGCCGCAACCCCAATAATGAAATCATATTCCGGTAGATTTAACATCGACACTTGGGCAGTTGCTAAATCTTTGTAGACAACCTCATACAGATCAACTGTTTCGTTATAATTTAAAAACAATTTATAGTACCATCTTAATCCGGTGGTCGTCGAATCATGTAAGGAAAACGTTGAACCTGTGTAATCATTTTTACTAGTTATTGTGTGGGCGCTTGAAGCTTCAAGATCCGTTAATTGTTCACTTGTCCAGTAACCACCATTGGTTTTTAAAGTAACATCGACGTTAACTTGCTCATCCGGTTTGGTTGGATGCTCACTAATTTGGTGAAACGTTATTCTATTATCTAAGAACTCGAAGTTCTTTACTTCTTTTTTATTAACAATCAACCGTATAAAGGGTTCTATTTCCCCACTTTTAGGTGTCACTTCAAAGTAAATTAAGACGTTTTGATCCGTAATGATAACCTCATAATCATGATTGACGTTAATTAATTTTTTTGTCTCAATATTGTAGTTAATCACTAAATCCTCGTCGTTTATTGGTGTCTTACAGGAAGACAACAATAAAACAATCAAAAAGACAAGTATTGATGCGTATTTTTTCATATAATCACTCCCACAAACATTATAGCTTGATTTAATTAATTATTATCGTTTTTTCGAATTAATCCCTTTCTTTTTTAGGTCTTGATAATAAATTTCAAAACCCTAGGCCAGCTAGCTTAGGGTTTGTTCTTTTTCTTTTCGTCTATTTTTCTTGTCTTCGTACATTCTTAATTCAGCTTCTCTCATCTGAGAAAGCAGATCTTTTTGTTCAAAATTTGATGAATACCCTACCGCCGCAGAGACAACTTCTCCTGAAATTAAAATCATTTTGATGCGGTGCTTTAGGTTAGTAGTAACGTTTTCGACCAGGTTTTCTTTTGAACTTGTGACAAAAACAATAAATTCATCGCCGCCACGTCGAACAACAAAACCTTGATTACCAATGATTTGAAGAAGCACTTTTGCTACCATTTTAAGTGCTAAATCACCCGTATCATGACCATAATCGTCATTAAACTCTTTTAGGTTGTTTAGATCAACCATTATGACGCCATAGATTATTTCTGATTGATTCATGACGACGTGATCTAAATACGTTCGATTATAACAGTTTGTCAATGTATCTAGGTAGCTTAACCGATATAATTCAGCTTTATTTTTTTCGTCAATTTCTTGTTGTTTAACAGAAAATAACCATAGTATACCAATCCCAGACATCAAGCCCAAAACACCTTGGACAGTTGCAATAAAGGCATAAAAACCATCTTGTTTTTGGTAAAAAGCATTTATTGTAGATACCATTACAAGCACAATTAAAGTCACACCAAAAATCAAATACTCTCTTTTTTTCATTTTGATCAAAATAAGGGATGCTCGTAAATAGTATAAACTTGATATGATTGTTAATGTCAAAATTTTATAATAATTATCAATCGGAAGTATCAAAGACGCAACTAAAACGAAGAATAATATGGTGAAGTAGGTGTATTCTTTCGATAAGAAAAAACCATCATTAAAATAAACAACTGCTTTGTAGTAATAAAATGCGGCAAGTAACACCAAAATACTATAGCTTAGCGCAAATAATCCAATGTGATTGATGATATAGCTGAGGTAAAATACATTAGACCATAATAAGAATCCCCACGATAAACTAAAATAATACAAGTATTTCTTCTTAAAATAAATCCGAAACAAAGTCACAATTAAAAAAACGATTAATGAGCCTACAATGGATTGAATTAACAAGATGTTATTGCTAATAATCTCTGCCATTTCATCACCTACTTTATGCACTTATGGAATGCTAAGCGCTCTTTATCAATTGGTTGTTCTAAGTATATTTTACCACATAGAATGAAACCATCCTTAATCAAATAATTGATCATCGCTTGGTTTAATTCGTGTGTGTCAATTCGCATGTTGTTTGATTTGAAATAATCAAACGCATAATCAAACATTTTTTTAGTAATACCCTTACCAACAAAATAATTGGATACAGCGATTCGGTGTATCACAACATAATCCTCATCATTGAGCCAATTACCCTCGATTACATCGTAAGTCTTCTCATAGGGATAAATCGCCATTACACCAACAATGACACCCTCAATCTCATACACAAATAAAGCCTCCTGACTAATATCATTAAGAAATATTTGCTCATTTGGGTAACCATTTTGCCATTGTGGTGAACCAGTGGTTCTAATGCGAGCTTTCGCTTCATCAATCACACTTAGTATTCCTGTTAAATCGTTTGTCGTCGCTTTTCTAATCACGTTCAATGTACTCCTTAAATGCTTTCATATCCTCTTCTGTTTGTTTGATATAGTGCAATTTATCAACTGTAAAGTCGTCAACAAACTCAAAAATAACTTCATTTGTCCACAACGTGTTTTGATCATTTACATTCGAGAATGAATAGGTCATTTTGTTTTTAATGTCACCCATGGTATATAAGAGCGTTATTGACGTAGGTAATTGATTGTCAATCACGTACTCATCTATGTATATTTTTGTTCCATTATAATTATAGAACAATCTTGTTACAGCGCCTTTTTCTAATGTTTTTCCTCGCATTAAATGATACGTGATTAGCGGGGGTTGTTGATGGTATTTAAGCAGGTCGTAATCAAATAGTTTTTCACGAACCTCTTGGATGCTTTTCTTAATTTTAACCGTGATACGGTAGTTAATTGACTTAGACATGTGTTCACTCGTTTCTAGTTATTTCTAATATCGATATTATAGCACAATAACCTCGATTTGACATAAGAAAAATTCGATTTAGTCAAGTATCTGATGACATCCTATCATATTCCTAAAAGATGATGCATTATTGCAATTGACTGCATTTATAAAAAAAACACCTAAGTGCTTTTTAAAACAAATCCGATTCAGTTTCACCTGGCCAAGCAACGATTCCACCTAAGTCATAAACATTACTATAGCCTTTTTCAACCATGATTTCAACTGCTTTTGAGCTTCTAACCCCATGTTCACAATAAATAACATAGGTTTGATAACGATCAGGAAACCATTCATCAACTTGATCAAACATCTGAACTGGTAAAACGACCGATTCAGGAATACGTTTGATTTGGTGCTCCTGTACGGTTCTGCAATCAATTAATACGATGGCTTCTCCATCTTCAAGTCGGCTAATGTATTGGCTTGGTGTGATTTCTTTATTGGTTCTACCTTTTAAATGAAAATCAAAAAAACTCATCCTTAACACCTCATTATCAATCATAGCATTAGTCTTTTTAAAATGCTCGTAATATGCAAAAAAAAGAAAGAGAAAATTCTCTTTCTTAGAGTAATCCGATATTCTTAAAAAAGACAACAAACAAGAAAATTGTGATCACAGAGCCAATGGACGACCAAACAACTAATTGTGC
>WARP01001139.1_pt1 | contig 15768 bp, 4 predicted proteins | sample 4769151 | NCBI WGS metagenome assembly WARP01 (sample SAMN08893023, study PRJNA449175) | gut metagenome | isolation source: rumen sample fed with dry roughage | host: cow | place: India: Nagpur | collected 2016 | reverse complement strand
TTTTTCTTTGAATACAAAGTCAGTATGGTAGCTACCATAGTAGTGTTATGGTACCTACCACAAGGGTGCTATGGTAGCTACCACACGGGTGTTATGGTAGGCACCATAATGTAGTTTTTGAAAATTATGTGATTTTGTAAGGAATCGACGAACTTATTTCCTTGTACATGCAAAGATAAGTAAAATAATTGAATTAGCATAAAAAAAGGGCGAGAATTCCTTCTCGCCCTTTAAGGTATTATTGTTTATATTTTACTATTGAACAATAAGTTTTTGAGTTTTGATTGAGTTTGAGCTTTGGATACGGATATAGTAAACACCCTTAGCATAAGCCTCAAGATTTATACTATGATTAACCTCACCATTAGAGCTTTCTCTTTCAAGAGTAGATATGATGCGACCTTGAACATCTGTAATAGATATCTTAACCTTACCATTTATTCCCTTAATACTTAAATTAGTATTATTTGTAGCTGGGTTAGGATAAAGATTTACATTTAGATTATCCTTATTGATATCTGTAATACTTGATGTTATTTCAAAGTCTAATACATCACCATAAGTCCTACCTGAATTTGTTTCTGCATAAGCTCTAACATTGTAATTAGCAACAATTAGACCTGTAGCTGTAGCTGTTATATTAGTAGAACCTGTTGCTGTTAAATCAATTGCATTTTCCCAAGAAGTAGTATCAAATTTATATTCGAATCCTCTTGCGATAATTGATTCTGTTCCTTGTTCTGTAGAACCTTGGAATGTAGCAGTTTTAGCAGTATTATTTACATCCACATCTGTTGTTGTTACAGTTGGAGGTAATAATTGATTAGTAGTAAATGTTGAAGTATCACCATAGAATGTACCAGATGCTGTTGTTGCAAATGCTCTAACCTGATAAGCAGTATTTGGAGTAAGTGATGATGCATCATAACTAAATGGAGATACTAAAGGAGTTATAGGTGTATTTGTCCATGTAGTTGCGGATTGTTCCTTATATTCAAATCCTATTGCTGTTACTGCATCACTTCCTTCAGTATAAGAACCATTAAATGTAGCTGAATTATGATCAAAAACAGTTACAGGTAATGTTGATACTTGTGGATTTGGTTGTAAGTCTTCAGTAGTAAAGGTAACTGAAGCCCATGCTGAATAAGAACCAGAACCACAATCACTTCTAACATAATATGTATATTCAGTATTTGGTGTAAGTTGAGAAATTGAATAAGATGTTGAGGCTATATCAACAGGGGTTCCTTCTTCACCTTCTCTTACTTGCCAAGCAACCTCAGAACCAGATGACATCCAAGAAATATCAGCTGAATTAGATGTAATATTTGAAGCAATTAAATCTGTTGGAGCAGAGCATGGATTAGAAGTAGTAATAAGAATATTATCAATAATACTTGAATTACCATCCCCAGCACTTCCATCATTTTTCCATACAAATACAAGTTTATTTTCTACTCCTATACCAGGACTTGCAAATGTAGTGCTTAGGGTTTGTGTTCCTGTAAGAAGGTTAATATAGTTATTGCTTCCATTTTGCATAATTATACCTTGAGCATAACTATTTATTGCAAAATATGTAGTTGCAGTAGAAGGATTAAATACTGTATCCTTATCAACTAAGAATACCTTCAAATAATCAAATGATGATTCTCCTCCAACAGTTAAGTCGAATGATAATTGAATACTATCTGTAGTATTGAATTCAAATAATTTTTCAGCTACTACAACACTAAATGAATTAGAATAAGAAGCATCTGCGTCATTATTTGATACAAATAGAGCATTTGAGGTCCCAGATGTTGGAGTTCCAATCATCCATTTATTTGTACAAGTTCCATTCTTTAATAACCATCCATTTGTTCCTGGAGTTTCAAAATCACATGAATATGGAATTTGTTCAGAGATTTGTTGAGTATAAACAATAATTGAATTTGTAGCATTAGAATATGTTCCATCAAAACAAGCTGTTTTAGCATAGATTTCATATTCAGTTTGAGATAATAAGTTTGGAATGGTTACAACCGAAGTAACAGCTGGAATAGAATCCCAATCTGTAGTATTTACATCTCTAAAATAAATCATCCATTCATTATCAGATGGATCAGCTGGAGTAATTGTAACATCTATACTATTTGTAAGAGATGTAGCACTAATTGCTATTGGTCTAGCACAAGAAGGAGTATAGTAAACACTTAAATCATCAATATAGAATGTATTTGTTACTGTATTATATTCTGATTTGAATGCAATAAAATTACCTGTTCCTGTATAATTAGCAAAATCAAATTCTATTTCTTCCCATGTACTTGTAGCAGAAGGCGTAATAGTAGAAAGACTATCAAATGTTGTAATATCATTTGGATTAGTCATAACTCCAATAATAAGATTTGAAGTTGCATTAGATGTTCTTAATCTGAATAATGCAGATAATGTGTTGATTGGAATTGATGGATCAAATCCTGGTGTAGCAGCAATTGAATATTTACCAGATGCTGCGGTAAAATACATAGAACCTGGAGAGCTGAAATTAGTTCCTGAAATATAAGGATTTGCAGAAGTTGCATTATAAAATCTACTCCAACAATCAGGGAAAAGTGTAGTACTTGGAGTTCCGTGATTATCAAAATTTTCATTCCAAGGTAGAATTGTTATATAATCACATGGTGTGGTTTCAGATAAAGTTATAAATAGTGAAGTATCAGCACCACACAGGGTTGCAACTCTAAAATCATAATTAGTTTGAGGATTCAAAGGAGTAAAGGCATACTGATTTGTAAATGCAATATCACTTGTCCATACTGTATCAGTTGAAATCTTATAATCAACTATCCATTGGGTTCCAACTCCAGCATCCCATGTCATATCTACACTATTAGGAGTAACATTTGAAATCTGTACATTTTCAGGGAATAAGCAATTAGCTTCTTCAAATCTAACATCATCAAATGATAAATACCATGGAGAAGATGTAGCTTGACATTCAATACTAAACTTATATTGTCCTGTAGTTGTTGGAGTAAAGTTAGAAACATATAATTCATATGTTTCATTATTAGCATTTAAAACTGGAGTTCCAATTACCATATTATTTGATGTATCACTTAAATCAATAGCTCTAACTTGAAGATTTTCCCATCCGTTAAGCCCATCAGTAATATACCAGAAAGTAAATGTATAATTATTTCCAGCAATCAAATCAAAAGCAGGTGTTGTGAAATTATCATTAGCACCATATCTGAATGAAGCAAATTTAGTCCCTGTTCTTGCTATTCTATTATAAGAAGATTGGTCTGAAATATATGTATATGTTTTACTATTAAGATTTGTTGCAGTCCAACAATTTGGAATTTGATTGTTTTGAGTTATTCCTTCAAAGCTTTCTTCCCAAGGGAATTGGTTAATTACTGCACATTCGGTATTGAAACTTCCATCTACACTAAAACTTGTATCAATTGAAGAACATAATGTATAAACTCTAACACTATAAGTTGAAGAATGATTTAATCCATTAAGGATGAAATTAGTATTTGTATTAGCTATCTGTGATTGCCAAACAATATTATCATCAGAGTATTCAACCAACCATTGTGTTGATGCGCCAGTAGATGCCCATGTTAAATCTAAACTATTTGTTGTAGCTGAATTTAATACTAAATTACTTGGTGTAGGACATGTCAGAGGAGTAATCTGAATATTATCAACTGCTGCAGGAGGATTGGTTCCTGTACTACCATCATTCCACCATACAAAAACTAATTTCTTAACAGTGTTTTCATACTCATTTGCAGGAAGAACAAAGTTTGCACTTTGCCATGCTGTTTGTTGGTTAAATACTCCTCCAATTGATTGACCAACTGGCCATCCAGTAGCTGGGATAGATTGGTCAACAGGGAGTAAGAATACCTTCATATAATCATAAGAAGAAGATTCTCCGTTTGCTCTCCAATCAAAAGACAAACTGTATTCAGCAGCTCCCACTCCAAAGTCAATTAGTGTTGATGCATATGCATAAGTAGTTACATTATTAACATATTCATTACTTACTCCTAGATCCTTGCTAATATATAATGAATTCCCTGTATTATCAGGATAACTAACAGCATTTGAAATATACCACTTATTTGTATCTGGATTTAATAACGTCCATTCAGCAATATTATTCAAATCTTCAAAATCTTGAATATAAGGAAGAGTTACTGCATTTTCTAAATTTGGAATTGTTGCACTAATAGCTGGAGACCATTCTCCACCACAGTTTTGACGAACAGACAAACTATATGTACTACCTGCATTTAATCCAGTAATAATATAAGGTAATTCTGTAGCATCATTAACTGAAACAATAGTTGCAGCATTTGGATCAAAAGATGTAGGATCTGTTTCAGCATAAGCTATATCCCAACCAGTTCCTGGTTCAGCATTATCAGTTGCAAAATTAACTCTAATTGTTGAGAAATTACCAACTGAAGCAGTAGTATTAAATACAGAAGGACAATTTGGAATTTCATTTATTGCAACATTATCAATATATAAATAATTATCTGAAACAGATACTGTACTTTCTCCATAGAATCCTATTTTAATGATTCCTGAATAAGGTATTTGTAAAGAATCTATTAATTTCACAACAACATGTGTTGGAGATAAACTAAAATTTGAGAAATTTCGTATTGTATCAGCATCTCCTTCAGCCCAAATTGTAGCATTTGTTTTTAACCATGTTAATCCATTATCAGTTGATACAACAACAGCAAGTTTATCATCACTATCATAAGTTGGAGGATTAGCTGGAGCACCTGTATAAGCAGTTAATACAACATCAAATTCTACTTGGTATTGCAAACTGCCATCTCCCAAGTCAATTGAAGGAGTAACTAACCAATAATTTACACTTGTACCATAAATATTAACTCTCATCGCATTATCCAAAGTTGTTGAATGAATCCAACCTCCTGAATATGGAATCAATACTGATGTATCTGCTAATAAACCTTTCATTCTTGACCAACAAGTAGGTTCATCAATAACAGATGTAGTGAAATTTTCTACAAAAGGAACTGTTGCAGGGACGCATTGTGTTCTAAATGTTAAAGGTAATGTTGGATCTGAAAATGTTCCATCTCCACAATCTGTAATTATTGAAACACTGTAATTTGTATTAGGTGTCAAATTGTAGAAAGTGTGAGGGAGAGAATATATTGGTTCTGTTACTGTTGCATTTGTAGATAAGTTTTTTAACATCACATTCCAAGAAGGACCAGTAATTTCTGCTGGAGTAAAGTTTAAATCAGCTTGGTCTGAAGTAATATTACTCATTGCAATTTCTGTTGGAGGGAAGCATGTTGGAATAGCACTTACTTTAACATCGTCAATATAAACACTTCCATTAGCAATTTTCTTTCTCACAAAAGCCAAACGATAATCTCCAACTAAAGTTGATAAATCAAATTCATATTCTGAATAAGTTGTTGAAAGTACTGTTGTATCAATTTCCCCAATATATACAAAATTTGAATTTGATGCTGTAGTATTTAAATCTCCTTGAGAAACATCCATTGCGTAAATTAACAAGTCTGGTTTATAGGAAGAAGAAGATTTCTTTGACCAGAAATTTAATCTTTCATTTCCTGATAAAGTAATAACTGGAGATATTAACCAATCATTATTTTGATATGTAGCAGTAGTCGTCGTAGCAGAGCCATATCCTTCAAAATAAATAGATTTAGTACCACTATTAGCAGTAGAAGAAGTTTTCCAAAAATAAGAACTTGTATTTAACGAGTCAATAATAAACCAACAGAATGGAGCGGGTTTATTTCCAGGAGTAACTGCAATAGTATTAAAATCGTTTTCAAAACCTTCAATCCATGGGAATTGAGTTATTGTTTCACATGCTGTTCTTAAGCTAATAATGGAAGAAAGAGCCGATGTACATTCTGGAGTTACTCTAATATTATATTGAGTATTTGCATTAAGATTAGTAATTACATGTGTATTGCCCGAAATTCCAGGAATTAATGTTGCATCTGACCATTCTTGAGAGCTTGTTTTGTATTCAATTAAATAAGATGCTACATCAATATTGGCATCCCAAGTTATTGTAGCTTGATTAGGCAATACGTTAGAATATGCTAAATTTGATGGAGCAAAACAAAAGCCTGGATCTGTAGGTGTTATAACAAATCTAGTATTAGGTCTTGAAGAACTAAAATCTTTATATGATGCAGCTGGTGCATTTGGGTCAATATCAGTACCATCTTGATAATAATATAAACAAGAAGTAAAACTTGCTGTATGTGATTGCCACGAACGAGATGACCATGAATCTGTATTCTTATCAACTGCAATAATCAAATTATCATTTCCATTATATAAAAATGGCGTTGTAAAGGTAATGTAGTTCCATCCTTGATTAAAGGTAACTGAGCCACTAAAAACCTGAGTAAGATTTGCAAGAGCCTCAAAATCTGTATTAGAAACAAATGCAGTTTTTGTTGTATTTCCCGCATATATTACAATATCCTCTGTTCTAGCAGATGTACTTGTCATGTAATATGCAATTTGAGAAATTGTTCCACCCATAATTTCAGATGAACTATAGATGGTTTGAGTGTAACTATAATCATAGTTACAATGCATAGGTACATATGATGTGGTCGATGTTCCACTACCTATAGTAATTTCTCCTTGAGAGAAACCATTGATGGCAAAAATAATTGCCATCAAGAAAAAAAGTAATTTTTTCATTTTTTAAGTGTTTGTTTATAAATTATTTAACTATTGTGTTTTCTAAAAAATCGTAGCATTTATTAGAATAAATAAGCTTGCAAATATAGTGATATTCTTTGCGGCTACCAAATTTGATGACTTTAATTATAACATAAAAAATAAGGGTATGAAAATTTAATTTCCATACCCTTGACTAGTATCTATTTATCGAATAATATTTATTGTTCCGGATTTATCGTATACTCTATTATTTCCTGGTCTCTTATAGGTTAGTCTCCATGTATAGGCTCCCACTGGGGCATCTTTGCCTTCATAGGTTCCATTCCATCCTAATTTCCTATCCATTCCTTCATAGCTTTGGAATTTTGTTTGGTCAAATGCATAGACCTTGGCTCCCCAACGATTGAATATCTCAAACTTTACTTCGGTTAGTTCATTCAAGCTATAGAAGAAGAAATAATCGTTTTGTCCGTCTCCATCTGGGGTAAATGCGTTTGGTACCCATACTGAGAATAACATTATTGGTAATGTGATTGAGGCTGTGTCATAACAATGTGCTCCTACTTCGTTATATGAGGTTAGAAAGACTGATATGTTTTCTCCACTTACGTCTCTAAATCTATGGGTGAGACTTCTTGCTGTGGATGTTGTCCCATCTGAGATATCCCATTTACTGCTGGCTCCGTATTGAGAGTCATCCTTTAATGATAAGACTGGGTTGTCTGTGTCTATAAATTCTGGTGAATAGGTTATCTTGGCTATTGGTCTTGGTACTATTGTTATTTTTACTGTTCTTTCTGAGTAGCATCCTGTTTGTCCATAGCCTCGCATTGTATAGACTGTGGTTTCTTCTGGATTTACCTTTACTGGGTCAGGACTTGTTTCTGTTGTTAGGGTTGGATCTTCTGGGTCGGCTGTCCAACTATATTCTAAAGCTCTCTCCCCTGTTAGGGTTACTTCATCTCCTGGGCATACTTTATATTTGTTTGCGTACACTATTGGGTCGATTACTGTTATATTTACTGCTTTCCAACTCATACATCCTTGAGATGTTTTTGCTATTAAATAAACTGTAGTATTAGTACTTGGAGTTATAGTATATGTAGGATTAGTACTTGGGTTTGTCATAACTGGAGGATTGGATGGTTGATTCAAAGTCCATTGCATTGCCTCTGTTAATCCTGAGTTATCTATTGCTGTGAGAGTGGTTGATTTTCCTTCACATATCAATGTATCTCCTCTTACTTCTATATCAGGGAATCCTTGAACGCTAATTGTTACTGATTTAGTTCTTGTGCAAGCTGTATTAGCTTCTGATGCTGTTACATATAAAGTTTTTTCTTGATCAAATACTGCAGTATATGAATTCCCTTCATGTATTACTGGATCTGTGTCTAATGGTCCTTCTCGCCATTCATATACTGCTGTTGGCATTGATCCATCTTGAACTGCTACTGTCATCTCTGTGCCTATACATATCGTTGAGTCCTCAAGTGTGAAGTCTGGGGTGGCTGGTACAATTATATCCATCGTCTTTTCACTTTTACATGTGTCACTCGCTGTAATTGCATAAGCAGTTAGTTTTACTTGATATGGTCCTGCTTCAGCGTATTGATGAATTGGGGAGCGGTTTGCATTTGTATTAGTATCTTTACTATTATATATCCTATTATCTGACTCGTCACCAAAATCCCATACATAAATTAACGTGTCAGATACTTCGTCAAAGCCTGCTCCATTGCTTGATGTATTTTGAAATTCTACTTTCAAACTACAATCTAATACTGTATCAAATTCTAATATTGGTTTTAAACTTTGTACTCTCGCCTTAATATAGGCTTCACATCCTGGAATAGTCGAATTAGAACTAGGCGATGTAAGTTTTACTGCAAAATATTGATGATTTGCAAATGCATCTCCTTGGAGTATTACTAATTTATTATTCGCAGGGTCTATGGCTGTGGCTTCTGATGTTGAAATAATTGGCCCTGATGCAAATTGATTTTCAGAATCTGTAAAGTCTGAAGTCCTTGATATCCACTCATATTTTTGAAAACCTGGAGGAGCCTCTAATACAGCAACTGTATCCGCATTTCCACAAGCATTAACTGTTAATTCTGCTGGAGCAACTTTTGCTGTCACATATCCGTATGCATAATGTGCTGTAGGAGAACAACCACTTAGAATAAAAATTAATCTAACCCTTTGTCCTTCATAATCAGCTAAGTTCATTGATACTTGAGTCCAGTCCTTCCATATGCCTCCTGAATAGGAATTCCAACCTGGAGGAGGAGTTAACTGTCCTATTTGCTCAAACTGTGCACATGGATCTACTAAATCACCTTCAGAATCATCTGGATTTATTAATCTAACTTCTATCCTGAAAAATGGTTGGCTATAACCTGAATGATTTGGTGATTCAAGTATCATTGCATAATTAAAAGTTACTAAGCAATTCTCAGGAGTAATAAGCAAATCATAAGATAATTTATTTGCATTTGCACCTGCTACGTCAGTATTTATTTGAGAAGAATTGGTAAATCCCAGATGTGTTGGAATTCTTTTCAAAGTAGGTATTCTCCAGTCAAAAATTGGTGATGATGGATTATTAATGACAAAACAATTTTTGGTTTGGCCACCATATGTATGAGTAATTAAATTTGGATTATCATTTACTACCCACTGAGTAAAAACAATATTAGTTGTAGTACTATTGGTTGTTGCTTTATATCCCTTCCAATATAAATAATTTCCATAACTAAAATCAATATTCTGACCATTCTGTGAAAACCCTTGAATAGGCGACAAGAAAAGTATCATTAGTATGATAATCATACTTCTCATTAATAATTTAATCTTTGTTTTCATATTTATTATTGTTTAAAATTCTTCTATTTACTCCAATAGACACAAATATTTGTGTTTTGTTTATTTCGAGTTCTTTTAATTTAGTTTTACCTGAGTAATGCCTTCTCCCCCCAACTCTATTCTTGCTGATTTATAAGACTCTACTTCTGAATTAGTTTTAAGGAAATCTCTTATAATAGTTTTTAAAATACCATCTCCTTTGCCGTGAAGTATTGATATATCTCTTTCCCCTAATAATCTTGCTTCATCTATAAATTTACCTACCTCCTCTAATGCTTTTTCTGCTCTTAATCCTCTTATATCCAATTGGAGTGAAAATTCTTTTCTTTTTTCATTGATATCTTCAAAAATAGATGAATTAATTATTGATTTAGCCTTTTTATTTGCAGATTGTTTTAAATAGTTTTTCTTATCAACCTTAATTACCTTGTTTTTATCAATACTCATTTTGATAGAATCACTAATAACCTCTATTTTATTCCTATTGATTCTAACTACTTCAGCAAATATATTATCCTCTCCAATTCTAACTATATCTCCAATTTGAATAGGTGATAAATCTAATTTAACTCCAATATCCTTTGGTTTATTTTGTTTATGTTTTTCTACCTTATTAATATCCTTTTCTATCTCGATTAAATCCTCTTTTAACTCATCTCTTAGTTTTTGAGTTTTTGTCTTATCGGCATTTGATTCTTTAATTTGAGATATTGTATTTTCTATTTTCTTATTTGCATTAATAATTATTTCCTTAGCTTCCCTCTTTGCTTGTTTAAGTATTTCTCTTTTTTCATTTTCTAAGGATTGGCTTAGATTATTATACTTCTCTATAACTCCAGAAAGCAATTCATCAGCAATTTTAAGCTCCTGACTTTTCTTCTTTATCTCTCCTTTTTCGTATTCTAAATTCTGTAATTCTTGTTCAAATTCAAAATGTGAGAGTCCTATTTTATCTGTTGCTGAATCAATTATTGACTCAGGCAGTCCGATTGTTTGTGCAATTTCAAAAGCAAAAGACGAACCTGGCATTCCAATTGAAAGCTTATAAAGTGGTCTCATATTCTTTTGATCAAAAAGCATGGCACCATTAATAATATTATCTTCTCTTTGAGCAAGAAGTTTTAGATTTGAATAGTGTGTTGTTACAATTCCGAAAGCTTGTTTCTTATTCAAAAACTCTAATATTGATTCAGCAATTGCACCTCCAATACTTGGATCTGTTCCTGTTCCAAATTCATCTATTAAGAATAAAGTCTTATCATCCGCTTTTAAACATAGATTTTTCATATTTAAAAGATGAGACGAATAAGTACTTAAATCATTTTCTAATGATTGTTCATCACCTATATCTATAAATATTGATTTGAATATTCCCACTTCAGATGTTTCTCGAATAGGAATTAATAAGCCTGATTGAAGCATATACTGCAATAGACCTACGGTTTTTAAACAAACTGATTTACCTCCTGCATTTGGACCGGAAATAATAAGTATCCTATTATCTCTATTTAATTCTACTCTTAATGGGATTATATCTCTATTATTCTTCTTTAATGATATTTGGAGTAAGGGATGACGTGCATCGAACCAATTTATTCTTTGAGTATCTTCCAATAAGGGTTTACCAGCTAAAATGCTAAGAGCAAATTTTGCTTTAGCTCTAATAAAATCGACTTTAGTAAGATAATTATATGCTTTTATCAAGTCTTCAATATATGGTCTGAGAAAAACTGTAAACTCAGTAAGAATTTTAATTATCTCTCTTCTTTCTTCTATTTCAAGTTCTCTAACCTGATTATTTAATTCTACTATTTCCTCAGGTTCAATATAAGAAGTTTGTCCTGTAGAGCTTTCATCATGAACAAATCCTTTTAGTTTTCTTTTATTTGTTGAAGAAACTGGTATTACACTCCTTCCATTTCTTAATGTGATTTCTGCCTCTTCCGATGTCCAACCCTCTTTTTTTGATTGACTTAATATTTTTTGTATTCTCTTATCTACCTCGAATATTTTCTTTCTTTTATTAGAACGAATAATAGATAAATAATCAGAAGCATTATCTAAAAACTCGCCCTTATCATCAAGTAATCTGAATGTATACTTAATAATTTCTTTCTCAATATAAATATCCTGTGATAATTTTTTAAGGTTGGTATAATTATCTTCTTCACTTTGAGAAAAGAATTTCAAACACTCATTTATAGTGATTAATGAACCTTTTAAATCATTTAAATCCCTTTGCCCAATAAAAGTACCTGAAAGTTTTAATCTTTCAAGTTCCTCTCTCATATCAAAATAATTATCGTTTGGGAAAAGAGAATTTCTAACTAATATCTCTCTAAATTCTTCAGTCAGATTTAAAGAGTTATTTATTGAGTGAAAATTGCTTGAGAAATGCATTCTTTCGACTAATTCCTCTCCTCCTTTACTCAAGCAATTTTCTTTTATTATCTCCCTAATTTGTGTGAAACCGAGTTTATTTTCTAATCTAATATCCATTAAACTACTTCTCAAACACTAATTCTCCATTTGCTCTATCAAATGTAAATCTTCCAAAATTAGCTATCCCATTTTTGTTGATATACATTTCATGATTCATCCCTTTCTTAACTATCACCTCATATTTATCAGCATGATGCTTTCCAATATCTGCAGTCTTAAAAATAAGAATTGAATTGTCTAATATATTACCTTGCTTATCAAATGCTTTTTCTTTTTCTTTAAAATCATCCTTTGTGATTCTTCCTGTTAATAACATTGTCATTGCTACATCCCAATCCAATGCTGCTGCCTCCGTATACCTCTCATCATAGATTGCAGGGACGTTTGCACCATTAAGAATAATATACAATAATGCTTTTTTACCATTTATCATACTTAAAGGAATATTATTTTCCTTATATATTATTGGCACTGTAGTTATTGGAAGTGGCTTAGTATTTCTTACAAGGTCAACAATAGGTGCCTTGGATTTTGCATCTTCAATGCTATCAAGTAACTCTGCAGGGACAAAGTCTGTTCTAAGGATTCTAAATTCTGTTCTTCTATTTAGTTGATGTGCTGCCTCTTTTTCTTCGTAAGTTCTCAGTTTATTAATATACTCTTCACTTAGCGTAATACCTTTAGGAAATAAGAATTTCTTCCCTCTAAATTCTACTTCTGTATCTCTTGTCAATGTTCTCGGAACCCTATCTCCATATCCTTTAGCGACTAATCTATCTCTGTCAATTCCTCGTGCAAAAAGGAAATTTACTACCGATTCAGCTCTATGTTGCGACAATGTATCATTAGTAACTTTTGGAAAAGGTCTTATATCTGTATGAGAACCTAACTCAATTACATAAGAAGGATTATTTACTAAAACAACTAATAAATCTGAAAGTGAGTCTTGATATTGGTCTAATAAATCCCATTTTCCTAAATCATATCTAATTTCTGGTAAAACTACTGGTTCTTTTGGAATCGGTTTTAATTTGAAATCTCTTATAATATCCTTACTGGTAGTAAGCCCTACTGTCGATTCCTTTGCCTCTTCATTCATATAATCGACTTGAGAAACTTGAATTGAATAGTTAACATTATATTTTACTTGAGTTTTATCGAACAAATATTCCCCATTTCTATTTGTACGAGTTTCAATATTTGATTTATCCGAACCAATTAGTTTTACCTTTGCACCTTCAACAAATTGCATACTCTTATCATCTCTAACTTTACCACTTAGAGTATATAATAATGGAGCCCTATAAAATGAATATATATCATCCCCGCCAATTCCACCTTCTCTATTTGAAGAAAAATATCCACTTTCCTCTGCAGCTATAGACTCATCTTCATTCTTATTAAACACTATTCCAATTTCATCATATGGGCTATTTATAGGGTATCTTAGATTTTCAGGTTCTGACCAATCGTTATTTTGAAATTCAGTATAAAATAAATCATATCCTCCAAGCCCCGGCAATCCATCTGATGAATAATATAATCTTGTATCTGTTCTAAGTGTTGGAAACTGTTCTTTTCCTTCTGTATTTACATTTTTCCCTAAATTAATAATATTTGAGAAAGGATCATTAATTGAATTACGTGTAGCTTTCCAAATATCAAAATCCCCTTGACCTCCAGGTCTATTTGAAGAAAAATATATTGTAAGCTCATCTGATGTTACAGCTGGATGTAAGTAATTATATATAGTATCCCCAAGATTTAGTTTTACAAATTCTTGATTTGATTCCTCTATAGTGTTTTCTTGATTCCCTTTATCCTTCTGCGTATTTCTCTGTTTTGCCTTACCCTTTGCTGGCTGAATAGGTCTAGAATATATAGCACAATTCAATTCTTTATTAGGTAAAAGATTACATCTTGTGAAATAGTAATTCTTAAGTTTTCCACTTTGAATCATTACCATTTCCCCCTCATTAAACTCAGTATTAACAGCTGCATCATTGAAATATAACCCTTCAGCCAATTCTCCAGTTTTTAATTTTTGGGTTGTATATATATCAGAGAAATATTCACCTGTCCAAATATCTTTTTCGTCTTCTTGTCCATTAGGTCTTGAAGAAGTAAAGGTTATTAAAGTATTATCTTTTGAATCTAAAAACCTTGGAGCCCAATCATTCCATTCAGTATTCACATTCTTTTCATTCTTGATATCGTGTTTTGTTGGATTCTTCATCCAATTCTTTGCAAGTGCAATCGAGGACAATCTTCTCTGAGCCAATTCATCCTTTGGATTCAACTTTAAGTATTCCTTATAATTAAACTCTGCATCATCCCATTCTCCATAGAATCTATGCATATCTGCCAAATGAAGATAAATCTTAGGTTGAGTAACAAAATACTTAGCTGTAACAAGTCTTTTATATGTTTTTAATGCTTGATTTTTATCATCAACCAATCTATAAGATTCTGCTAATTGAAACAAAACTCTGTCTTTTTCCTGTCTATTGAGTTTTACATCAGAGTATGCTTTTTGATATAATTCTATCGCATAAGTAAACTGCTTTGCATAAAATGCTTCGTCAGCTTTCTCTGTAATACTTTGTCTTTGAGAGAAACTGCTTATGCTAATTAATAAAACTCCTAAAAATAATGACAATCCTTTTAGATTCATATGCTAAATTTTTCATTAAACTCATTTATACAACTCTTTATTATGACTATTATTACGAGAATAATCATCTCAAGTTGCAAATATCAACCCACAAAGATACGATATTTTTATTTACATATAATTATTTACTGAGTTTTTAACTCAAAAGATGGATGAAAATTAATCATTTGGTAAAATTATCTGTGAAGAATCAACATAATCCCAAAAAACCCTTCATAAAGTTGCTCTAATAATAACGATTTGATCTCTATAGATATTAATCAGATATCTATGGCTAGTAATCTAATGTTTAACTTCTGGAGATCTTATCCCCAGGGTATGGAGATCGGATTATCAAGATATGGAGATTAGATTAAAATCCTAAATCAGGGCGTAAATTTTTAATTATGATTTTATTAAAATTCATTTGATGCTTGGGGTCGATTCATTTGATGTTTGGGGGTCGATCATCTGATGTTTAAGGGTCAATTATCTGATTATTTAGGCTGAGGATCAAATGATTTTTACTTATATAAACAAAAAAACCCTCAATCAATTAAGATTAAGGGTTAGATTTGTAGGTCTTGGCAGCTACCTACTTTCCCAGACGGGTTAGTCCAGTATCATCGGCGCAATAGGGCTTAACTTCTCTGTTCGGAATGGTAAGAGGTGATCACCTACGCTATAGCCACCAAAAATTTCTTTTTATTAGATTTTTGTTTCTAATAAATGACATATTCTAGACATATAAGAGACTTTTCGAGAAAAGATTTCGGATTATTAGTATTACTCGGCTTTGACATTACTGCCTTTACACCTGTAACCTATCAAGGTCGTAATCTGCAACCATCCTATAAGGAAATCTCATCTTGAGGCGGGTTTCGTACTTAGATGCTTTCAGCACTTATCCCATCCCGACGTAGCTACCCAGCGGTGCATCTGGCGATACAACTGGTACACTAGAGGTCAGTCCAACTCGGTCCTCTCGTACTAAAGTCAGAGCCTCTCAAATTTCCAACGCCCACAACAGATAGGGACCGAACTGTCTCGCGACGTTCTGAACCCAGCTC
>WARP01001263.1_pt1 | contig 15925 bp, 12 predicted proteins | sample 4769151 | NCBI WGS metagenome assembly WARP01 (sample SAMN08893023, study PRJNA449175) | gut metagenome | isolation source: rumen sample fed with dry roughage | host: cow | place: India: Nagpur | collected 2016 | reverse complement strand
GTTGATCTGTTTGCAAAAAAGAACTTGATGCTCTCCAAAGGTGATTTTCCTTCTGCAATCGAGATAATGTTCTGTAGATACCGCATTGACCAGGTCTCAATGCGGCGGTACGCACGAAGAAGAAATAAAGCGAAAGCTGTGTTTGGATTCCTTAGGAACCAGACAACGATAGAATCGTTGGTTGGTACTTGATAGCAAAGAATGCTCAGGGTTATATCCTCTATACAATTTCATTGAAAGAACTACCTCCTATAGTATGACATGTGTTATACTTGTACCTAGCAGATGTTATAATAGGGGAAAAATTATGGAATTCCATCATCAGGTAAAACATGTAAGGACCACTTTGCAATTGAGCCAGAAGCAACTTGCCGACGCATTACATGTGAGTTTTGCAACTATCAATAGATGGGAGAATGCTAAAGTACTACCAAGCCCTCTTGCACAGAGAATGTTCTATGATTTCTGTGAGAGTAACTTCATTCAGGAAGCATTCCTGAAGCAGCTCTAATACACGGGTGCTGGTCACATAGTTGTGGAGGATTGAATGGCGCGAGCAGACTTGCTCTACGAATTAATACAACATGGGTTAGCTGGAGAAAAAGCCAGTTTTCGTTTGGCAGCAGAAGCTATTTGTGCTGAGGAACGCGCAAAACAGCATGTGATACTCGCAAAAAAACTGGAAGAATTGTTGGAGCAGGATTCACAGTCCCTTGAAACAAGGGAAGTTGCACCCAAACCGTTCGGTTTAAGAACACTGAATGGAGCTTCTTTGTATCAAGAGATCAACCCAAGCAAGCGTCTCACTCAACTGGTACTTACTGAAACAACAGTCAAAATTTGCACTGAGGTTATAGAGGAGCAGATGCGATCGGAGTTGTTACGCTCATATGGCATTGAACCACGTAACAAAATCCTTCTTTATGGGCCTCCTGGAAATGGAAAAACTTCGCTTGCCGAGGCGATTGCCAATGCGTTGATGGTCCCCTTGTATATGGTTACGTACGATACTCTCATCGGAGCATATCTCGGCGAGACTGCCTCCAATCTTGCAAAACTATTTGAATACGCGAAAACAAGGCAATGTGTGTTGTTCTTTGATGAGTTCGAGACTTTAGGTAAAGAACGGGGAGACCGCCATGAGACCGGAGAGATCAAACGGGTGGTAAGCTCCCTGCTTATGAATATAGACGCCTTACCCAGTTATGTTGTCGTCATTGCCGCTACCAATCATGAAGCATTGCTTGACATTGCTGCATGGAGAAGATTTCAAGTAAAAATTGAGCTTGGCAAACCATCAATAGATGACATCCAGTGCTGGTTAACCTCCTTTGAGAAGAGAATGCGGTTCTCCTTCAACATTCAGCTAAGCAACCTGGCGAAACAGTTGCTAGGAAGAAGCTATGCCGAAGTTGAGGAGTTCGCTCTCTCCATCTATCGCCAATATATCTTGAAAGGTTTTATTACTGACACCAAGGCCCTTACCGAGTTCCGACTGAACCAGGAATCTTCTCTATCCATGCATAAAAATTCATAGATGTAACAGGAGCAAAAAATGGCCGAGAGACCTCTCGTTTTCTTTTCAAAACCAACCAAAATAGAAAAAGATAAACGGCGCGGCGGTCCATCGGACTTCGCAATGCCTCCACATCAAAAGCAAATCCAAAGGCTCTCGCCACAATTCAAAGTACTTGAAAATGCTTGGAGGAAGAGTAACCAAATACTTACTCATGCTCCCAAAGGATTTAACCCGGAATACACTCTTGTATTGGAAACAGCAGGGGACCCTGCCGGTTTCGAGACTGCTGTACGGAATCTAGATAAGGAGACACAAGGCCTGGAATGGCTCTTTGAAACGGTACAGGAGGATGTGGACAACTCTGATGATTTTTATCGTCTCAATAAGAAAAGACAGCGGGATGATACAAACACAATGACATTCAAGTATTTTTGTGTTGTTACTAACCATCAGGCTCTTAGTGAAATACTTACACTTTGGAAGCGATATAAAAATGGATCAAGCAAGTTCCCACGCGGAAAGACTGGGTTGAAACATGTATTTGATAGTCTTAAAGATATCCACCTTTGGGGAAGCAAGGAACGTTTCGATGAGACAGGGATCCTCCAGGCTTGGCTAGACGATTTACAAGATCCCGAGGCAACTCAAGTCTTTTGTGAGATTGAGCTATTCTATCGAAGGTCAGAAGAGAAACGGACACTCGCAGAAACCATAATTACACGCCAAATCAATACAATGGGCGGTCGAATCATATCTGCATCCTGCATTGAACAAATCCATTATCATGCACTATTGGCTTCAATCCCCCGCAGGTATGCCGAGCATATCCTAAATAGAGATGAGGTCGTCTTGATTGACTTGCAAGAGATAATGTTCATCAAGCCTACTGGTCAATCAAGTGTCTCATGCTCAACGGATGGGTTTTCATATCCAGCAGATATGCCAAAGCCTAGCAATATTCTAGACGAACCGATAGTTGCATTATTTGATGGATTGCCCCAAGAACAACATCCATTCCTCGCTGGACTCCTTGCAATTGATGACCCCGATGACTATACCGCTGAGTATCAAATCAATGACAGACACCACGGTACTGCCATGGCTTCATTGATTACAAGAGGAGACTTGTTGGATGATAGTCAGACGCTTCCTACGCACAAGCTCTATGTTCGTCCTATTATGAAGCCGTACCCAAATGCAGGACAAACTTCTACTGAGTTTGTACCGGAAACAGTGCTGATTGTTGATTCTCTGTATAAAGCGATCTTACGCCTATTTGAGCCCGCACATGGAAGTGCAGCACCAACAGTGAAGGTAATAAATCTCTCGATTGGTGTCAGCTCAAGAATTTTCTATACTATGGTAAGCCCTCTTGCCAGATTATTGGATTGGTTGAGTTTTTCATACAGAGTTCTCTTCATAGTAAGTGCAGGCAATCATGCTGAAGATCTATCACTCCCAATTTCATTTGATGCATTCAAGGAAATGCCTATAAGAGAACGGGATACTTACATAACTCAGTTTATGCATGAACAAGCTCATCTACATAGACTCTTATCTCCTGCTGAAAGTATAAATGCACTTACCGTAGGAGCGCTATTCTCCGATTGCAGCAGATGGGCAGAGACAGAAAGACATATCCTTCCTTGTTCTGCATCGATGCCAAGCCCAATCAATGCGATTGGACGGGGAATCAACAACGCAGTAAAGCCTGACATAATTCACCGGGGAGGAAGAAATGTGGTACTGGCAAACATGCTTGAGCCCAATACAATGCACTGGAGACGAGGAAATAGCCTAAATCCACCTGGAATTTTAACTGCCAGACCCTTCACATTGCAAAATGACAACCGAGTTGGATATTCTTTCGGAACAAGTAATGCGACAGCCCTTGTTGCACATCAGGCATCGCAATGTTTTGATGTCCTGGATGCAGCATTTCTCAATGACTTCGGTGTCCACATTCCTTCCGACTATGCAGCAGTATTACTAAAAGCCATGCTCGTACATGGAGCTAAGTGGAATGAATCCGCTTCAATTATCTGCAAGACACTTGGCATATCCGGACGCGGAAATGATATTGTACACAAGTGGTTGGGATTCGGGATTCCCGATTTCGAACGAGTTCAACACTGTGTTAAAAATCGAATCACCCTGATTGGCTTTGGAACACTTTCCCAAGATTCCGCATGTCGGTATGAACTTCCCTTACCTTTTAGATTCTCGTCAAGGAGAATGTACCGATGCCTTACCGTCACCTTGGCATCATTAACGCCAATTCATCCTTCATCCCAAAAATATCGCACAGCACAAACATGGTTTAGTTTCGATCCTACTTTTTCCAAACTCAATCTCGCAAGGCTTGATGTTGGGGATAAAGCAGTAGTTAGAGGTACGCTGCAACACGAGCGATTTGGAGGAGAAAGTGCAACTACATGGAGTGATTCTGATACATTGGGCATCAAAATAAACTGTAGAACTGACGCTAAACCTAACAATGAGCCTATACCCTATGCGTTGTTTTGCACATTTGAGATAGCTCCACAATTTGATATAGATGTATATCAACGGATAAGCGAACGAATTCGGGTTAAAGAAATAGTATCAGTAACACTTCAGCCTTGAGTCTTTGAGAGCATTCCTATGCCTCTGTGCAACTCTCACCAATCATAGCAGCAAATTCTGATTGCGTTGCATTCGCATTCCTTCGGATAGCTTTGATATCCGATGGCGTAAATACAAAAGTACGCGCAGGCTTTTTCTCCTTACGCAGAATGGCACCAGCTTCTTTTACACTCTCCATTAATATTTCAAAATTGCTCTCATCCATACCATCCATCATACCCCGTGCCTACATAATTCGCCACCTCGCTTCGGTTCATTTTCTGCTCTCATTCCCCTACTCATCGAGTCATATGTAATCTCACTATTCTCTTCCATTACTCGTCACGTTAGTCCAAGTTCCATTTATTTCTTTATAATATAAAGCAATGTTATTCTTCTTGACTTCCATTTTCAGGCCCCTATACTGGACTTAGGTTGGTACAAAAACAAACAAACCAAGTATAGGAGTTGTCCATGGACAGTCCTCACAGAACCAGACTCATCAATTCCTCCCGCATCATTCATCGCTTGTGGATAGAAGATGAACTCAGTAGAGCCGAGCTTGCCGCTCGGTTGGGACTGAACCGCTCTTCAGTCTCCAACATTGTAGCAGACCTTATGCAGAGGGGCATTGTCAAGGAGAATGAGACCATAGATCCCGGTCCGAAAGGCGGAAGAAGAGCCATCGGCATCACCTTGAATAAAGAGTACTTCCATGTCATCGGCATTGAGATCCGCTCCGACTCCTACACCGCCCTCTCCATCGACCTGGAAGGCAAGGTACTCTTCTCGGAGACACAACCAAAAGGCTTCACGGCAAACACCTTCAAAGAGGAGATGCTCTCGTTCATCAAGGCGATCACCAAGCGACTGGAGAGCATGGGACGGCACCTGCTCGGAGTCGGAATAGGCTTCTCCGGCATCGTGGATGCAGAGAGGCAGATGATCATTCGCTCCGTCTCCCTCGATTTCCAACAGCCCTTTGACTTCTATACCGAAATAGCTTCAGCTTTTCCCTATCCCGTCTTTTTGGAGAACGATGCAAACTGCGGGGCATGGGGGGAGGTCATATTTCAACGAAAGCGGAAGCTTCGAAACTTCCTCTTCGTCCTGATTGAGTTCTGGAAAGCCTATGACGTACAAACAGGTCTAGCCAGGCCGACTGTCGGCCTGGGCTTCGGCTTCGACGGGAAAATCCATCGAGGCAGCAACAATCGAGCAGGTGAGTTCAAGAGCGTACTCAACCGCGACCTCACCTCGTCGGAGCAAGTAGTGGTGGACAGCGCCATCTCGGTAACCGAGAACAGGGAAGCGCTGCTCGCATACCTGGGCGAGGTGTGCGAGAACCTCGCATTCCTGATCAACACACTGGACATCGCACACGTCTTCATCGGGGGAAATGTAGAGACCATCGAGTCTGTTATGCCTGACATGCTGCGATCAGCGCTGCGGGCGAACTCGCTGGACCACAGTGACGGAGGGACGCAGATACAGTTCTCTTCCCTCGGCTACCAAGCCGTCTCGTTCGGGGCGGCGGCGTTGGTACTGGACAAAGTGTTGATGAACCTGGAACCACTTTCAGACTATGCAACGCAGAAAGTGCTTCCCCTCTTTCATCTCTTGGCATAATTCGATGATTCCTTCCTGTGAAGGATACGATACAATGGAGGATTACTATGAACATGAAACGGCTCTTCAGCATTGTTTTCATTTCGTTGTTCCTGGTTCCCGTCTTGCTGTTTGCAGCAGGGACCAAAGAACAAGCCAAGGATACAGGGGATGGTGTAACAACCTTGTCTGTATATCACTTCCTCGATCAGACGGATAAAACCACCGCTCCCAATTTCCAGTATCTGGTGGATGTATTCGAAAAAGCCAATCCAACCATCAAACTCACCTTTGAGTATGGCTACGGTGAAGCCTTCCACGACAAGCTGCAAACCATGGCGATGAGCGGCCAGCTGCCTGATATCGTACTGCTCTATCCGGGAGAGAGAACAAGCCAGGTCACCAATGCCGGTCTGGTACAGGACTTGCGTCCGTACCTTGCAGGACACGAGAACGAGTTTGCCGATATGGCAATGCAGGGCCAAGGAAAGAACGGAGAGATCTGGGAACTGCCCGAGGACATCAGCATAACCTCGATCATGTTTACCAACAACCGCCTGCTCAAGCAGCTGGGCCTCACCCTTCCCAAGACCTATGAAGAGCTGCTGGCCCAAGGTCCGAAGATCAGGGCGGCAGGACTCATTCCCATCTCCATCGCCAACAAGGATGCGTGGCCGATGCAGTCCTGCGTAGCAGGTATGCTGGTCGAGAGAGCCTGTGGACTCGAGTGGTTCGACAAGGCAATCGCCGGAGAGGCTCGCTTTGACGATGCCGAGTTCGTCTATGCCATGGAGATAATCAAGGAACTCACTGACAAACAGATGTTCTCACCGGGAACAAACCAACTGGCCTACGGCCAAGGTCTGGACGATTTCGTCCAGGAAAAGGCTGTGTACTTCATCGATGGCGGATGGACGGTAAACAACATGGTCGGCGAGCTTACCGCCGAGCAGAAAGAGTACATGAGCCTGGAGTCATTCCCCGACATTCCCAGGCAGAAAGGCAAGAGCCTCTCTACCTCGGCAACCGCCGGCCAGGGCTTTGGCATGAATGCGAAGCTCACCAAAGCAGAGTCGGAAGCCGCTTGGAAGTGGATATGGTTCTACTCAGGTCCCGAGGGTTCGGCGATCAGGCAGAAATTCGGCCGATTGCCCGCCTACAACCTTGACGAGCCCAAGGATGCTGATCCGATGATCCAGAAGCTTGTTGCCTATGCAGGCAAGGTGCCCATGGGGTATGTCATGGATTCAGTGCTCGCTGCAGAGCCCATTGGAACGTTCAATATCAACCTTCAGAATATGATGTTTGGTACAAAGACGCCCAAGCAGATTTCCCAGGAGCTGGAAGCCATGGTTACAGCCATCGGTCGGTAACATCCTATGCAAGGCTCTTTCCCCAACCGGGGTAAGAGCCTTCCTTGGAACACGAGGAGAGTCATGACGTTCTCACAACAAAAACGGATGAGTTACTATCTCTTGCTGGCCCCAGGCCTGCTTTTGTTTGCCTCGATCATTATATTTCCTGTTGCCTACAGCTTGTCGCTGAGCTTCACCTCTTTTGGAGGGTACGGGAAGCCTGCGTTCATCGGCTTGGAGAACTATGTAAAAATACTCGGCGACGAAGTGTTTCTCCACTCCCTGAGAAACAACCTCTTGATCGTAGCCGTCTCGGTGTTCGGCCAGATTCCCTTGGGCTTTCTTTTGGCATTTCTCTTGCACCGCAAGATGGTCCGCAACGGCAATTTTTACCAGACCATGATTTTCCTGCCCATCACCATCTCCCCTGTCGTGGTTGCCCTGTTATGGAACCAAATCTTCTCCTCCTCGGGTATGGTGGTAGCCATAATCAGAAACCTGACCGACCAACCTCAGTATGTGATGAAGATTTTCGAGAACCGACAAATGGCCATCTATCCAATCCTGTTTGTCCTTTTGTGGATGCATACCGGTACGTATATGATTATTTTCTTTGCGAACCTGCAGAAAATGACACCTTCGCTGCTGGAAGCAGCGCAAATCGATGGAGCCAGCGAATCGCAGATGCTGGGGAGAATCATACTTCCCGGCATGGTGGGGACCATTGCAACCACTGCGATATTTGCAATCTCTGGAAGCTTGAAGGCCTTTGACCTCATCTATTCCATGACCGGCGGCGGGCCTGCCCACTTCACCGAAGTGATTGCCATCTACATGTACATCAACACCTTCAAGTACTACAAATACGGTTTCGGCGGTGCCGCCTCCATGATCATCGTTCTCTTGGCAGTCGGCCTGATACTCATCCTGCAATACGTCAGCAGGAAGTTCGAACGTCGGTTCGAGTAGGGGGAAGCTATGAAAAAAACCATTACCCTGGGAAAAGGCCTCTCCTACCTGCTTATGATTACCTTCACCCTGCTGACGATCATCCCTTTGACGTGGATGATCCTCAGCGCCTTCAAGCCGCATGCCCTCATTGTCCGCCACCCGCTTTCACCGCCGGTGAGCTGGTATATTGAAAACTTCACCCTTGCCTGGACACAGGGGCATTTGGGCATCTACTTTATCAACAGCACCATTTACTCTTTGGTTGCCACCTTCTTTACCGTGCTCTTTGCCATGAGCAGCGGCTATGCCCTCTCCAAGTTTCACTACAAGAGCAGCCGCTTCGTCTCCCTGCTCTATACACTGGGGCTGCTCATTACCGTACACTCGGTCATCGTACCGCTGTTCATCATGGAGACAAAACTGGGCCTATCTAATACACGGTTGGGGGTAATCCTGCCCTATATTGCATTCGGGCTTCCTTTCCAGGTGTTTCTTGCTACTACGTACATCAAGGGAATTCCCGATGCCATGCAGGAGTCGGCCATCATCGACGGGGCTACGTTCATCCAGGTGTTCCTGAAAATCATCATTCCTGTTGCCACCCCCATTATCTCCACCATGTTCATCTATACGTTCTTGGGGAACTGGAATGAGTTCATTCTCGTACTGACGCTGACCAGCGACCTTACCGTACGCTCGCTGCCGGTCGGAATCAACAGCTTTGCGGGAGGAATGTCCCGCGACTACGGCCTGCAGTTTGCTGCATTGGTCATCGGGACGGTCCCGATGATCATCTTCTATCTGATATTCAAAGACAAGATCGCCCAAGGCTTCGCAGCCGGGGCGTTAAAGGAATAATACCATTCATATGACAGAAAAGCTCCCTCTCATTCCCTATCCTTCAGGTGCCGTTGCAATGCTCGGTGGCACATTCTCCAAACCCTCTCGCTTGGTAATTGCTCTTGACCCCTCCTTTGACGCTGAATGCGTCCTGCTCTACGTCAGAGAGCAGCTTGGCATGGAAGCACAAGAGGGTGGACAATCACCCGATCTGATTATTACCGCAGCTGCAGACGCTACGGAGGAGCAGGCTTACCGCTTGGAAGTGAACCCAAAGGAGTGCAGGATTGAAGCGAAAACCTTGCAGGGGGTCTTCTACGCAGTACAGACACTGCGCCAGCTCTTGCTTGCCTACCCTGAAGCAGTTCCCTGCTGTCGCTTCCAGGATGCACCGGCTCTGAACTGGAGGGCTTTCATGCTGGATGTAGCGAGGTCTTTTTGTCCGGTCGAGGAAGTAAAGAGAATCATCGACATCCTCGCCTCGTTCAAAATGAATGTCCTGCACCTCCATCTCAGTGACGACCAGGGTTGGAGAATCGCCTCGGAGAGCTACCCGAAGCTGGGAGAGGGAGAGTCCGGTCGGTATTCGAAACAAGAGATCAAGGACTTGGTGGCGTATGCCCAGGCCCGCCATATCATGGTCATCCCTGAGATTGACATGCCCGGCCACTTCACAGCAGCGCTGGCTTCCTATCCCAAGCTTAGCTGTACAGGCGGTCCGTTCACGATCCCTACGGGAGAAGGAATATTTTCAGACATCCTGTGCGTGGGAAAGGACGAAGCTCTCTCTTTCGTGAAGCAGATTATCGAGGAGACAGCTTCACTCTTCCCTGCCCCGTACATCCATCTGGGAGGCGATGAGATTCCCCTGGACCGCTGGGTCGACTGTCCCGATTGCCAGAAGAGAAAGAAAGCACTGCACTTGTCCGACGAGAAAGCCTTGCTGCGATGGTTCTTAAATGAGATGACTTCGTATGCACGAGGCTTGGGAAAGCAGGTGATTCTCTACAATGACTATGTGGACGAAAGGTATGACAAAAAGATTATCACCCAGGTGTGGAACCCGCTGCTGGATGCATCGGCTTTGACACATCCGGTGATCATGAGCGACTATTTCCATACGTATCTGGATATGGACCATACGCTGCTTCCCCTACCGGTGGTCTACCGCTACGGCAAGCAGCTGCAGACTCAGAAGTACTCCTCTCTGTACGGGTCGGAGTTCATGCTCTGGACCGAGTACATTGCAACCAGGCAAGAGAGGGACTTCCATCTATTCCCACGCCTGATTGCCGGTGCCGAGTCCTTTTGGACACGGCATGAGCAGCATGACTATCGTAGGTTCATGCACACATTTGCAAAGCATGGTTCTGCATATCTTTCCTCTGATGCACAGATTACGCCCAAAAAGCAGTGGAATACTTCTTCCATCTTCTCTGCATTTGCGCGGTATAAGCGTAGACGCAGAGTGAAGAGGAACAGCAGGAAGGCGGGTATTTCGCTTTCATAGCGTGTAGTATATAGGGTTATACCCATGAAAAGGGGTGTCCATAGAAGAATTTTTAGGGGTATAACCCCATGCATTTTTCCTATGTAACGATTGTTCATCAGCCATCCTCGATTCACTGATGGTAAAATTCAGACTGACCACACAATACATTTACCTGAGAGGTAAATTTTTTGCTGCTCTAACTCCCAAATATGGTATGCTCTCCTATGAGTAGGCACCATATCGGAACCTACATCACTGGAGTGAAAGAACATGAACAGTGTACTTGCAAGCGTCCCTACCGGGAGAATAATCAAAGAATATCTGGACTCCTATGATATTACTCAGAAGGAGTTATCACAAAGAACTGGAATTAGTGAAAAGCACTTGTCCCATGTACTCAACGGGACAAGTAGATTGACTGAAGAAACAGCCTTAAAATTGGAAAAGGTCCTGACCGGAGTCCCTGCATCGTACTGGTTGAATTATGAAACAAAATACCGAGAGGCAGTGGCTAGGGAACAAAGCCCTGTCTATTCAGCAGATCCAAAAGAATTACAGCTCATTGCCAAGCGATTCAAATTCAGTGAAGTCTTCAATGGATTTGGATGGAGCCTCCAAAAACAAGCCGATCAAATGCTTTCATTGCTGCAGATCAGCGATTTCTCTCTGTTTGAGACTTTCTATGACTCTCAAGGATTTTCTGAAACTACAGCAATTTGGCTGAACCTTTGTCGTGAAGAAGTAGAGGTACAGAATGGGCTTCTTGAGAATCAGTACAACGAGGTTCTCCTGAAAGCTCTGGTACCCGAGCTAAAAGTACTTGCCGATTCTGGTGATACTCCAGCATCCCTTGCTGAGGTACGGGTGCTGTTGAACCAAGCAGGAATGTATCTAGTAATACATGAGCCCATTTCCCAAGCAATGATCAGAGGGGCACTTTCCACCTTCAAGAAACATCCTGCTATCTATGTGAGTCAAGACAATAAGGCCATAGCTACGCTCATGTATGGTGTAGAACAACTGCTCCTCTATGGTCTCAGTAAAGAGAGAATTACAATATTCAGTGAATCCAACATAGAATGTCATTAGAATTAAAAACAGATTCTACGTTTATAATATTGTATTACTCTGATTTCCATGCAATAATTCTTGTATAAAACCATATATTCTGGTTTTGTATGGAGTCCTACATGAAAGTACTGAAAATCGTTGCTTCCGCTTTGCCACTATTCTCTTCGGATTTGGAGTTTGATTTCCTTGCACTCCAGCGAGTCTCTTCTGATGCTAAAGAGTCTCTGCATTGTCTTTTCTCCAACTATTACCAGAACAACGTTCTTTCGATTATTGGCATCAATGCCTCCGGGAAAACCACGCTCTTGAAAGTACTGATGTTTGCCTTGCGCTTGTTGAATAATGAACCGATCAACTCAATTGATTGCCTTGAGATCTTCGATGGTTTGTCTGGCAGTGACAGCGTAGTGTTCACCATGTATTTCCAGGCGCCAGAGAATGCTGTCTATCAGCTTCACACGGTCATCAGGAGACAGGAAGGCAGACTTAGTATTGTTGAAGAGAGTCTGCGAAGGAAACCTATTGCTGGTATAAAAACAAAAAAAGCATTGTTTGATTTCTCTACCAGACATCCAGAGCTAGTCCGCGATACACAGGAAAAATTTCTCCTTGACGATGTCAGCATTATGGTAGCCGTCAACAAGCAATTAGCAGAAAAAATGGTCATAATTGATATGCTGCGCTATACAAACAGTAATCTGCTTAGTTTGGGTTCTGATATCCCATCGGCTCTGATAGCCTTCTTCGATCCCAGTATCGAGTACTTGTATACAGATGCCAAACAAAAAGATTCGGCTATCCATTTGAAGTTCAAAGGGAAAGAAGAAATCCTTCTGACCCAGCCAGCTGAACTCAACCGCTATCTTTCATCAGGGACTATTAAAGGTATCAATACCTTCATGCAGGCTAGTAAGTCTTTCAAGACTGGAGGGTATGTACTTATCGATGAGATGGAGAACCACTTCAACAAAGAGATTGTATCAACATTGATCCGTTTCTACATGGACCAGCGGATCAACCCGAAGGGAGCAGTGTTGATATTCTCCACACACTACGCTGAGTTGTTGGATGAATTCAATTCCAACGATAGCATTTATATCGTGAGGAACAAATCAGGTATTACCGTTGAAAACCTTTCAAAGATCCTCAGACGCAATGATATCAAGAAGAGCGATGCATACCAGAGTGGGTTCTTGGAAGGAACCGTCCCATCGTATGAATCGTATATGCAATTGAGCAAATCTTTATCCACTTAGTGGTTTGCAAATCATATTTCTTAATTTTTTCTTCGGCCCAAACGCCGGGTAGCTGTGTTCTCGCCGGATTAGATATCGTAGATATCTTCTCCTCCTTGGCCTTGCTACGCACCATTTTCGCTCGGGGCAAATATTCAAGTACTATTCTTTACAACCCACTAGTAAGGTAATTATTGGTTATACCCCTACAAACTATGGATACTTCAGAAGTTTTTAGGGGTATAACCATAAAAACTTTCTTTACTTACGTAGTTTTACTGGGTATACTCTTATCAAGAGGTCTATGTTCATGCTTAATCGACCATTGTACTATGAGAAGATGAGACCCTTCATCAACAAACCCTTCATTAAGGTGATTACAGGGATACGTCGATGCGGGAAATCGACCATGATGCTGATGATACAACAGCTTTTGAAGGAAGAAGGAGTTGCGGGCAAACAGATCATCTCCATCAACTTTGAGAGCATGAAGTACTACGATTTGCGTACTTCACTTGCGTTATATACCTACGTGTCTGGCCTTCTAAAAACAATGGAGAGCCCCGCATATGTGTTCTTCGATGAAATCCAAATCGTAGAGAAGTGGGAAGAGGCAGTAAACTCCTTGTTCCTCGATTTCCAGATAGATATGTACATCACCGGGTCCAACTCACAGCTGCTTTCATCCGAACTCTCTACCTTGCTCACCGGCCGCTTCATTCATATCGAGATGCAGGTGTTGTCTTTTACAGAGATGCTGGGGTTCAGATCGGACCAACAAGAAGCCCAAGAAAACCTGCTTTGGCTCTATATCAGGCGAGGAGGGTTTCCTGTTGTCCATCTGACTGACGATTACGATGAGAAAGCAACATATATGATAATTCATGACATCTTCGATTCAATCGTTCTGCGTGATGTAGTCCAACGATACAAGATACGGGATGTAGAGCTGCTGCGAAGAATTCTGAACTTTATCGCTGATTCGGTCGGAAGTACCATTTCTGCTAAACGCATAGCCGATTATTTCAAGAGCCAGGCAAGATCAGTTGATATAAATACTGTCTATACGTACCTGGATGCATTAGTTAGCTCTTTCTTGATAACTAGAGTCCAACGATTCGATATCCAGGGTCGAGAACTGTTAAAAACACAAGAAAAGTACTATCTTGCGGATTCTGGTCTTCAACATGCCGTCTTTGGTTACAGAGATAGGCACATTTCCGGTATTTTGGAAAACATCGTGTACAGTGAATTGGTCAGACGAGGATACAAGGTTTACATTGGTAAGATGGGCTCCCAAGAAGTCGACTTCATTGCGGAGCAAGCCCCGAAGAAACTCTATGTGCAAGTTGCCTTCAAACTGGAAAGTGAAGAAACGGTACAAAGGGAGTTCTCTCCACTGCTTAGTATCCGGGATTCCTACCCTAAATTTGTGGTGACGATGGATCCTCACTTCCAGGACACCATTGAGGGGGTGCGGCATATAGGGTTGTACCAGTTTCTTACTGACTACAGACTCTTTTGAAGAGTTTTTTGTACCTTTTCAACGCCAGTTGCCCTACATCTTCGGACTATTGAACTCCGGCACCAGCTCATGCAGGAGCTTGAGCATCTCCTGGGGACTTCCACTCTGGAAGGTTGTCAGGTAGTGGTTGAGGAAGGTGAGCTCGGAGAGCTCATGGTTGCTTACCCGCGCCTTGAAGACCAGACTGTCCTCGGTGGCTATGGTGGTGTCCTTGTTGGCCAACAGCTCCTCATAGAGCTTCTCGCCGGGCCTGAGGCCGGTTACGATCACCTGGCTGCGCCCGTCGCCGTAGTACTTGACCAGTTTCTGGGCAAAGTCGTAGATGCGCACCGGCTGGCCCATGTCCAGCACCATGACCTCCCCGCCCTTTGCCATCGAGGCAGCCTTGAAGACCAGGCCTACGGCCTCGGGAATGGCCATGAAGTAGCGGATGATGTCCTTGTGGGTGACGGTGATCGGAACCCCCGCCTTGATCTGCTCCATGAACAGGGGCAGCATGCTCCCCCTGCTTCCCAATACGTTGCCGAAGCGCACGCAGACCATCTCCGTCTCCTTGGAGTTGAGCATGCCCGCCATGAGCTCAACCACGCGCTTGGTCGCCCCCATGACGTTCGTCGGGTTGACCGCCTTGTCGGTGGAGATGACCACCACCTTCTCCACGCCTCTCTCTTTTGCACTCTTGAGGACTGCATAGGAGCCAAGGATGTTGGTCGTGATGGCCTCCTCGGGGTAGAGCTCCTGCAGCGGGACGTGCTTGTAGGCGGCCGCGTGGAAGACCAGCTGAGGGCGGTACTGCTCCATGATCCTGTCGACCTTCTTGCGGTTCTTGATGTCGCACACCACCGGGACGATCAGGTCGCTCCACTCCTTCTGGTAGTTGTGCAGCCTCAGGGACAGGTCGTGCAGCTCGGTCTCATCGATGTCCAAAAGAATGAGCTGGGAGGGGCCGTAGCTTAACAGCTGCTTGCAGATCTCACTGCCGATGGAGCCGCCGGCTCCGGTGACCAGCACCCGCTTCTGTACGACCATCCTCATGATCGGTTCCTTCTCGATGCTGATCAAGGGCCTGCCCAGGAGGTCGCCGTAGTCGAGGTTTCTCAGGTCCATCTCCTTGGCCCCCTGCTGCATCTCAAAGAGGGAGGGTATGACCTTTATGTCGACGCCGAGCTCCTTGGCGGCATCGACGGCCTTGAGCATGCGCTCCTGGTCGATGTGGGTGATGGCGATGATAAGCACTTTTGCCCGGACTTGGATGAGCGTCTCGGCCATGTCGTCAATGGTGCCCCATACCTTGATTCCCAAGAGGTAGGTGCCTTTCAGCGAGGCATTATCATCGATGAAGGCGGAAATATGGTAGGGAAGCTTGCCCCGCTGGTACTGGCGCACCAAGGCGTTTCCCAGTTCCCCTGCACCGTAGATTACCGTGCGGGGATTGTTGTTGTGGGTCTGTTTGGTATAGTAGGTCCGAAAGCCGCGGTAGGCGAAACGCACTCCGAGCATGGTAAGGAAGGACGAGCCCCAGAATACAATAAAATAGGGGATCCAATAGGAGTGGATGCTTTCCAGAAACAGAGGAATAAGAATGGAAACAAGGGAAGGAAGCAGAAACCCTGCAAACGCCCTGTTGACCAAATCGAGCGAACCTTCACTGACACGGATGAGGTAAAAACGGGTCAAGGAGAGGGAGAGCAGAAGAATCATGGAGGCGATGACGGTGAATAGGAC
>WARP01000797.1_pt1 | contig 15991 bp, 15 predicted proteins | sample 4769151 | NCBI WGS metagenome assembly WARP01 (sample SAMN08893023, study PRJNA449175) | gut metagenome | isolation source: rumen sample fed with dry roughage | host: cow | place: India: Nagpur | collected 2016 | reverse complement strand
GCAATAATTGTTTAATAAGTGTATTTAGTTGAATATATATTTTTTTATATTTTTTGTATTAGAATGATAGAGTAAATTTGAATATTTGTTATTTTTAATTAATTTTTATATTAAAAATATAATTTAATTAAAATAAATATTTTTCATTGTGGAAATAAAAAGAGCGCTTAATTTTAAATGGTAGCAAACCTTAAAGTTTTAATTAAAATTAAAGGAAAGTCATAATTATTTATGATGCTTATTTTAGATAAAGATATGTTGATTGCAAATAAAGAGTAGGTGTATGGGAATTAAAACATTATGTGTATTTGGTACTCGTCCAGAAGCTATCAAAATGGCTCCGTTAGTTTTAGCATTAGCTAATGACAGAGATTTTGAATCAAAAATATGTGTTACTGGGCAGCATCGAGAAATGCTGGATCAGGTTTTATCACTATTTAACATTGAACCAGATTTTGACTTAGATATTATGAGGCAAGGTCAAGATTTAACTGATGTAACAATTGGAGTTTTGAATGGTTTAAAAAAAATTTTTGATAAATATAAACCTGACGTTATTTTAGTTCATGGTGATACCACAACGACGTTTGCAACAACATTAGCAGCTTATTATCAACAAATACCTGTAGCGCACGTTGAGGCAGGTCTACGTACAGGTAATATATATTCACCGTGGCCAGAAGAAGCAAATAGAAAATTAACGGGAGCATTGGCAAAATATCATTTTACTCCTACCAAAGAATCAAAAGAAAATTTATTAAAAGAAAATATAGCAGAAGAGTCAATAGTTGTTACTGGCAATACTGTAATTGACGCGTTATTACAAATTACAGGTAAATTAAAAAAATCAGAAGAGATGAAAATTAAATTTGATCATCAATTTTCATTTTTAAACAAACATAAAAAACTAATATTAGTAACTGGGCACAGACGTGAAAACTTTGGAAGAGCCTTTGAAGGAATTTGTAATTCTTTAATTAGAATTGCTGAAAATTTTCCTGATGTGGAAATCATATATCCAGTACATTTGAATCCTAATGTAAGAGAGCCTGTTAACCGATTATTAAAAGATATCAAAAATATTTTTCTTATAGATCCCCAAGAATATTTACCTTTTGTTTTTTTAATGAATAAGGCTCATATTATACTTACAGATTCGGGCGGTATACAAGAGGAAGCACCAGCATTAGGGAAACCTGTATTAGTTATGCGTGATACGACGGAAAGGCCTGAGGCAATCAAGGCCGGTACTGTTAGATTAGTGGGTACAAAAGAAAATATAATTTATGAAAATGTTGTTGAGTTATTAAAAAATGAAAAAAAATATCATAATATGAGCCATGCACATAATCCATATGGTGATGGAACGGCTTGTGAAAAAATAATATCTTTTCTAAAAAATAAAATTATTACAAATGAATAATGGTTTGAGTAATCCTATAAAATGGGTTCTTATCGAAAGATCGTTGCAAATTTTTATTGCTCTATTTTTGAATATTATAATTGCAAGATATTTAGGTGTGGAACAGTTTGGAGTTTTGCAAGCTGGTTTGAGCTCAGTTGCTGTTTTTTCTGCAATAGGATTATTATGTAGTGCTGAGGTAGTATCACCTTTATATAGTCAAAATAAAGAAAAATACTCATCAATTTTTGAACAGGTTTTTGTTGTTCGATTAGTATTGTCAGTTATTGCAATTATTTTTTTTGCTTTATATATATATAATAGTAATCATCAAAATATTTTTTTAATGATGTGTTTAATGATGGGGATTCTATTCCAGGAGCCATTTAATATTTTTGGATTGTATTTTCAAATAGAAGGAAAGCAAAGTTTTTTTTCAAAAATTAGACTGTCAGGTGTTTTATTAAAATTTATTATTATTTCTATTTTTATTCAATTAGGTATGACTGTTGATTTTTTTGGATTAGCATACTTGATTGAGTATATATTTGTTGCTTTCCTTTTGTTTTTTTGTTTTCATAAGATTAAAAAAAGAAAATTTTTTTTACCGGAATTAGATGTAGTTAAAAAGCTTATATTGAACGGATTTGTTTTTGGTATTGGTATTGCAGCAATGATTACTATGCAGAAATCAGATCGTATTATTTTGGATTTTTTAGAAAAAAATACAGAGCTTGGTATTTATTCTGCAGCTATACAGATAGCAGAAAATTGGTTTTTTATGAGTTCGATGTTGATTCAAGCAGTTGTTGCGAAATATATATATGAACTTAGTAATAAAAAAGCAAATAAAAATATTCTTAATTTGTTTTTTATTTTTTTATTAATTACAGTATTGATAGCTATTTTTGGATTGTTATTGGCAGATCCAGTTATGAATATATTATATGGTAATCAGTTTGATGGGGCTGGATATTATTTAAGCTTTCTACTTTTTGTTGCCATATTTGTTTTTTCTGATGCTGTATTAACAACTAAAATGTTAAAAAATAAAAATGGTTATATTTTCTCATTAAAATGGATATTAGCATTAATTTCAACCTATGTTTATGTATTTATAAGTTATAGTTATTTAGAGAGTTTTCAAGTTGAGTATATACCTGCAATCGGGTATGGAGTGGCTGCTTTATTTTCATTAATTTATTTCTTGAAGAAACGACATGACGATATTATTAATTATTTGTGATTCTTTGGAGGAAAGAGGAGGAGTTGAGAAAATTGTTACTCTTCAGGCAAATTACTATGCTAAAAAAGGGTTTTCGGTTTACATTTTTACACGTTACAAACAGTTTAAAAAAACGGCTTATGAGCTAAATGAGAAAGTTGAAGTTCTTTCATACAAGTGGAATATTAATGCAACAGGTCTCAAAAAATTATTTTATTTTTATGGTTTTAGAAAGTGGATTCGAGAGAACGTTAATTTTATTAAACCTGATGTAATTCAAACTCATGGGTTAAATGTTGGTGTACTTTCTATTTTTGGTTTAAAAAAATTAAGATGTAAAATTATTTCTTGTGATCATAACCATTTCGCTAATGCAAATAGAGTGTGGCATTTTTTGAGAAATATTGCTTATAGAAAAATTAATACGGTTGTCTCTTTGACTAAAGAAGATTTGCCTAAGTTTTTAAAAATCAATTCTTCAAGTGTATGTATTTATAATCCAGTTAGTATGGAAAATATGCGATTTGGGTATAGTAAAAATAAAATTGTATTGGCTGTTGGGAGATATACAAAGCAGAAAGGATTTGATATGTTAATTGATGCTTGGAATATTGTAAATGCTAAACACCCTGACTGGAAGTTAAAGATAATTGGTGAAGGAGTAGAAAAAAATTACTTAGAAAAAAAAATAAAAAACTATGGTTTACTAGAATCAGTTAAATTATATCCACCTACATCTAATATTGTTAAAGAATATAATAATAGCAATTTATTTGTTTTATCATCAAGGTACGAAGGTTTTTGTTTGGTTTTAATAGAGGCCATGACAGTTGGTTTGCCAGTTATTTCGTTTGCATGTAAAACAGGCCCTGAAGAAATATTAGCTAATGGTGGCGGTGTACTGGTTAAACCTGAAAGTATAGGTGGATTAGCTAATGCGATAATGAATTTTATTGATAATCCTCAAGATTGGGATGAGATTTCGCTTTCAGCAAAAGAAAATGCAAAATACTTTACCATAGAAAATTATTTTAAAGAGTGGGATAGGATAATCTATGGAATTAGTATTAAAAAATAAAAATACAAGATCATTGAAGTTTGTATTTTTTATATTGATATTGTCATCTACTCTTTTTTTTGATAGTAAAATTGGTTTTAATGGATTTGTTCCTGTAGGTGTTTCCTGTTCTATATTATTAGCTATTTTATTAGATATAATTAAAGTTCGTTTAATTGATTATATTATTGTTGTCTTTCTTTTGATTTTTGCTTTTGGAACTTTAGTTCTTACATATGGATATTGGTATTCCGATTTGGCTCAAATTAAAAACTTTTTTTCCTTTTTTTAGGACTGCTATGCTATTTGGTTGCCAAATCAATTATAAATGAATTGAATACTAAAGAAATTTACGTGGTAGTAAATATAATTATTTGTTTTCATATTCTCGCATTTTATTTGCAATTAATTTTGTATTATTCTATAGATTATGATTTAAATATTGGTTTTTTGTTGGGTGGAGAAGGGCATAGGGCTTTTACAGATTCGGGTATTTATCGTCCAACTGGGATATTTGATGAGCCGGCCATTTTTTCTATTTTTTGTGCTGGTTTAGTTCTTATACGGCTTTTCTATAATAGAAACTTAGATTGGATAATTTTGAGTTCTCTAATTTCTATTTTATTAACATTATCTTTTGTCGGTTTTTTATTGGCTAGTGCTATTTTATTTATTTACTCTTCTATGAAAATTAGATTGGTGATAGCATTTTTAATGATTGTTGTTATTACATTGATCTTTTCTCCTCTGTTTTCAGATAATTATATAGTTAATAGAGTTGAAATGCTGATAAATGGTGATGATGCGAGTACTAATAGTAAGTTTCTAGTCATATCAGATTTTTTATCAATAGAAAGATTATTTAATTTTGGATATGGTTATATAGGATTAAGAGATTGGACTCCTAGCTATTATGATGCTATTTATGATCTTACATTTTATGTAACTCTATTAGTGGAATTTGGTTTTTATTTTGGCTCAATTCTTTTGTTTTTGTTTTTGTATGCTGTTTTTACATCGAAAAGGAAAATTGAAGATATAATTTCTTTTTTGGTTATTTTAGTTAAACTGACCGCTACACACTTTCCCTTCTTGTGGATTGTTTTTGCATTTTTCTTTAGTGAAGATAAGAGCGAAGATAATATAATAAATTCTTAATTATTGGTTTGTGATTTATTTTTGATCAAAAGAGTATCTTGATGATTTTTTTTATACGAAGTTTTATTGCTGATTTTGATGGAAAGATACAAAAATATTTTTCTGCTCTAAAAGAAAATAATTTATCATTTCATTATGTAGGCTGGGCCAGAGGGGATGTAAAAAAAGAAGATAATCTAAGCGAAATTTTTTATCATAGAAAAGCTCCTTTAGGTGGTGGAATCAAAAATATCTATAATTTGTTATTGTGGAATTTTTTTGTTTTTAGGGTTTTAATAAAAAATAGAAAGAAAATTGATGCTGTTCATGCTATTGATTTTGATAGTGGGTTGAGTTCCTGGTTATTTTGTTTTCTTTTTAAAAAGAAATTTATTTTTGATGTTTACGATAAATATACAGATGTTAGGAATTTTCCAAATTTTTTAGTAAGATTGATTGATAGAATTGAAGTTTTTTTAATAAAAAAATCAGACTTGACTATTTTGGCTGATGATAATAGATATGAGCAGCATGGTTTAAAGACATCTCTTCCGAATGTTATGGTTTTGGAAAATGTGCCATCGGTTTCAACTATATCCAGTATTAAACTTAAGGAAATTTCTTTTCCAATAAATATTGGGTATTTTGGAGTATTGGAGCCAAATAACAGGGGGTTGGAAGATTTGGTTTTTGCTGTTCAAAAACATCCTAATATAATGCTTCATGTTGTAGGATATGGACCATTAGCTGATTTTATGCAGACAAATAGTATTAATTATTCTAATATTAAATACTATGGTTCTAAAACTGCAGAGCAAGGTCTAGAAATAATGAAAAATATGGATATTCTAGTTGGTATGTATTATAAGACAGTTAAGAACCATTTATTTGCTGCACCTAATAAATATTATGAGCATCTGATGTTAGGTAGACCTTTATTAACTACTGAAGGTATACCTCCTGGTCTAAAAGTGGAGTTAAATAATACAGGTTGGGCGATTTCTGAAGGTGTTGATAATTTAAGTCAATGGCTTGAGAGCTTATGTGACGTTGATGTTATTTTAAAAAAGGCAGAGAATGCCGCTTTACTATGGATAAACAAGTATGATGATTATTATCATACTTATTATGAGGGTATTTATATTAGAAAAATTAAAAATTTTCTGAATGTTTAATTATTCTATATTTAATTAAATATCAAATTTTTTATTTTTTCCTCTTTTTACAGGCATTTATAATATAAGTTAATAGATAAAAAAAAGATTGGAACCAATTTAAGTTCTCATATTTGCGATAGATGTTAAATTGCCATTTTATTGCCTTGAATTTATTTGATGATAGCGATTTTTTTCTAACTAGATAATTGCATTGAACTATTTCAGTATTTACTAAATAAGCTGTAACATTTTTCTTTAAAATATCTAGCCAGAATATATAATCCTCATGCCCTGTTTTTTTGAAACGGGTATTACCTATGATAGATTTTTTTATCATGGTAGTTAGATTTCCGATATGATTTGACCTGAGAAGGTCTTTATATTTCAAAGACTTTGGTGGTGTGACACATGATAAAACTTTCGATGTGTCCTCATCAATTCGTTGATAATTCATATAAGCTAACGAAAAATTATTCTCAATAATTTTTGTTATTTGTAAATTTAATTTTTCAGGTTCCCACCAATCATCGGAATCTAAAAAGCAAATATACTCACCATTAGATGAGTCAATTCCAAAATTTCTTGCATTTGCTACACCTGAGTTTGAATCTAATGAAATTAACTTGAAACGTTTATCCTTTGTATAGGGACTTGCAACTTCTTTTGATTTATCACTAGATAGATCGTCAATCATTAAGACTTCAAAATTCTTATAGGTTTGATTTAAAACGCTTTTCAAGGTTCTTTCGAGTGTTTTTTCAGCATTATAAATTGGTATGATAACACTGATTAATGGTTGTTTGTTTTTATTCATTGTTTACCTGGCACCAAAACCGGTCAGCATTGTACGAATAGTTAATAAAATAATATAAAAATCAAATGAAATTGAACAGTTTTTTATATAATAAAAATCATGTTCAATTTTTATTTTTGTTTCATCACAGTTAGCTGTATATCCTTGCCGCACTTGGGCCCAACCGGTAATACCAGGTTTAACCACATGCCGGTAGCTATAAAATGGGATTTGCTTATCAAACTCTTCAACAAAACTGGGTTGTTCAGGTCGTGGCCCAATCAGGCTCATGTCGCCTTTAATAATATTTAAAAATTGCGGCAGTTCATCAATACGAAGTTTGCGAATAATTTTACCAACTCTGGTAATTCTTGGGTCATCTTCTCCCGCAAATTTTTCAGGGGCAGCCCTGTCAAAGCGCATACTGCGTATTTTGTATATGGTAAAGGGCTTATTCCCTTGCCCAATTCTGGTTTGTGTATAAAAAACAGGACCGGGGCTTTCCAGTTTAACCAATATCGCGGTAAGTAAAACGACAGGTATGGTAATGGGAAGTGTAAATATCACCAGGAGCCAATCAAGGCATATTTTTACCCTTTCATAAAATACAGAAGGTAAAAGAGCGCCTATATTGTTCTCTGACATATTGCGTATTCTGACTCTGCCTGTGATTGATTCAAAAATTTGATTGGCATTGTAAATGGGAGTTCTTTGCAAGGCACATTGGGTTAGAAAACGTTGCCATTCTGGCGTAATAGTGGAAAAATCAGCCACAATGGCATCGTAACGCTTCTCATTAAGTATGGGTGTTGATAAAGGGCGCGCATCAATAGTGTTAAGAGCCAATAGCTCTTGGGTATTGGGTTGTACAACAACGGCCAGTTTGGGAATACGGTATTTATATGTGAAAATATACTCTATATATAGCCATACCAAAGTAATGAGACCGCTGGTTATAATAATTAGCCTGGATGCATTTATTTGAAATAAAAAGGTGCCTAGAATTACACATAAATATACAAAAAATATTTGTGGGGCAATCAGGAAAGCAGATCTTCCACCCGGGTAAGAAGCAGTTAATGAATTGCACCAGGTATGGCTTAAAACAAAGGCAATACTGGAAAGCCAAAGCGCATTGAATTGGCCATTATCAATGTAGTTTATATCCCTAAAACCAATATGTATGGCAAAAGGCAGGGCAACGGCAATGCACCATCCCAGCATTAATGAAAACGTACGGGACAGTAAAATTTGTTCGTGTAATTTATGAAAACGTCTTTGTGAAAAATTTTTCATGCAGATTTATAAAATGATGTCTGTATTTTTATATTCATCGGCTATTGTATGTCACTATGTGACAGTAAGGTCTGACATAGTTGCTACATTTATGATTGTTTATTATTAATTGCCCTCATGTCGTAAGAATTATTGTTTTAAGCTTGCGGAATTTTTTCCATTTTCGTAGCCAAGACCTAATCAGCTCAACGTCTCAGAGTGCAAACTGGGCAGTACAATTGGGTTTGGTGCTCATCCACTAGGGTAAGCTAACGCTTGGGCAACACAGGTAAAATTCCAGGTTATAGGTCTTTGATGTAATTTTTGGTATTTGCTGTGTAAAAACGGTAAACTTCTTTTTTCTTCATTGCTTCAAGGCTATGACAATTTTCGTAACCGGTGGCGCCGGTTTTATCGGCAGTAATTTCATCCTGGATTGGCTTGGCCAATCTGGCGAGCCTGTTGTGAATATAGATAAGCTAACCTATGCCGGCAATCTGCAAAGCCTGTCTTCTATTGAAAATCACCCCGGCTACCATTTTGTCCAAACCGATATTGCCAACCAAAACACGATCGCCCAATTGTTAACCCGGCACCGGCCCAGGGCCATTATTAATTTTGCGGCCGAATCGCATGTGGACCGTTCCATTCATGGGCCAGCCAGCTTCATACAAACCAATATCGTGGGCACTTTCAGTTTGCTGGAATGCGTTCGCGCTTATTGGCATACATTGGCTGCTTCTGAAAAGGAGAATTTCCGTTTTCTGCATGTGTCTACCGACGAAGTCTACGGTTCTTTATCGTTAGCAGAGCCGGCATTTACAGAGTCGTCCTGCTACCAGCCTAACAGCCCGTATTCTGCCAGTAAGGCGGCCTCTGATCACTTGGTGCGGGCGTGGCACCATACTTATGGCTTGCCTGTGTTAACCACCAATTGCGGTAATAATTATGGCCCGCGTCAGTTTCCTGAAAAGCTCATCCCGCTGGTTATTCTGAATGCCCTGGCTGGCAAGTCTTTACCTATTTATGGAGACGGCCTGCAAGTACGTGACTGGCTGTATGTGGGCGATCATTGCGCGGCCATTGCGACGGTATTGGCCAAAGGCATCCCGGGGCACACTTACAATATTGGTGGTGGCAATGAACGCACCAATCTGGATGTTGTGCAAGCCATATGTGATGTGCTTGATGAAATCCGCCCGCGTGCAGGCGGGCAGTCATACCACCGGCAAATTGCTTTTGTGGCAGACCGCCCCGGGCATGACCGGCGTTATGCCATTAATGGCACTAAAATAGTGCAGGAACTGGGTTGGCACCTGCAGGAAACTTTCACAACGGGTTTGCAAAAAACCATCCAGTGGTATTTAAATAACAGTGATTGGGTGCAAGGCGTGCAAAACGGTTCTTACCGCGACTGGATGGCTTTGCATTATGGCCATCATCATGGCAATGGGGGCAGGGTATGACGCAGCGTAAAGGCATTATTCTGGCGGGTGGCTCGGGTACACGCTTGTATCCGGTTACGCTGGCGGTGTCCAAGCAGTTACTGCCGGTTTACGACAAACCCATGATTTATTACCCCCTAAGTACCTTAATGCTGGCCGGTATCCGCGATATTCTGCTTATTTCAACGCCTTGGGATTTGCCACGGTTTCAGCATTTGTTGGGTGATGGTAGCCAGTGGGGGCTTAATATCAGCTATGCAGAACAGCCTGGCCCCGATGGCCTGGCCCAGGCTTTTGTGATTGGCCGCCAGTTTGTGGGTAATGGTTCGGTTGCCCTTGTATTGGGCGATAACGTTTTCTATGGGCATGACTTGCCCCGCCAGCTAGCGCAGGCCTGTGCCCGGGAAGAGGGCGCCACGGTATTTGCCTATCATGTGCAAGACCCGCAACGGTATGGGGTGGTTGGGTTTAATGGGCAGGGCAAAGTTATTTCCCTGGAAGAAAAGCCCGCGCAGCCCAAATCCAATTTCGCCGTGACCGGCCTGTATTTTTATGACAATCAGATTCTGGATATTGCCGCTGCCTTAAGGCCTTCGGCACGTGGTGAACTGGAAATTACCGACTGCAATTGCGCTTATTTGAATAAGGGGCAGCTTTCGGTTGAGCTAATGGGCCGGGGATATGCCTGGCTGGATATGGGGACGCATGAAAGCCTGCTTGATGCGGGTAATTTTATTCAAACCATAGAAAAGCGGCAGGGCCTGAAGGTGTCTTGCCCTGAAGAGATTGCCTACCGTAAAGGGTTTATTAGTGCTGCGCAGCTTGAAGCGCTGGCCCAGCCCTTGGCCAAGAATGAATATGGGCAATACCTGTTGCATCTGCTTAAAAATAATTGAACCATGAAAATTTGTGGGGGCGTATAAAACCAGTGATTACCCTGCGCTTGACGGTAAGCCTACGAATTTATCAATGCTAATTGACAGAAATAATTGGGTTATGTTTTAATGTCCTTAATCCTGGGACAAAGGACATTTGGATCTGTAAATTATGAAAGGTCAGGACATTGTTATATTACTCAAGCTCATTTGCCTGAAAAAACAGGAGGAAGAGGGTAATCTAAACCAGCCAGCCAGGGGCACCGGTGTAGATGAACCTTATTCTATTCGGGGGCTTGCGGCTTCTCTTGGCATTAGTAAAACAGAAGTCCATGCTTCTATAAATCGCAGTTTATTTTCAGGTTTGGCTATCAAAGATCGTATAACCGGGCGTATAAGGCCAAACCATCGAGCACTTGGCAACTTTATTACGCATGGGTTGAAATATGTTTTCCCGGTCAAGCCAGGTGGCATAACAAGGGGGATCCCCACTGCATTTGCGGCCCCCATGTTGAATAGTCTTCTCATCAGCCCGGGTGAATATATTTATATTTGGCCTGACGCGGAAGGTAAAATTATGGGGCAGTTTGTTGAACCCCTGTTTAAATCCGTTCCTGAAGCGGTAAAGAATGATGAACAACTATATGAATACTTGGCACTTATAGATGCAATCAGACTGGGCAGGCCACGAGAAGCCGGATTGGCAGCAAAACTTCTTGAAGAAAGGTTATTAAAAAAATGACAACAGTTAAAGGACAATTGCTACGCATGCTGGAAAGAGTGGCAGTTGCACTGGGCAGTGAGCTCCGGCAAAGATTGGTATTTGTAGGTGGGTGTACAACCGCACTATTTATCACTGACCCCATTACTTTGGAAGATGTCAGGGCAACAGATGATGTTGATTTAATTGTTGATCTTGCTGGTTACGCTGCGTGGGTAACTTTGGAAGAACAATTAAGGAACAGGGGGTTTTCAGCATCACCGGAAGATGAAGTGGTTTGTCGCATGCGGCTGGGTGCATTAAAGGTGGATTTTATGCCGGATGATGCCAAAATTTTGGGCTTTACAAACAGATGGTATGCACGAGGAATAGAACAGTCAAAACCTTATCAGCTAACTGACGATTTGGTAATAAAGATTTTACCCCCTGAACTTTTTGTAGCAACAAAATTAGAGGCATATAAGGGACGTGGTGATAATGATCTTATGTTAAGCCGGGATATGGAGGATATCTTACTTGTTGTTGATGGAAGAGAAGAGTTGGTTGGGGAAATTGATGCTGCTGATGAGGATATAAGGAAATATATCGCCAGCCAATTTTATGATATTCAGCAAGGCATTGATTTTGATCATTTTCTGGAAGGAAATATTAGAGGGCCAGGCGGTAGAGTTGATATTGTGCGAGAAAGGTTTTCACGCATAACAGCATGTGATAAGCGGTGAATTAAATATGGGCAATACCTGTTGCGTTTACTTGAAAATAGTTTAACCATGAAAATTACTAAAACCCGCCTTGCCGATGTTTTGCTTATTGAACCCGATGTCTTTGCCGATGAGCGCGGGTTTTTTATGGAAAGCTTTAATGCCGGGAAGTTTGAACAGGTTGTGGGACGGCGGGTAAATTTTGTACAGGACAACCATTCCCGTTCCCAGGCCAATGTGTTGCGGGGGTTGCATTACCAAATTCAACAGCCGCAGGCCAAGCTGGTAAGAGTTGTTGTAGGCAGGATTTTCGATGTGGTGGTGGACCTGCGTCGCTCATCGCCCACGTTTGGGCAGTGGGTGGCTGAAGAGTTAAGCGCTGACAATAAACGTCAGGTTTGGATACCTGAAGGCTTCGCACATGGGTTTCTGGTGCAGTCCGAGGTGGCCGAGGTGGAGTATAAAACCAGTGATTACTATGCGCCTGAACATGAGCGTTGCATAGCCTGGGATGATCCGGAGATTGATATACGCTGGCCATTGACAGCGGCTCCTGTTTTATCTGCCAAAGACCGGTCAGGAAGTAGCTTGCGTAATAGTGAGTTGTTTGATTAACCGGCGCTTGATTGATCTTTGGTTTTCCTTAGCCGGACTCAGGGTTGTTTTTCTTTCTTCACCCGTCGCTTATGCTCTTTTTGCGTCAGGCATTTCATTAAAAACGCGACCAGGCCAATATTGCCTGAAACCGTCACACGCGGCAGGCCGAACAAATCATCTTCTTTCAGTGCAAGTCCTTTTACCGTTAACGTGGCATTGGTATAGCCTGCCTGGCGGGTCATTTCCCTTATCGCGGCAGATTCATCCCCATACGGGTAGCAAAACGCGGTAACCGGAACGCCAAAAACGGCCTCTAAGCCGTATTTTGAGGCTTCAATTTGCCGTCGTGCCTCATTTTCCGGCAGCTGGGTTAAATGAACATGGTCCAGGGTATGCGAGCCAATTTCCTGCCCGGCCTTGGCCCAGTTTTGGATTTGCTGTTCGTTCATCAGCCCGGAATGGGGAATACCTTTTTCAATATCCCAGTGGTTGTGCCCGCCCGGGTGTCCGGCCACAAAGTAGGTGGTGGCGGTAAAGCCCAATTGTTGCAGAACGGGCAGGGCGTTGTCGTGCACGTTGGCGTAGCCGTCATCAAAGGTAATGCCAAACACTTTACCGCTTTTTTTGCCTTCCAGATAGGGCAGCAGGTCTTGCATGCTTAGGCCACGGTAACCCAGCCGTTTAAGCCATTGCATTTGTTGCGCAAATTTTTTTGCCGGCACGCACAGGCCACGGTAGGGGGTGCCTTTGGGGGGCATATCGGCAATCTGGTGGTACATCAGAATAGGTATCATGGTTGTATGGGCTGGCCCAGGGCCTGCCGGTAAGTGTTCAGGGTTTTGCGGGCAAAGGTGTCCAGGTTAAAGTGCTGTTCAGCCGTTTGGCGGCTGGCCATCGAAACTTCATGAAGCAGCGCTGGGTTATCCAGAATTTCCTGTAGCAGTGTTTGCAAGGCCTGCGGGTCTTTGGCCGGTACAATCCAGCCGTCTTTGCCATGCTGTATGTTTTCGGGCAGGCCACCGGCGTTGCTGGCAATGGTGGGCAGGCCCAGGGCCATGCTTTCACGGCAGGCAAAAGACAGCGCTTCTTTGTGTGACAGTACAAAGCCCAGGTCACAGGCCGCCAGAATATCCCGCACATCGTCAACCAGGCCCGGGAAAACCAGTTGCTGTTCCATACCCAGGGCTTTGACCCGGTTCATTTTTTCTTCGTTGGGCGGGTCACCGGCCATGATAATGCGGCAGCGGTTTTTAAGGTGTTCGGGCAGTTGTGATACGGCCTGCACCATTTCCAGCCAGCCTTTTTCATAATCGGTGCCACCGGTGCTGCCCAGCAGGATCAGTTCGGTATTTGCGGCTTCGTTACCCAGCAAGGCCTGGCGGCATTGCTGTTTGTGCCGGGCACTGGCGGGTGCAAAATACTGGGTGTCTATGCCATGGTGGATCATGTCCAGCGGGATGGCCGCATAGGGCGAGTTTTTGAACATGTCCGCCACAAAGCGGCTCACTGCAATGATGCGGTCGGTGGCCAGTTTGGCCCTTAGTTTGTGTCCAAAACTGCCCACGGGGTGGTCATTGTGTTTGGTAAAGATGATTTTAGGGCGGTGCTGCAGCCCCAGGCAGGCCAGCATGACGTGGCGGTGGTCGGCCGAGGCATTAACGTGAATAATGTCAAAGTTTTCTTGTTTGATCAGTTTTCTGAGTTGCTTTATTTCGGGCAGGAGTTTGCCAATGCGCGAGTTGAAGCCCTGGTCTATGACCCGTACATTTGGAACCGCCTGGGCAAAGCGGTACAGGCGGCTGGTGCCGGGGGTGGCCACGAAGCATTCATGCTCTGGCGCCAGCTGGGCAAGCAGGTTGATAATATAAGTGGCATGCCCGCCGCCATTGCGTTTATGGAAATTGGTAAACAGGATTTTCATTGTTTTAACTTCTGGTCATGATTTTTTTGTTCCACCACCCCGTCGCTTCGAGGAAATACCTTGTGGCTCAAGGCAACCACCCCGTCAGGCTTCGCCTGCCACCCCTCCGCAGAGGGGAATTGTTTGAATTCTTTGCCCTGATCAAAAAAGTTTAGAAAATTCCCCTCCGTGGAGGGGTGGCGCGTAGCGCCGGGGTGGTTATCCGCGCCGTGGTAATGCAAAGCAGAGTGGTAATGCAAAGCGCCGTGCTGGTACAAAGCGCCAAGCTTGCACATAGCCCCAGGGAAGTTACTCACCATCAAACGCACTGGTATCGCTTTCAGGAACGATTTCAGACACCAGCACCCGGTCAATCCGGTGCTTGTCCATGTCCACCACTTCGAATTTGTAGTTTTCCCATTCCACGCTTTCGGTTTCAGTCGGAATGTGCCCTAACTGGTGCATGATGAAGCCGGCAATAGTGTGGTAGGACTCGTCTTCTTCTTCCGGGAATTTAACGGTGGATGCGAAAATTTCACGGAAGCGGTCCAGTGACACGCCACCATCCAGCAACCAAGAGCCATCCTTGCGCTGCACGGCGTCCGAAACCTGGTTTTCATTAATCGGAATCGCGTGACCCACCAATACTTTCAGGATGTCGCGTAGGGTCACCACGCCTTCCACTTCGCCATATTCGTTAATGACCACCGCAATTTCAGAGCGGTTTTTTTGCAGGGCTTCCAGCAGGTCCATGGCGCTAATGGTTTCGGGGACATACAGGGCCGTTTTGGTAATCGACTCGATGTTGATTTGATGCAGTTTGATTTGCTGCTCGAACAGGCTGCCGGCATCCACAATGCCAATAATATTGTCAAGTCCGTCCCGGCAGACCGGGAAGCGGGAATAGGGGCTATCGGCAATGCGCAGCAGCGTTTCTTCAAGCGGGGAATTCAGGTCTATATAGTGAATATCCGAGCGTGGCGTCATGATGGTGCCAATATGCTTGTCATCCAGTTGCAGTGCCCTGGCCACAATATCATGCTCGGTTTTTTCAAACAGGCCGGCGGTGGCGCCTTCTTTTAGCATGCCGCTAATGTCCTCTTCGGTTAACGAGCTGTTTTTGCTGTCATGCAGGCGCAGGACTTTCATGATGAAGTCGGTGGAAAACGACAAAACGGCAACAAAGGGTGACACAATCCGTGACAGCCAGGTCATAGGCACGGAAATAAACATGGCGACCGCTTCAGGGTATTGCATGGCAATGCGCTTGGGCACCAGTTCGCCAAGAATTAATGACGCATAGGTAATGCCAAACACCACGGTTGCCAGTGAAAGCTCATAGGCGTAATTGCTAAGTGGCTGAATGTTAAGGAAAAAAGGAGTCAGTCTGGATACGATAGAGGCTTCGCCGAAGGCACCGTTGAAAATCCCGATAAGGGTGATGCCAATTTGCACGGTAGAAAGAAAACGGCTTGGGCTGTCTGACAGCTTCAGGGCTGCCGCGGCGCTTTTGCTGCCGCTGTCGGCTTTGTTTTGCAGGCGAATGCGTTTGGAAGAAACAATGGCGATTTCAGACATTGCGAAAAGACCATTGATTAGAATGAGTCCTAAAATGATAAGGATATCCATGACTTGTGGGCGGCGTGCCGCTTTAAACTCCTGTAATTTAAAAAAATATTTTACAGGTTTCAGATGAAATTTCGGGG
>WARP01007983.1_pt1 | contig 15996 bp, 17 predicted proteins | sample 4769151 | NCBI WGS metagenome assembly WARP01 (sample SAMN08893023, study PRJNA449175) | gut metagenome | isolation source: rumen sample fed with dry roughage | host: cow | place: India: Nagpur | collected 2016 | reverse complement strand
GATTCAAATAGTATTAGTTTGTAGTTGGATTTCAGCAGATTAGAATCAGGAAATTTTACTTTGTTTTTTGTTTTTAAAGAAGGTATTTCTTAGTAAGTGTTATATACTCCTTATTTGGGTTGTTTTCTTTGTCTCTTAGGGCAATTTCTTTAATTATAAAATCTGGATTCTCTTGTTTTGAGAAGTGGAAAATTACTCTGTTTGGCTCTTTCCCTTCTCTTGGGATAATATTATATTGAGCTCTTGAGAATAATCCCTCTTTTTGAGCAATTTGAATAAAATCTTTATGATTAGTATATGGGATAATCAAAGCGAAAATACCTTTTTGACTAAGCAATTTGCTTACTCCCTTGCATAAATCCTCAAAGCTAAGGCTTAGAGTATGTCTTGCTCTTAGTTTCTGCTCTTTTTCTGGTAATAGGCTATTTACAAAATAGGGGGGATTGGTAATAATTAAATCGAATTCTTCATTTCTATTATCTGCAAATTCAATGAAATCAATAAGTATAGCACTAAGCCTTTCTGAATACCTTGATTTTTCAAAATTATCCTTAGCCTGGTAAATCGACATCTTATCTATATCTATTCCAATAATACTCGAAGTGCTATAGTTTTGAGCCATGCAAAGCGAAATTATACCTGAGCCGCAGCCAATATCCAATATTTTTTTTGGATTAATATCTTCTGGAGAAAGACATGATAATAGAATTGAGTCGCTCCCTACCTTCATTGAGCAAAGCGAATGATTAAGTGAAAAGGTCTTGCATTGAAATTCCATAATCATAAAAAAAGCTGCCCGAAAACCTCAGGCAGCTTGATATTAAACTTAATTATTAATTAGTATGTGTCTTTGGATCTTCTACCTGCAGCATACATTATTCTTAATGCACCAACTTGGCGAAGCTCTTGTTTGATATCAGTAACCTCTCCCATCTTTACTTCCTTATCACTTTTAAGTGTGGTAGTAAGGAAAGGTACGTCAACTTCGTTTCTTGCAGCTCTTTCACTTTCAATAAAAGCTCTGATATCTGATACTTCAGAAAATTGGTCGTTAAGCTGAATACGAGTACCTGTTCCGAATTTCTTATCATCAAGAGGTGCCCCAACGTAGATATAACTATTTAAGGATTTCTTCTCTAATTTCTGTAATTCACTACCTTGAGGAACATTTACTTTAACAAGTAAGGTGCTTTCTCTCATTGTTGTGATAATCATAAAGAAGAATAATAACATAAAGATAATATCTGACATTGAGCCCATATTAAGCCCTGGAGATTCGTTTGATCCTTTTTGTTTGAATTTTCCCATTAGTTATTTCCTCCTATATTTTTAGGTTCAGCCTCAGATATTGCAGTAGGAACTGCCTTATCTATTGCCTCCCTTTGGTCAGCCCTACAATCTATGTATTTTCTTCCAAACTTTGCTTGAGCTAATTCGTCCCTTAATTCGGTAATTGCAGCTGTCAACTCATTTTGAACTTTAAAATACATATCATAAGAAGTTCCTCTATCGTTCTGTAAAGATATTACTCCTTTTGAAACCTTATATTTTCCAATTAAAGGAATATCCATTTCTTCTTTTTCTGGTAAATTTGGATTTTCTGAAGGATTTGAAAGAAACTCTTTAGCTCTAACTTTTAAATCATTTATTTCTCCTAATTGACCATTGAAAAGAAGTTGATCGTTTCTATTTACAAGAACAATAAAAGTATTCCTTTTATGAATTTCTGGTGGCTTCACATTTGGATCTGATGGTGGAGGTAGCCTTCTTTGAATACCCATATCCGTATTGATTGATGATGTCAATAGGAAGAAGATAAGCAATAGGAAGGAAATATCCGCCATCGAAGAGCTATTCAATTCTGGAATCCCTTTTTTCTTTTTTGCCATAACTATTTAAGTTTTTTTGCTACCTCTGTATAGATTGCAGCTAATAATACACCTCCGAAAAGGACATAAACAGTATATAATGACCCTCCAATTAGTTTGGAATTGTCAAAATCAGAGCCTGTCTTTTCGAATAATTCTTTTGGAACATCAGTACCTGAAGCCATTAAAAATGAAGCTACAAATACTAAGACTAAGGCACCAACTCCAATTAAAATACCCATTTGTTTTTTTGGATCATCAATCAATCCTTTACCTAAGAATGCAATAGCAAATCCTAATGCAATTACTATATTTAGACATATAAAGATAACTGTTGTCCAATATGACATATTCCAATAATTCTTAGCAAGATCTGGGTTAGAATCGTTTGTTGCAGCAAAAGCAACAGTTGATAATGCAGCCAAAACAGCCCAAATTATTACAATTGTCCAATATATTTTTCTAAAATCTTTTTTCATTTTTTACCTCCTGGTTAATAATCATTTTATAAAATAGTAGCTTTTCTATTATTAAAGAATAGAATCTAAGGCTAAATACTATTTTCTGTTTTTAACCAAGATATCCATAAAGGTAATAGAAGAATCTTCCATTGTTGCAACTAAACCTTCAATTTTTGAAAGTAAATAGTTATAACAAACTTGTAGAATAAGTGCAGAAATCAAACCGAAAATAGTTGTGATAAGAGCTACTTTCATACCTCCTGCAACAACTGTTGGAGAAATATCACCTGCTTTTTCGATATCATCGAATGCTTGAACCATACCCACAACTGTTCCTAAGAATCCAAGAGATGGTGCAAGAGCAATAAATAATGAAATCCATACTAAATTGCTTTCTAATCTAGCCATTTGAACTCCACCATAAGAAGTTAATGCTTTTTCAGCATCTTCTAAACTATTATCAACTCTATCAAGACCTTGGAAGAAGATAGAAGCTAAAGGTCCGCGAGTATCACGACATACTTGTTTTGCTCCTTCATAGTCGTTAGCTACAACTTTCTCTTCAATTTTCTTTAATAGTTTGTCAGGGTTTGTTGTTGCAAGATTAAGATAAAGAATTCTCTCAATAGCCAATGCAAGCCCTAAGATTAAAACAATTAAGATTGGAGTCATCCAACCAACACCACCCTCAATAAACTTTGTTTTCAAAGCTTGGTGGAAAGATACACCTTCTTCTTGAGCTACTTCTTCTGCAGGTGCAGCCTCTTCAGTAGCAGATTGAGTTAAGGTTTCTGTTGTTGCGGTTTCCTCTGCTTTAGCTCCTTGAGCATAAATTGCGTTTGAAAAACCTAAGGTCAATAAAAGAACTATTGACAAATAAGCACATACTTTTTTCATAGTGTTTGTTATTGTGTTACTAATTTTTTAATTTGATAAATATCTAATTTGGATTTTGCAAAAGTATTAAAGAAAATCCATTTGACAAAGTATTAATCTGTTTTTTATGGATTTTTTTAATCAATACTTATTATAACCTTATCTATTCTTGCAATATCCATATCCACAATTTCGAAGCAAAATCCTCCCCATCTTATCTTATCTCCTGTTTTTGGAATCCTTCTTAATAGGTCTAATAATAATCCACTTAATGTGTTATAAGGAAGTTCTTGGTATTTTTCTTCTAACTCAAAATAGCTAAGGAAATCGAAAAAAGGATATTGTCCATCAATTAACCATGAACCATCTTCTCTCTTCACTATTTCGTATTCTTGTTTAGAAATATCCAACTCTTCAGCACTCCCAACAAGGGATTCTAAGATATCATTCATAGTAATTAGACCACAAATCAAGCCAAATTCATCAATTACCATTGCATAATGAATCTTTTTTTCCTTGAATACTTCTAATGCATGATAAACGCTTGCACTTTCAGGAATAAATTGAGGTTCCCTAATTATTGGCTTAATATCTTCAATTTTTTTATTAAACAAATCCTTTAAAAATACTACTCCAAGTATATTGTCAATAGTTTTATCGGCAATTGGATATATATAATGAAGATTAGCCTGCATTTGTTTGAGTATATCCTCAATATTATCATTGATATCAATCCAATCAAAATCGCTTCTATGTGTCATTAAAGAGGAAATATCTCTATCGCCAAGGCTAAAAACCCTCTCAACTATATCTTGTTCTACTTCCCTTATCTCTCCAACTTCAGTACTTTCATTGATTATTGCCTTAATCTCTTCTTCAGTAATTATTGAATTAGTGTTTTTATTTATTCCAATTAAAGCAAGAAGAAGATTTGTAGAGGCGGATAAAAACCATACAATAGGATAAGTAATCTTAGTTAGGAAATTCATTGGACTGATAATTATCCCTGCAATTTTCTCTGGATTGTTTAAACCTATTTTCTTTGGAAGTAATTCTCCTATTACTAAGGTTAAATAAGTAATAGTAAGGATTATAATTATATTAGATAAAAGAGTTGAACTGCTTGGTGATACTCCTATATTTTCTAAGATTTGACTAAATGGCTCAACCAAACTCCTGCCAGAATATAACCCAGTAATAAATCCAATTACTGTTATTGCTATTTGAACTGTTGAAAGAAAATTCTCAGGATTTTCTGATGTTTCAAGAATCTTCTTTGCTTTTTTATCTCCTCTTTTATATTGAGATTCTAATTTTGATTTTCTTGATGAAACAAGGGATATCTCGGACATCGAGAATAGTCCATTGATTATAATTAGAATTAAAATAAGTATAATTTCCACGATTTAAACTATAAAGTTTCTTTTGAGTCTTTAATATTGTCTTTTTCGATATTCTCTTCTTTTTTTTGAAAGAATAAAAGAGAAATAACTAATAATCCAACTCCAACAGATATCGATATATCTGCTATATTGAATATTGCATTAAAAAAAGTAAATGGCTCTCCTCCTATAAAAGGCATCCAAGTTGGGAAACTTGTATTTATAATTGGGAAGTAAAACATATCTACGACCTTACCATGCAATAATGTGCCATAACCTCCATTAGAAGGGAATATTTCAGCAATACTAAAATAAGTGCTTTCAGAAAATACTATACCATAGAAAATCGAATCAATAATATTACCTACGGCTCCAGCAAATATTAGTGATATACTATATATATTAAGTTTGCTTTCTTTTTTATCTATTATCTTTCTAAGATAAATAAAAATCAGTACAGAGGCAATAATTCTGAATAAAGTAAGGGCAAGTTTCCCGAACTCTCCTCCAAAGGACATGCCAAAAGCCATTCCTTCATTTTCTATAAAATGTAGTTTAGCCCAATTGCCAATAAGAGAAATTTCCTCTCCTATAAGGAAATTAGTTTTAATCCAAATCTTAAATACTTGGTCAATAAAAAGAATTGCAAGGATTAGAAATAAAGGTTTCTTCATGAAACTAATTATCTTTTGTTCTGCTGTTGAAGTTTTGCTTCAACGCTCATAGTGGCGTGAGGTACAATCCTTAATCTTTCTTTTGGGATTAATTCTCCAGTTATCCTGCAAATTCCGTAGGTTTTGTTTTCAATTCTGATTAATGCTGCCTCAAGATCCTTGATAAACTTCTGTTGTCTTGCAGCCATATTTGCATTATCTTCTTTTGACTGAACATTACTACCTTCTTCCAATACCTTAAAGGTTGGAGAAGTATCACCTAAATCGTTAGCATCGTTTGAAAATGCTTCCATTAACATCTGAAGATTCTCTCTTGCTTGCGCAAGTTTGTTTAAAATAATTTCTTTGAATTCAAGCAATTCATCGTCAGAATATCTTTTTACAATTTTGTTATCACTCATTTCTCGTTATATATTTAATTAGGAAAATTGCTTATAAATCGCCTGCAAATATAATTATTTATTTTTATTTTGAATGTTAATTTGAAAAAACAAATCGCTGAATATAGATAAACAAAAGATATACAGTAGTATAATAAGAGTTAGTTGATGAATAAATAATAGAATAATAAAATGCAAAACCAAATGATTCATCTCAATTTTAAAGAAATGAGTATATGATAAAGGGTTTTTTTAATTTTTCTTTGTACTTTTGCACCTTATTGAAAAAGAATAGAAGTATGAGATTAAATAAGTATTGGGCTAATAGGATTTTAATAGGGTTTATTATTATTTATCTTTGCTTTGCTTTTAGTCTAAACTTAAATGCACAGGATAGAAAGAAATTAGAAGCTGAGAAAGCAAAGATAGAAAGAGAGATAGCAAAAATTAATTCTATATTGAATGAGACTAAGAAAACTAAAAGATTATCAGCTTCTCAACTAAATATACTAAGGAAGAAGATTAGGGATAGAGAAAAATTGATTGCGAATATATCTAAGCAAACTCAGGCTTTGAATGGTGAAATACAAAATACTCAAAAATCAATTCTTCAGTTAAATGAAGAAATAAATTTCTTGAAGAAAGAATATATTCAAATGCTAAGGATGGCTCAGAAGAACAAAACTTCTGCAAATCGTTTGCTATTTATCTTCTCTGCAAAAGATTATTCTCAGGCATATCAGAGATATGTTTTTTTTAAGCAATATGGTCAATTGCAGAAGCAAAAGATGTTTGAAATACAACAAAAGTCCAATGAACTTGAGAAAAAGACTAATGAATTGGTAGTTAAGAAAGTGAATCAAGAGAGTTTATTATCTCAACAAGAAAAACAAAAGAGTGAATTAACCAAGGAACAAAAAGAGAAGCAAAGCACTATTAATTCCTTACAGAAAAAAGAAAGGCAATTAGCAAAGCAGATTAAGGAGAAGCAAGCAAGAAGAAAGAAACTCCAAAACCAAATTAATGCAGCAATCCAAGCAGAGGTTAAACGTCAGGCTCAAATTGCAGCAAAGAGTAAAACTAAGGATGAATCAAAAACTTCTTCAAAAGAATATGTTATGTCGGCAACTCCTGAAGAGATTCAGCTTTCTAAAGATTTCACATCTAATAAAGGAAGACTGCCTTGGCCAACGGAGCATGGGATAATAACGAGCAACTATGGAACACATCCTCATCCGGATATTAAGGGCGTTATGATAGAGAATCTGGGTGTTGATATAAGGACTAAGAGGGGTTCGAGTGTAAGAGCAGTGTTTGATGGTGAGGTTGTAAGAGTGTTTACTGGTCCTAATGGACAAAAGGTAATTATACTAAGACATGGTGAATATATGACTGTTTACACTAATTTATCTAATGTATTTGTAAGTTCAGGTAATAAGGTAAAGACTAAACAGAGCATTGGAATAATTCATACAAATACAGAAGATGTAACTGAAATTAATTTCCAGGTATGGAAAGGGAATAATAGACAAAACCCATCTACTTGGATTAAACTATAGAAATATTAATAAGTTAGAATAATAAATAAATGAAACGAATTAGCTTAATAGCATTTTTACTGATATACTCCTTTAGCTCTCTTATTTCTCAAGAGCCTGCTAAGTGGAGTTTTAAGACAGTTAAGATAAATGATTCCATATCGGAACTTCAATTAAAAGTAGATTTAGCTCCAGGTTGGCATATCTATTCCCAGAAAACAAAGGGAACGGAACTGCCTATTGTCTTTGAATTTGATAAAAGTAATAATTACCAAAGATTAGGTGGAGTAGCAGAGCCAAGGTATAAGGCAGAGTATGATAAGTTTGAAAAAGACTCCTCAAGGTATTTCGAAGGAAGTGTTTTATTTAAACAAAGGATTAAGATTAACTCCAAAGAAGATTTTAAAGTAAAGGGACTTGTTAATTTCCAATTATGCGAAAAAGGTTCTTGTATTCCTCCTGAAGATGTCCCTTTTGAGTTTAATGTAAAGGGATATAAGGCTGTTACCCCTATTGTTTTTCAAGAGTTAGCCTTATCAGAAACCTCAACAGAGACAGAAATAGAGAAAGAGATATTAAGTGAAACAACTACAGTTTCCTCTCTTGATTCATCCTCTTCTTCAATCTCCGTTAAGGATAAATCTCTTTTAATGGTATTTTTAATCTCTTTTGGAGCAGGTCTTTTAGCATTGATTACTCCTTGTGTATTCCCTATGATACCAATGACTATTTCTTTCTTTATGAAAGGAAATCAGGATAGGAAGAAGGGTTTAAAGCAGGCTTATTTCTTTGGAGGCTCTATTATATTTATATTTGCAGTTCTTGGGCTTGCTCTTACCCTATTATTAGGTAAGGATGCAATGTATATTATCTCAACCCACTGGGTTCCTAATTTGCTTTTCTTTGTGATATTTATGGTCTTTGCTTTCTCCTTCTTCGGGATGTTTGAGATTACTCTTCCTTCTTCTTGGATAAACAAATCAGACCAAAAAGCCGATAAGGGAGGGTATTTAGGCTCATTCTTTATCGCATTGACAACTGTACTTGTGTCCTTCTCTTGTACTGGTCCAATACTTGGAGCTGCTCTTATCGAGATGGCTTCTGGTTCAAGTAATAGTTTTGTTTTCTTTATTTCAATGATAGGATTTGCCCTTGGTTTTGCTCTTCCATTTACTCTTTTGGCTATGTTCCCTTCTGTTATGAGTAAGATGAAATCAGGTTCATGGCTAAATACAGTAAAGATTGTATTCGGGTTCTTGGAGATAGCACTGGGTTTGAAATTCCTTTCAATGGCTGATTTAAGTGCTGGTTGGGGAATATTAGACAGAGAAACCTATCTTGCATTATGGATAGTAGTATTTGCCTTACTTGGCTTCTACTTCCTTGGTAAGCTTAAATTCAAGGGAGATAAAGACCTTGAAAAAATATCTGTAGGAAGATTATTCTCAGCAATTATTATATTCTCATTTGTGGTTTATATGATTCCAGGAATGTTTGGAGCTCCACTAAAGGCTATCTCCGGTTATATTCCACCTCCTTCAACCCAGGATTTCGACCTTGAAAGAATTATATTTGAAAACTCTTCTCCTTCTTCAAATGCCTCTGGTAACGAAGGTGGTTTGCCAGCAAATAGAAAGTATTCAGATAAATTACATATGCCTACTGGATTCCAAGGATTCTTTGATTTGGAAGAAGCAAAAGAGTATGCGAAAAAGGTAAATAAACCTTTGTTTATCGACTTTACTGGTAAGACCTGTGCTAATTGTAGGGAAATGGAGAACTATGTATGGGTGGATTCGGGAGTAAAGAAGATTCTTAGAGAGGATTATGTTATGGTTGCACTCTATTGTGATGTAAATACAATAGAGCTTCCACAAGAGGAATGGGTTACTCTAAAGGATGGTAGAGTACTTAAAACCCTTGGCAAGAGAAATCATAACTATCAGATAGAACATTTTAATGCTAATGCCCAACCCCTTTATGTGCTAATGGATGCAGAGGGGAATCTTCTTACTAAAGAGCCTAAGGGATATGATAGAAATATCTCTAACTTTATCAAATTCCTTGAAGAAGGGAAAGCTAACTTTGCTAAAAACAACTAATATATAGACCAATGTTTAATTTCGTAGCTATTGATTTCGAAACTGCAGATACTTATAAGCCATGTTCCTTAGGTATTGCAGTTGTTCAAAATTCAAAAATTACAGAGGTTAAACATTGGTTAATCAAGCCAATCTGTTATCCCTATTTTCATTTCTATGCTCAAAAAGTACATGGAATCAAGAAGGAAGATGTAATGTATGAGCCAGAGTTCGATGAGCTTTGGGACGAGATAAGACCATATCTTGAAGGGAAAATAGTTATTGCTCATAATGCTGCCTTCGATATTGGTGTTTTGAGAAAGACATTATTAAATTATAAAATACCCCTACCAAAGCTCTATTACTATTGTTCCTGCCTAATAGCTCGCAAGGCTTGGAGCGAGAATACCAAAAGCTCATTGGACTTTCTATGCAATCAAGAGTCAATAGAGCTAAACCATCACAGAGCCGATAGCGACGCAATAGCATGTGCAAAAATATTCCTAAGAGAAATGGAAGTCTTGGAATCAAATGATTTCTTCGACCTTAAACTCAAGCATAAAATCAGTGCAAAAAAGTTCTAAATTAGAAATAAGTAAAATAAAGCAATAGTCTTAGTTTTTTTTGATATTAATATTCAATAACTAAGATAATTTACTCTATAACTTCTATATTTTACTTTTTAACTTCTTAGTTTTACTATGAAATACGGAATTATTTACTCAAAAAAACCGTTTTTTTGGTTTGTAAGACGGTTTTATCAATCAAAAAAACGGTTTTTTTGGGTATAAAAAACGGTTTTTTTATATATAATATAGAAGTCTAAAAGTAAAATAACTTCTTTGTAGAGTAAAATAAAGGAGTTGTAGAGTAAAATAAAGAAGTTGTAGTGTGAAATAACTAAGTCAAAATTCATAATAACTTAGTTTGCTTNNAGTAAAATATAGAAGTTGTAGGGTAAAATATAGATATTATAGGGTGAAATAACTTTAATCTATTATCATTCCAGAAGCAAGGCAGAGTTCGGCTTTATTGTCGTAGATTACTCCAAATTGTCCTGATGCAATGCCTTGAATCTTTTCTTCAGACTCTATTCTGTAAATATCGTTTATCTTGCTAAGCCTTCCTTTGGTGAAATCAGGGGTATGTCTTATCTTGAATAAAACTTCTTTTTCTCCTTCGAAATCTCCGAAACAATCCTCTGTAATATATTGGAACCCGTTTAGGTTTACTATTTTTCCGTATTGGGTTTGAGGGTCGTAGCCTTGAGATACATAGAGAATATTCTCATTCATATCTTTCTTAACCACAAACCAAGGTCCTCCACTAAGCCCAAGACCCTTCCTCTGCCCAATGGTATGAAACCAGTATCCATTATGAGAGCCAAGGATTTTCCCTGTCTCAAGCTCAATTATCTTACCTTGTTTCTTTCCTAAATATCTTTCTATAAAATCGTTGTAATGAATCTTTCCCAAGAAACAAATCCCTTGGCTATCCTTTCTTTCAGCAGATGGGAGTCTGTTTTCTCTGGCAATTTCCCTAACCTCACTCTTAAGCAAACTGCCTATTGGGAACATAAGTTTTGAAACTTGAAGATAGTTTAGCTGACCAAGGAAATAGGTTTGGTCTTTGGTTTTGTCCTTTGCAGTTGAGAGATAGGTCTTATTATCGATAATAGTAGTATTGCAATAATGTCCTGTTGAAATCTTATCAAAATCCTTTCCCCACTTCCTTTCAAAGCTTCCAAACTTAATTAGCTTGTTGCACATAATATCAGGATTAGGGGTAAGCCCTCTTTTAACAGACTCAATGGTGTAGGAAACAACATCCTCCCAATACTCTTTATGAAGTGATACTATTTCAAATTTTAAGCCGTATTTCTTTGCAATATAACTTGTAATCTCAATATCCTCTTCCGAAGGGCAGTCGATATAACCGTCCTTATCCTCCATACCTATCTTAATATAGAATATAGTAGGATTATAACCCATTTCCTTAAGTTGGTGAACAGTTACTGAACTATCCACTCCTCCCGATACCAAAGCAGCAATTTCCATTCTGCAAAATTACTACTTAAAAATAAAATGACAAATTAAATCATTAGAGAGAATTAGCTATTGACTATCTAAGCCTATAGTATTGTTTTTTTAATTTAGGGTTATTGATAATTAGAGCTAAGCTAAATAAATCCACAATAACCCTTGTATTAGGGCTATTGATAATCTCTTTAAATTCCGTTTCCCTTGTTTTACTCCTGTATTGAGAAGGGTAGATAAGGATTTTATCCTCACTCTTGGGTAGTATTTCAATTATCTCTTCTATATTATTAACTATATTAATATTATCCTTTGAGTAGTGTTTTCCCAGTGAAATAATTAGTTTTTCTATTTGTTTGGATTTGTTTTTAATGCAGGAATTATATAATTCAAACATAAATGGAGAGTGTAAAGAGTGTTCGTTTTTGGCTTTTAAAATATGTATAAACCAGTGTTTTATTTCAAATAAATTCATTCTTGTTAATCTTAGAATAGAATATAAATATATTTGCAAAGATAGGTTTTTGAAATAAATTATTTACCTTTGCTAAATAAAAAATATCATCTTAAAGAGGTAAAATGATACTTAGAACAGAGAATATAGTTAAGAAATACGGCAAGAGGGTAGTTGTTAAAGGTGTTTCGATTGATGTAAATCAGGGAGAAATAGTTGGTTTGCTTGGTCCTAATGGAGCGGGAAAAACAACCACTTTCTATATGATGGTAGGATTAATTAAACCTTTTAGTGGAAGAATATTCTTGGATGATATGGATATTACCGAGATGCCAATGTACCAAAGAGCTCAACATGGAGTTGGATACTTGGCTCAAGAGGCTTCGGTATTTAGGACATTATCGGTTGAAGACAATATATTATCGGTTTTAGAATTTCGTAAGCTTACAAAGGATGAAAGATATAAGATAATGGAAGATTTGCTTGAGGAGTTTAGCCTAACTCATATTAGAAAAAGCAAGGGTAACCAATTATCGGGAGGAGAGAGAAGAAGAACAGAAATTGCAAGAGCCCTTGCAGCAGATCCTAAGTTTATTCTTTTGGATGAACCCTTTGCTGGAGTAGACCCAATAGCTGTTTCGGATATCCAATTAATAGTTAAAAAGCTTAAGGATAGGAATATAGGAGTATTGATAACTGACCATAATGTACATGAAACTCTTACTATAACTAATAGAGCTTATTTATTATTTGAGGGTAATGTATTGAAATCAGGGACTCCAGAAGAGCTTGCAGCAGATGAGCAGGTAAGGAAGAAATACCTTGGAGAGAATTTTGAACTAAGATAAAAATATATGCTATTAATTTATGTAGACAGACTTACTAATAGATTAGGTTATACTCTAAACCTGGTCTTTGAGGATATTTTGGGCATAAAATATAGTATTACCAATAACAAAAAGGATTTTTCTTCCCACGAGGGTTTTAAGCTATCATATTCTAAGAAGAAGATAAGTGATGAGTTTTTTATATATTCCAAGGAGTTATTATTTGAAACTATTATTGAGGATAAATTTATTGAATGCTTTAATTCAAATGGTTTCCCAGCAATTTTTAAAACGTATTCAAAGAGTTCGGAACTTAATTTCGATGTCTTTGCATCTATTTTCTACTTTGTTTCAAGATACGAGGAATATCTTCCATATATTCAAGATTCCCACGGTAGATTTCGTCCACAGGAGAGCTTTGCCTATAAGAATGGATTTCTAAATAAACCTATTGTAAATATTTGGGCTAAGCATTTAGAAGAAAAACTAAAGAGTTTTTACCCAGATTTACAAATAGATAATCCTAAAGTATTTAGATTTTTAAACACTATAGATGTTGATTCTGCATATTCTGTATTGGAAAAATCGTGGTTAAGAATTGGGTGGGGAATGTTAAGAGATTTGTTTAGGGGAGATTTATCAGAGGTAATTTATAAGATAAAAGTTATTAGAAAGAAAGAGATGGATCCTTTTGATAATTTCAATTACCTTTTTTCATTAATGAGTAAATATCATTTTAAGACTATATTCTTTGTGCTTTTTGGGCGTTATGGAAAGTATGACAAGAATATATCCTCTGAGAATAGGAAGTTTCAACAATTGGTTAAAAACCTATGCGACTATGCAAAGGTAGGTATACACCCCTCTTATGCATCCTATGATGAGCCGGAATTATTGAAGAATCAACTAAAGAAACTAAAGTCAGTAATTAACAAACCAATTTATAGAAGCCGTTTTCATTATCTTCGTTTTTCCCTCCCTAACTCCTTTAGAGTATTAATTGAAAACAAGATAACGGAAGATTTTTCAATGGGATATTCAGCTTGTACAGGGTTTAGAGCAGGTATTTCCAATGGTTTTAATTTCTATGACTTGGAATATGACTATGAAACAAAACTTAGATTATTCCCGTTTGTTATTATGGATACAGCTTTGAAAACATATTTAAAGTTATCTCCACAAGAAGCCAAAAGTCAAATTAAAAACCTAATTGATGAGGTTAGAAGTGTTGATGGTTATTTTATTAGCCTTTGGCATAATGAATCTCTTAGCAATAGATATGATTGGAAGGGTTGGAAGGAAGTATATGAATGGATGATTGATTATATTTCCAAATACGATAGATTAGAAATAAACAAAACATAAATATGATAGTAATAACAGGAGCCTCTGGTTTTATTGGCAGTTGTATGCTCAGTAAACTTAATAGAGAAGGGGAGAAGGATATAATAATTGTAGATGATTTCACTAAAACATATAAGGGAAATAACTATTCAAATTTAATCTATAAACAAAAGATAGATAGAAAAGATTTTCTTTCCTGGTTTGAGATAAATCATTCTAAGGTTAATGAGGTATATCATATTGGTGCAAGAACGGATACTGCAGAGTTTAATTGGGAAGTGTTTAGAGAATTGAATCTTGATTATTCTAAGAAGATATGGACTATTTGTTCGCAGAATAATATACCATTAATATATGCATCATCGGCAGCTACCTATGGAGATGGAGAATTAGGATACGATGATAATCATAGTATAATTCCTAATCTAAAACCCCTTAATCCTTATGGTAAAAGTAAGCAAGACTTTGATTTATGGGTATTAGAACAAGAAAATACTCCTGAGTTTTGGGCTGGGTTTAAGTTTTTCAATGTTTATGGTCCAAATGAGTATCATAAAGATAGAATGGCTTCAGTAATTTATCATAGCTTTAATCAGATAAATGATAAGGGTCTCGTAAAATTATTCCGCTCGCATAGGAAAGAATATAAAGATGGTTACCAATTAAGAGACTTTATATATGTAAAGGATTTGGTAAATGTTTTATTCTTTATGATGAAGGAAAAGAAAGAATCAGGTATATATAATTTAGGCACTGGTAAGGCAAGAAGTTTTTATGATTTAGCTTGTTCTACTTTTAAAGCTATGGAAAGAGAAATAAATATTGAATTTATCGACATCCCAGAAGATATTAGAGAGAAATATCAATACTATACCCAGGCAAATATGACTAAACTCCTTTCCCAAGGATATGCACAAGGCTTTACTTCTTTGGAAGAGGGAGTAGAGGATTATGTACAGAATTATTTAATAAAGAAAAACTACTATTAGAAAATGAATTATAAAGAAAAACTAAATAAGATAAAGGCGTTTGTATTTGATTATGATGGAGTAATGACAGATGGGTTTATATGGGTTGCAGATCAAAGACTATTACTTAGAAGCGGAAATGTAAAAGATGGTTATGCTCTCCAATATGCAATTAGAAAGGGATATGAGATAGCTGTAATATCTGGAGGTAAAGGCGATAGTATTCAGGCAAGAATGGAGATGTTGGGAGTAAAGGATGTGTTTTTAGGCTCTCATAGGAAGAAGCAACTATTTCTTGATTATGTGGAATCAAAAGGATTGAAAAAGGAAGAAGTTTTATATATGGGAGATGATATCCCTGATTATGATGCTATGATAGAGGCAGGAGTTAGTACCTGTCCTGCAGATGCTGTTGAAGAAATTAAATCAGTAGCAGACTATATTTCACATAAGAATGGTGGTCATGGTTGTGTTAGAGATATAATTGAGCAGGTTATGAGGTTACAAAATACATGGTTTCACGAAGATGCAATAGAATGGTAAGAAAAATAATAGTTTGTCTTTTTATTTTAATTATTATTACCCCATTACTCGTATTTTCACAAGTAAATGATAAAGATATTAGAGATAATAGAAAGGCAACTTATTATCATCATAAGTTTGTAAACAGAAAAACTTCCTCAGGAGAAGTCTTTTCTCAAACCAAGTACACTGCAGCACACAATAGTTTGCCTCTTCATACAATTGTCAGAGTAACAAATAAAAAGAACCAAAGATCGATTATTGTAAGAATAAATGATAGATGTCCAAAACAAAGAGTAATTGATTTGACTTTAATTGCCGCAAAAAGATTAAAGATGATTGAATCTGGTGTGATTCCTGTAAGACTTGAAATCTTAAATAAAGATTATACAGAACTATGGCAAAAGCAAGAGGAAATCTTTAATTTATTTGACAGAAAAAATGAAATTGACAGCTTGAAAAATGCGGTTTTTGATTCAATAATTTTCTCAAATGCTAATAATATCAATGAAAATTATATCTTTGCATTTAATATAAGAATAATTAAAGCGAATAATAAAACTCATGCGAGAAAAATTATTAGGC